>Ga0164306_10000121_pt1 | contig 28517 bp, 39 predicted proteins | sample Whisoiple_242_MG_FD_110213 | JGI IMG/M metagenome (GOLD analysis project Ga0164306, IMG submission 110213) | Soil microbial communities amended with fresh organic matter from upstate New York, USA - Whitman soil sample_242_MG | ecosystem: Environmental > Terrestrial > Soil > Unclassified >... | reverse complement strand
TAAGCTGTTTTGCCGTGGGTATAGCCCTGCTCTGCGGGGACTGCTCAAGCGCTTTGGTCAGACAGGCCGGTGCCTGGCCGACTTTGAGGTATGCCTCTGCCAGACGGGCAATCAGGTCCCAATACCCGGCTTCCACGAACCTGTTGACGTAGTTGGTCAGGTCGTAAATGGCCCGGTCGGCCTTTTCCGTGACTTGGTAAATCTTGGTGACCTTCACATTGCACTGAATCAGATCAGTCACGGCGTCCTCAATGTCGCGGACAAACTCGAGGTGCTGCTGCGTCGGGGTTTTCATTTGGCACGTTTCCTCAAAAAAGGCGGGAAACGAACCGATTCCCGACCGATAGGCTTGTGATTGCTTTGGTTAATTAACAAATTTCAGTCCGGACATTAGATCCCTGGGGAAAAAACGTCAATCCAGATTCAAAGACCGTTGCAGACGGTGAGCGGCAAGACGCCGAACGGCGTCGATAGCTCAGCGGAACGTCTTTCAATCAACGCGATTGACTACGAAATCCCGGAATAGATCCTCGAATACCCCATCGTAAACATTCACCAAACCTTTCAACGACGACCGACGCTTACCCAGTTCTTCGGAGAGCAGCTGGCGATCGCTAAGGCCATGCCTTGAGAGGAATGCTGCTGCGGCCTTATTGGCGATCGTATGGGAATACTGGCCGTTGTTCGCGCGCTTGAATATCCAATCGTGGGCAACGCAGAAAGTGACCGCTTCCGAAATCCCGCTGTCTTTTCCAAGATCGGTTGGTTTGGCGTCGGTCGTCGTTGAGGGGTTATTTTTTTGTTTTTCCAGCAGCGACTCGATATCAACCAGCTTTTGCCAAATCTGTGTCAATGTGACGGTAAACGTAGCTTGTGAATCCATAAAAAACCTCATTTCACGTGTGATGATAACACCCTAAGAAAAATTAAATAGTTCGCTGATATCATGTACTTGCAATTCATGGATCAGAATTTTCCTGTTTTTTGGACGACTTTTTAAAAACCTTGAAACCTTTATATACCAACGGATGCAGAGTTTTGGTAGGAGTATTATGATCATCAACGCGGCTTGCAGCGCGCGTTTCGTTTGCATCGATTGCCGTAAATAGCATTCCGTAGAATGCCTGTTTAGTTTCTGAACAAAAAAACCAAGCGATGGGATCGCGTGCGCTGAAAAATAAATGCGCCGTAATCGACCTGAGGAGAGGACAAAAGCCCTTGATACATAGATGTCTTAAGAAGGGTAAAAATGAGGCCTTGGTGCGCGCGGCTTTCACCGCATATGGCGGAGGGGATTTCCACCTCGGTCGAGGAGGATTTCCACCTCGCCTTTATGGCCGAAAAAATAGCACGATCTGGCAATGGGTAAAAAAAAAGACCGGCCTCTGACAAGACCGGACTTCACATATATCGGAACATCCGTTAAGAAAATGTCCCTGACCAAAAAATAATCAGTAACTCTCGGAGCGGTCTATAGCATGGCATCCAGCACATCGCACCAAAAAAATAATATTCAGCCGATCCCTATTTTTTATCGACCAAACCCTTACCTGTTCGTCATTCTACCGTTAGTGCTCAAGCCGACTGAAATGTCCATATTCATGGAGATGATTTTCAAAATGGACATGGGCAACTGCTTTGAGGTTGAAGACGCTTCCGTGAGTCAATTTATCCAGGAACGTTTCAAAATCGATAAAAGCGAAGTGAATAAGCATCTTAAGCGTCTCGCAGAATTAAACCTGATAATTTTTATCGACGTAAAAACTCGTAGGGCCTGTCGGATAAACCCTGCAGTGGCAAATAGGGCGAAATATTTATCTGGAATATGGGAGTTTGAGAGTATAGAACTCGAAACTGAATTGAGGGAAGCTTATTCAAAATGGGCATCAGCAAGGGGTTTGACGGATACCCGTCTGCCAAATCTGCTATCGGTGAAAAGACTTAGCGCCGCGATATCCGCAAAACGTCGACATGAAAATAGTAACGACAATAGCGAAATAAAATCCCTCAAAGACCAGATACAGAACATGATTGAAGCACACGCTAGGGAATCCGAAAAATGGATTGGGGAACAAAAGGAGAGAGAGATGCAATTCCAAGCATTGAAAGAAGAAATGCAGCTGGGCAATGAAAAACTGCGACAGGAAATGCAACAACTGACGGCGGATATTAGAAAGACAATGGACGAAGTTCTTTCGGAATTGCGGAAGCACGACCCGATGGCTGCAGACAATTTCAAAAATCGCCATCTTGAGTTGGTCAAGGATTGACATGAACGCGAAAACGAAAAACAAAATCCAGCAGGAAGCTTTGAAACTATGGCCCGAATGCCCGAAGGAGCATTTGGATGAAAGTTTCTATTTCAAGAATGAACCAACCGCCGAGCGAATTGTTGGGATAGGAAAATTTGCCGACGAAGTTGGGACTTCATGGTTAAATGCTAATGCATATCAAAGATTGCTGGCAAGGATTGAATACAACTATGAATTGGCTCTAAGCAGATTTCCTGGGGAAGCCATGGAAAATATTCTCTGCGAAATTCACTTGGATTTCATGAGATCCATCCAGTTTGCTTCTAGTTGGCAGAACCCTCAACTCCCAATGCAAACAATCTGCCAATCCGTGGATATTTTTGAAAATGCCTATATACGCAGGGATGAAGCACTGACTCAAATGTATGGGGAGGATCACTTTTTTATTGACGACGGGAGATCTGTGTCGCAATACCTGAATGAATTGCAGGACAAATCATGACCATCAAAACCGACGCCAGAGTCGAAATCGTATATGATCCAAAAACGAAACGGATCCGCGCCCGACACGAAAAGGCCTGGGTCCGTTTTCCTAAAAAGCTGAGACAGCACGGCAATACGTATGTCGTTCAGGAATTGCGGACGGGCAGGGCCGGGTCATGGCTTGCTTGCGGTCGGATCACCAATGCTGGGATGGGGAAATGAATGGAAACTATCGCCCGCTGGCTAGTGAAAAAATACAATCGGAACCAAACAACTTTCTGCTATTGCCCTGGTTGCGGATTGGAACTGTGCAACACAGAATCCTGGTTTGCAGATCCGAAATCTGATCTTGTGAGATATCAGTGCATTCAGTGTGGCACAAAAAGCGCCTGGCTTTTCGACGTCCCCGTTCCGATCTTGGTTGAGGGAATGAGAAAACCGAGGAGCCCTAAAACCTAAACCCCGCTCCCCGCCTGCTTTTGCTGGATTTTGCCTAAAAATTAGGCTATAGTTCCCTCATCAATTTTTGATTGAGGGAAACCCAAATGGACAGCATCGATCAATCCCCCGAGCCGCCAGAGCGGACCATCGTCAAACCAAAAACACTGAATGAACTTTTGCAGGCCCTGTGCCTGGCCGATGAGGCCATGCTGGAAGTCAATCTTGACGACGTCCCCGATCTTTTAGAGCAGGGGAAAGTCAAAATTGATTCCTACAAGTATCTCATGGATCGCATGGAAACTATCTCCGATGAATTGAAGCGCAAGGAAAACGAATATAAGACCGCGCGAAAGACTATTGATAACCAGCGCGAAAGGCTGGAATCACACCTGATGTTCGCAATGGAAAACAATGGATTTGAGAAATTCGTCGGCCATCAGTATAAGGTCCGAATGCAATACTCTGAATACGTCGACCTGAAGCTGTCTGAACCTGCTGCCCACCACAGCATTCACTTCCACGATCTCATCAAGACGACTTATGAATGGAAAAAAACAGACATCAAACGCATATTGAAATCGGCCCCGGAGTCGGAAACTGACAAGGCCATGGCTGAAAAAGTGCGGGAGTTCGCTTCAATTGCAAAAAGACCGGGCATACGGTTTTCAGTTTTAAAGGATATATGAACAATGCAGACAAATATGATTCGCAGCAGCGCCAGTGCAGCAGCAGCGCCACAGAGATCGAGTTCGCCATTCGGTTCCATGGCTGAAATACAAGCCACCAGGGATGAAATCAAACTGATTGCCGAAGTCTATGGTATGGACGAAAGGGAAACGCGGCACCTTCAAAGGGCTTATTTCCTTTCAACTGTTCAGAGCGGACTGGTCCCCGATGCATTCAAGGGCGACATTCGGTCGATCTATATCATGTCGTTCAAGGCCGAACGGATGGGAATCGGCCTGCCCGAGGTCCTGCAAGGCGGCTATTTCGTCCACGGCCGACACGGTTGGTATGCAGAGTTCATGATTTCCCGTGTGCTTGAACTGAAAATTTTCACGAAAATTGACTACGTGAAAACTGGATCCATTGAAGATGGAACCCGAACCTGCATAGCAGTGGGGACAAGGCCAGACGGTTCGACAGCTGAGGGAAGCGAAGTCAGCCTTGCCATGGCAAAAAAGGAAGGCTGGACAGAAAAAAAGGGAAGCAAATGGGTGACGATGCCAGACTATATGCTGGAAAAGCGCGCTGCGACATTCCTTATCCGAGCGACCGGTGCTCATGCATTCGGCGGTTCCAGCGACACAGTCGACGAAATTAAGGAACAGGCTGAAAAGGGGACGGTCCTTGACGTGACGCCGCCCGCCGATGCAAGGCTGGCTATGCAGGACATTGCGCGATCAGAGGAAAAAAAGGCACAAGAACATGCCCGCTTTGACCTGCTGGACAGGATCGAAAAGAAAATAGCCGACATGATGCAGTCCGGCGTTCAGGAATTCCAGGTTCTAACTGCGCTTGGTCTCATGTCGCTAGAGGATATAAAGGTCCTGGCCTATCAGCAGCTGATAGCTGTATGGCAGGTTCTTTCGACCTATGAACCAGAACCGCCAGCAGCGCAATCTGAACAGCCGGAACCTGACGCCGATGAACAGCAGCGCCTTGAAATTCTGGAAAAGCTGAAAGCGCTGATTAGGTCGAACAAATTGACCAATGGCATCATACTTGAAAAAACCGGCACGCCGCCGTCTGTCATGGAGACCGCCGGCCTTTCAGACCTTTTGACATTCTATAAAAAGCTGTCAGCACATGTGAACGGGATGGATAAAACATGAATGACGAAATCCTGAATATCATCAAAACAACGGTCGATACTTTGGCTAAGCGCGATCCTGCGGCGACATTTAGTGCGATCGTTGCCATCGCTGCTGATCAAGTCATGAATTGTCCCGACCCCGTCAGTGCAAGGGCGATCCTTATTACGGGAATCGACGGCATGATGAATCTTAAAGACTTTCGCGGTATGCATCCAGACGATGTGAATAAAGAAATGAATCGACGTCTTAGGGAGTTTAAGAGAGAGGGGGGAAAAGAATCCCCCCTATGAAAGCGGATTGACTCTCTCTCATTGCTTTTGTCTTAGCCTGACCAGCTGGTATAGGAACTCGAGCTTGTCAGTCGTATCATGCAGGTGCCCCAGGACCTTCAGCTTGAATGATTCATAGCCGTTGGTCAGGTCCTCAAGCTGGTCAGTCGACATGCTGTCCAGCAAGGAAAACTGGGAATCGAGGATTTTTTTATCTGTCTCAAATCCAGCCATTGATTTTAACCAGTTCTGAAATGTCTTCAAAAGACCGTACAACATAATAAGATCCCCCAGAGCGTCGGAATTTTTCCGCGAAGGTCATTTGACTCTGAAGGATCTTTCCCTTTGGTGCTTTGACTTCGATCGCAATTGAATGGCCATCGATGACGCCGAGGATATCGGCTACACCGTTTGGTCGGTAACGGTTTTGCCTTTTGCGACCTTTGATGCCGATGCTATCGTTTTGCCAAAACATCCCATCGGTATTCGCATTCAGATACTCGATGATCTGATTCTGCAAATACTTTTCGGAAACGAATTCTTTCAGAGCCAGAGCTTCAGGCTTGTCGAGTAGAACCGCCTTTGTCCCCATTGCATCCCTGTCCCTTCATATTCCAACCTTGGGCGAATCATCCATGAAAAACCTAAAGACCGACGAGTAATTTCAGGATTCAGCGAAGTTTTTATCTGATCCTGCTCAAAATAAAGGTCAAGGCCGCGCACCGGGTAGAATCCAAACCTCCCGTAGTCGGTTAAGATTCCTTTACTCTGATCGATATCCTGCTGCAGAAAGATATATGCATGGCCCTTGGATATCCTTGTTGAGTAACCGATAAGAGTTTGGACCCCATCCTGGACCCGGGTATGCAGGCCGAATTCAAACTTCTCGATTCGTTTCAGCTTCAGATCCAAGAGATACTCAGGCTTATCGTCCGCTTCGTTCTTTGGGAAATTGTCGGGGCCTTTCACTATCTCGATGTCGGATCGGGTCTGCAGCGCTTTGAGCTCAAACCAGCGATTGAGCCAAGTGACCTGGGTTATGAATTTTTCCTGTCCCCGTCCGAATCCTTGGGCTTTTTTAATCGAAAGATCATGATTATTGAGCCCAATGCCAACCACAGGCATCCAATAACCGAGCTTGAAATCCACGCTATGAGTGTCAATATCGACATGATAATTCACTCCGTAGTTTCGCGTCTGATATTCTCGGTCTCTCCCAAAATATCCAGCACTGCCAAACAAACTAAGGCCATCATGTCTAAGAGCCAATTGACCCACTGTATACATGTGGAATTGATCGCTTTCGCCCGTCCCTGCATCCTGTATCCTCATTGATCTGTAATCGATCCCAAGGTCCAGAAAGTCAGCTTCACCGAGGCCAAAGAATTCCCGCGCTTCTCCCTCGCGCGCGAACGATGCCATGAACTCCTCGGTCATGGCCCGTCCATAGTTATTCAAGACATCCCCGCCATCCCCAGTGAGGTGGCACGTTGCGCAATTTGAATAGCCATGGACGATAGTCTGAGGATAACAGAACGCTCTATCACTTATCAATAGTGCCAGAGACGCTAAGAGAATCACCGATAAGAATGTCTTTATAACTGACTTCAGCAATGCCAAATTCCTTCCGATTGATTTCGAATTTGAACCCGTAGCCGATGCTGGACTTTTCTGCCACGCCCTTGATTTCTTTTTCATTGCCATGAAGGCTCAGCTTTCCTGTGAACGGGCCGCCGGCTTCCGGCATAGGGTCAAGCTTGAGGATGGCCTTTGGGAATGACTTTGTTTCCAGATATTTTTCGTGCATATGCTGATTGCGAACGCCGCCGTCAAGTTTCGTTGTGTCGACGGTGAATTCCCCAGTGACCTTGCCGCCTTCGATCTTTGGCTTCCCCTCGATGATGCAGCCAGCAACGCTGAAATCGAGCGTCCCTTTCACGGCGTGACCTGTGATTTCGCATTTGCCTGCAGCCATGACAAAACCGCTTGCCAATAACATTGCGATGGAAATCAATGTGAAAACCTGTTTAAACATGCTTAGTCCCTGAATTGAGATAGGTTGATTTCCGGCTATTTGAGCATAGGAGCTATGAACATGGAAAGCAAAAAAGAGCCCGGGCCAATCCTTGATATGAATTTTCTGAAGAAAAAGCTGGTCGATAGGATACTTCCCAGTATCATCGTGCCAGCTTCTAAAAAACTCATCAGGGACTAGGTTTTCGCCTTCTTATAAAGGCTTACCCAGAGCACCTTCTGGCCCTGACGAGTGTCGATGTGAAAATGCTTGGGATATATCCCAACCGAAAACCCAAGTGCGCACGCTGCAGATATGAATTGAAACCTTATCGCGCCGTCCCATCGAGTATGATCGACGTCGACTGCTATCCCTTCCATGTGCTTTGAACCGCTGGATCCCTGCATCCTGGCGTTATACTCGGCTGTCCTATACCCACCCCCTGGTGCAATCAGAAACGGGACGCCTACGACGGTCCTGAGCTTTTGCAGTTTATAAATAAACTCCGCACTCATTTTTGCCATATTCGTGTCGGGCGACCAGAACTCGTCTTCAAAGAAATCAGCGCTTAGCTTTTTTCTGTTCATATGCTTTCAGAACCCCCCGTAGCTGTTCATGCTCGGCCTTGAGGCTGGCATGCTCGACCTGCAAATCAAAAAACTTTTGCCGGTATTCGGACAAATCGCTTTTCATTTTTTCCAAGTCCGCTTTCAGTTCATCGAGCTGTTCATTAAGATGAACTAAGATCTTGTCCTTCTCCTGATGCTGAAGCTCCATTTTTTTTAGCGCGTAGTAAGGCAGTCTTTTCAATCCATAGAGCAGGACCAAAACCCCGAGTGTCAAGGGACTGAAGTCTTTCAAATGCTGGAGTAACTCAGCGTCCATCTTGCCTCCATCGCGAAAAAAATTGTGTAATAAAAAAGGACGCTGCATGATCCATGCCGCGCCCTTCGCCTTTTTCTATACTTCCAGGAGTTATGAAAACAAAGCTCGATGTCCCTACACTCTCGCACAGAAAAGCATATTACGTTGGTTCCGATATCGCTTCAAAAAAATCACTTTGGCGCTGGTCGAAATAGTTTTTGTCGATAACGCAGATCAGTTTCCCATCCATGTGGAAAAGGAAATGACCGCCGCGGGATTGGACCGAATCAAATTCAAGGTCGACCTTTCGGCGCTTTGGAACACGCGCTGAAATGTGATCGTTATAATCGTGATATGCGCTCACTTCATTCGATCCTTAAAAAAAACCAAGGAACTTCGTTTTGTCCCCCGCACTCATTTGAGAGGCATATGGTGGGGGCATCGTGGAATTCTGCACGCGCGACTTTGCCGAGGACGCTATCAGCGCCTGCTCGGTTTTGGTGAAGGCCGCCGTTGCATGACAATCGTTACAGTAATTTTTCATTATCGACTGAGCATCAGCGAAGCTGGTTTTCCCGCCTGGCTGAGGCGTGGGCGTCGGAGTTGGTCCGGGAATAGGCTGTTGCGCCTGCTGCTGCGGTGCAGGACCCCCGCAGGAAACGATCAGAAAAACGATTGCCAGCAGAAATTTCATCGTCTCCACTCCTATCGATTAATCCAATTGGCCTGCATCACGGAAAAGTCTCAGCTCATCGGCAAGCGTTCTAAAGCCCCGGCTGAAATCACTGATCGCCACAACCCCGCCCGGTTCAAGCAGGGCCCCGAATAGGACCTTACTCAGATTAGTCCCGGCCAGGCGTATGCGGAATTCATCGGGTTCCAGGAAAACCTTGCCTGCGACCTTATCCAAAGTGAGCTCGCCCCGGAGCGGTTGAATCAGTTCAGTTACAACCGGATCTTCGGCAAACGTGCTCACGCCAATGCGTTTAAGAGCGTCGGTATGCTCGCGGTTGGCCACGGCACGCTTGGCCTGAAACTTATCCGCGCGATAGAAAGTGTCAGCCAATGCCTTTTCGGCTGCATTAAAATTCCCATTGTTTTGGACGATTGAGAAAACCTCATCTCTGAAAAAGATCCCCGATTCCTGATGATGGCAGTTTGAGCATGCTCCGAGGGTGATATCTGGCGGCAGGCCCTTGCCCGCCTGCTCGATATCGATGACGACGTTCGTGGGCGCGATAACTTCCGCTGTTCCCCCGGCATTTGACAATCGATAGCCTGTCATCAGTCCGTTTGGCAGACTAAAGATCCATTCGCTTGCGACAAAATTGAATACCTTGTTAGTCGCGAACCCGGGAATCAGGGCCATGTTTTTGAAAAACGGGTTTTGCTGGATGGAATCGTTTTTAGCCAGGGAAACATCGCCCGTGAACATCAAAAATCCATCGGCCGTGGTATCGAGGATGCATATGAGCCTCGGCTTTCCTAACGCAATTTGCGACTTCCCCCCGGCCGCGCACGCGGGGCTCTCCTCATTGAATTCCTTTTGAAGGTCTATGCCAAGTTTGGCCAAAAACTCGGTGTCGTTCAGCGGCTGCTCGGTCAGATCGTAGTAAAGCTGGTTTCCGATCGAGACCTGGTCGGCCTGCATCACAGTCAGGAAAAAGCTGGACGCGTAAACCATCGGCTGATTGGTGCCTGTCAGAGCTCTCAGCGTACGCCCGCGCACCGAGTTTGAAATGAAGGGGAGGACGTTCGAGCGTTCAAACTTCTGCCATTCCTCATTGGTCATGCCGATATCGTCAAGATTGATGCGGTGCACGCACCCTACGTCCTCATCGATGGTATTGACGTAGGCGATGAGCCGCTCAGTCGAGACCATATTGATCCCTTTGTTGATCCCGGCCAGGACGTTTGAAAGGTCCTTGATGCCCTGATCATAAAGGTCACATGTCAGAAGGTAACGGGTCCGACTACGATCGGTCGCGTTCAGGGTTTTGATGTCGCGATCGGCATACTGTTCAATCTCATCGAAACGCAAAAACCCAGGTTTGCCGGGCTCGACAGGGGGAGCTGGTTCGATAGGCAGTTGGGGGACCGGCACCTCAACCTGAACAGTTTTGTTCACGGGCTGCTGACAGCCGAAGGCCGCAAAAAGACATAGCATGGCTGGAATGCACATAGTCTTCATAAAATAACCCATGACTGAAGTGATTGAATCTTTTGATTATCGGACAATGAGTGAACAAAATGCAAGCAACATTCGCGGGGTGGGATGAGCCGAGGACGGGATAAGTTCCCCGGCTCTTTTGATCATGCGTTTAAACGCTCTTCCTGAAGTTCAGCGGCTCGATTCTGAACCTGATCATCGCGGATTGCTTTGCCAATCCACATGTAAGTCTCTTCGAGTTTGGTCAGGGCCAATGATTTAGATCGCCCGTCCCGAAGATTGTCATCGATGAGATTTTCGAGATTCGAGCAAATGTCCTTTGCGGCATTCTGGATGACCTGCGCAGTTTCATCATAGCGAACGTAATCGAATCGACTCATTTCTTTTTCTTTCCTTTCTTTTTTTCCTCACGCGTCGGGTATTCCGAATCAGCGGGTTTTTCTTTCGGTGGTTTTTTCCAGTCTTTTGGCTTTTTGTCGTTCATAATTTTTCCCCCTCCCGAGGGCGAAAGGATTTTAAGCCCAGCTTGGTTTGCTATCGAGTTCAATATCGCCGGAGAGTCCATATCTATCCGTGCCTGCTGAAGATGCATGAAAAATAATAATCGTAGCTAGACCCGGAGAAACATATCCAGAAGTTCCATTACTAGCATTACTGAAGGGTGCGATAGCTTGATAGTAGTTTGAAATATTCTTAAATGTTACACCGGAGATAGTCCACGTTCCTCCTGTATATGTACCAGTTGTTACGGTTCCAGCTATGTTAAACTTTAAGCGATGGTTGCCATCTTGATCTTGATAGTAAACACCGACCGCCCGCGCAGTAGTCCATCCAGCAACCGTGCTGGTTACAGTCAGCGCTGATTGCCCTTTCCTCGGCGCAACTAATCCGCTTGCAGAAGAATCGGCTTTTGCGTAGGGGAGAGAGGCTTTTTTGGTTTTGCGTACGCGCCAGCGGACGGTGGATACAGAAATAGTAGACCAGTCAGTCCCCGCAGCGCCAAAGGTGGCATTTGTATTAAATGGATAGCGACCAAATACAATATCGACTTGGGTGCTGCTGCCCGTGACGCGCTGAAGTCCTATGCCTTGATTCGCAGTTCCGTAATAGGTTAGCGCGCCTATACCCAAGTTGTTGATTGTATTGTTCACAGCAAGCCATGGGCCGCCAGTGTCACTTTGCAGTTCGACTACAATTTCATCGTCAGACTGAATTGGATACTGAAACTCAACCCGCTTGTTAAAGCTGGATGCTGCTGATCCATTAGGGATCTGCGTTCCAAGCGTGCTTCCCTTAACAAAACTGGTGGTATCTGTGGTTACCGTAGTCGATGAGTTACTGACAAACTCCTCAGCCGGTGCCGGACCTGTGCTGACTGAGCCGGCCCACTCGGCAATGGGGACGGCGACTTTAATTCCGATATGGTGTCCGCTTACTATCGCGTTACCGAATATCGGAGTGGTTCCGCCCGATGGTAAGAGGAAAAACGCATTACCAGTTACATAAATAGCTCTACTAACAAAGTCTGTTCCATTAAACTGAGTGGCGGTTCCAGGGGTGCCTGCTCCTGCGCCACTGCTGGCCGCTCTTGTGTCGATGGTATAGCCAGATGGAATACCAACAGAAAACGCAGCCGCTGAGCCAGTGCCGGTGAAAACTGCATAAGTTTCTACTTCCATCGTGCTTCCGACCTGTCGCCAGCGACCGTTGTTAGTGCTGGTCGTTCCTCCGTTTGTCAGTGTCGGTGTGTAGCTCTGCCAGTTGCCAATCGACGGAACTACACTCGAATCACCCGGCCCTATCCGCACATTCGTGAGGGAGATGTATTTCGTTCCGCTCACGCGAGTGATTCGAAGTTCATAATAACTCTCATCAGCGGCGTCGAACGAAACAGCCGCGCCAGCGCCGTAGTAACCGTTTGACGCTGGAATGCTGGTGACACTCGAAACGTCAGTGCGTAAAGCCTTGCGGGTATAAGCGCCGCCGTAGTTCGATGCAGAGTTTGTATAGATGTCCAGCTTGAAATCACCAGACAGATAGCCTGATTCAACCAGCTGATACCAGGATACCGGCACCGTGGAATTCTTAAGACCTGTCGGCATAGTCCAGCGGAATCGGGCGTAGTCGGTGCCTGAGACGGCAGTGATTTTGATTGCCGAGTCTATTATCCCAGCCAATGGAAGCTCTGCAGCAGAGACCGTAGTCGCGACGGTAACGCCAGCGCCGGACGATGTCCAGCCGTTCGCATTTGTCGATGATGAGCATGCGTTTACCGCGCCAGTTGGAATCCTGTTGCTGTCGGCAACCCAACGGGAGCCATCCCACATGAACTGTAGGAATTGACCGTTCATCCCACCTACGATGGAGGTATTGACTGCAAGCCCGTCGATCGATTCGCCAGTTGCTGGAGTTATGGTTATCGGATTTGTTGCCCAGGATCTTGCGTCGTCTGAAAATCTGATAACAGCGCCTGCAACTCCAGCGGGAAGCGTAGCCGTGAAGGATCCAGCACTTGTGTTACATAGGTAATGTTTCCCAGCGACGGCCGTGAACCCGGTCGATTGAAGCTCAGTTGCCAGACCACCACCACCGCCGCCGATCATTCGCCAGCGCGTTCCGCCAATGTCATAAATGAACATAACCGCTTGGCCGACAGAAAGCCGGAAGTCCTGCCCGGTGCCGGTTACGATACGGTTTGCAGCAGTCGCGCCCGCCGACTCATTGACGATCGTAATTTCCCCGCTGGCCTTGGCATTGACCAGGGTTATGACTTTTTGAACCGTTGGGATGATCGATCTGATACTGGATAGGGATGCATTGGAAAAGCGAATCACCTGGGCTACCGTGTTTGGCGTGATGTCCTGGTTTGATCCCGTCGTTGTCGTGTCGGTCTGCGTTTCAAACGAAGTTTTGTCATTCTGCCAGGCCGTTCCGTTATGCTCACGGATAAGCTTTTCAGTCGTGTTCCAATAGATATCACCAGCTGCACCTGCGCCGTGATCGACTTCGAATGCCGCGTCGTTCGCATAGGACTCGAATGATGAGGACGTGAATTCATTCATCGTTGGATTCCCAACGGCCGCGCCATCGATGTTCGATAGGTTCCTAGTTTTCGTTGACATAGAAGTACCTCCCCTGGACAGTGCGCCCTTGGTTTTTGTTATCAATGCTGATGATCATGATTTTGTTTTTGAATAGGTCATGGTCGATGTAAACCATGTCCCCCAGCTCAATCGTGACGTCGTCGTCAAATAGATCGAAGGTGACGATCGTCTGCGGAGCTCCATATAATTCTGTCATTTCCGCCCAGCGATCGGTGACGTTGGTCGGGATTTCATTCAGGACGTGATTCACTTCCAGCGTCTTTTGCGAAGCGAACAGGTCCTTATTTGGAGCCTGAAGGTTCTTATAGAGGGAGTATTTATAGATGTCCGACCTTGCATACTTGGGACGGAACTGGACGTTGGCCGCCTGATTCCGATACTCGCTTGAGACGGACAGCCGCGCTATCTGGGTTTCGTCCAGAGTCTGCGTTGCTGCCTCTGTTGGATCAATCTTTTTGATGATTGGCTCATCGTTGTCTGACGGGAAAATGAGAGCAGTCATCAGGCTCTGGTTCATTTCAGCTATGAGAGTGCCAAGGGTCGGCATGTCGTTTCCAGACCCGACCTGTTGAATCGTTTCAACGGTGCTGAATTCGGCCGATAGACTTGCGAAAGACGCCGCATCGACCGTAAAGCCATGCTGCTCAAGTATCCATTGCATGAGCTCAAAGTTATCGACCGCGCCTGTTATCCCAGTGAATACGACATAAACTTCATTGGTATAAAGGTCAACGCCAGTGAAATTGGCCGTGATCCAGCGATTGTTTCCGGGAGTAAACGACCCCGACGATACCGCGGGAAGGGTCCAAGTGGAGTCTGGAATATTGGTTGAGAACCAGTGTTCGGTCGATGAATGGGTCAAAATATCGTCATAGGTTCCAAAGGACGCGTCCTCCAGACCCAGATATAGAAATGCCGTTGGGGACGTTTGTTTTCTCCATAGTCGACTGATGTTCGTCAATACCGGGGCAACGTTCCTTTTTATGATGAAAATCTCGCCCTGGATCGATGTGCTATAGAGTGTGGCATTGTTTGATTGCTGACTTCGGCTATAAGGCCGTTGCGTTCCAATGCCAAGGCTCTGTGTCGATGGAGATGACACGAGGGATTGGAAAGATGGCATTCTGCCTATGATGCCAGTTGTCGATGATGTCGGTATAACTTTGACGATGAATGAATTGGCTTCGATATTTTTCTGGGTGAATTTAGTCGCTCCCCCCGTCGCAGGGACCGCAGGGTTGGTAGGTCCAATATCGATTTCGGTGTATCCGGTCTGATCATAAGGGAACTCAGGACCGAACAGCATGGGAATGACAGCGCCCTCGAACTGTTGGGGGACGTTGGCCCCATTGTAATAGGCCGTGTTCGTGCTGCGATCGATTCGGTTCAGGTATGCAGGATCTCCGAAATGGCATTCAGAGTCGAATATCGTGACGCGCTTTTGAATATTGATCGTGATCAGATAGTCGGAAATCGTATGCTTGGTTGCCACGCCTTTAAAAACGATCTGGCCATCGCGATAAATCCGGACAATCGTGTTTGGCATGATCAGCTGCTGCTGAGCCAGTTGGATCCAATCATCATCGAGTTGGATCACGACGGCACCAACGTTGATTTCGGTGAGGCCCGATTCGAAGGACTTGAGTGAGGTGCTGAAATTGATGAAATTTCGAAGGCGGTTTTCCCAGAAGACTGGATCTGAACCTGAGTCAGTTGGATCGGATGGCAGATTTTGGCTCGGCGCGTCGTATAAGAGATAGAGCGGGAATTCCACGAGGACCGTTCCGACCGTGTAAGACGGAATGGAAAGGCTTCCCCCTGTCCAACTGAAAGGCGTGCTGATCCCGTTTACATAAACCGTCATCACTTCGAAAGACCAGCTGGCCGTGGTTCCGGTAATGATGGATGTGATATCTGCCAAAGGCGCGAGGGTGACCTGCTGCATTCAAATCGCTCCGTAAAGTTCAATGGCCATCGGAGCCGAACTTGCTGCACCTGGGTTTTCGTTATAGGCCATGGTTACAGGCCAATCCAAAACGCCGCCTATGAAGACCGTGTCAGCGGTATATGCATAATTTTCCAGTTCGAGCTCGAAACGCGTGTCGGTTCCAGCATTGAGGTTGAACCGCGGCTCAAAGGTGAATCGAACCCAGCCATAAAAGTTATTAGTCGATGGGTAAAGGTCCTCAATCGTCCCCACCACAACGTCCTCGCTCGTGCCTTCCAGGATTCCTGCGACGTAGGCATTGACTCGCATCCTGACCAGGGGCTGAAGGCCGCGCTTGAATATCTGAAGGCCGAATATCTCAAGCTGCTGGTCAGTGTCAGGATCAACCGGGCCGAGGTCGATGAGATTGTCCCCGCCAGTGCATATGACAACGGCAAGATCGTCTGGATATTGGTTGAAAGCCATACTAGACAACCTCCCGCAGTTGAAAGGCTACGTTGAATTTGTTTTGGTATGCATGGGTGAACTGGGGAAGCGAATCGAAATAGCAGAGCGTCGTGCCGAATTCCCATTCGAACGCTATTTGGAGCGGATCGAGGATGAATATGAACGGCGTCGAGAGTCCGAGGGTCTCGGTGGACGACTGAATCTTGCGGCGATCATCAGTGTTAAGGTAGCTGAAGCCCATAGCACTGAATAGAGCGTATTGATTTTTTCGAACAGTGTAGACAACTCCGGAGTCACTGCTTGCCCTCCTCGTAAGATCAACCCAGCTGAATTCAAACTGCTGCTTGGCATTGAACTGAAAGTCTATATGATCGCCCAAAAAGATGGCACTGATTTCGATGTCGTCTGGGTTTAAAAGATCCTCGATCGTTATCTGCCAGTAGCGGTATTGCATGCCGGTTGGGTTATCATCGTCAGTCAGATCTGCAAACACACCCTTATCAGTCACCGTTGCAGTCGTTGTAAACGGTTCCCCGCCAGTGAAAAGGTTGATCATATTGGCTTTGATCGTGATGACAGCCTGATCTGAAATCCTGAGATATTTATCGATTTCCCCAAATATCGCAAAAAAGCTGCACTGCTTATTGGCGAGCAGGTCAATTTCGATGACGAAATCTTTGTCGTCAGGCTTCCAGACGCGGCCACGTTGCCGAAAGTTCAATGCATTGGTAAACGGGAACGACGCATGCTCAGGAGCCACAACCGTGGCTGAATCAAGATGATTATTGTCGGCTATTCGAGCATTCCGTCGCAGTTTTAGATTCGACATTCACTATGCTCCGAGAGGTGCGCGTGTTTTTATTATCCGATCAAAATTCTGACTTCGTCCGCCTGGCCCTATGGATGCCGGATTGAATCCGCCCTGAGATTGTGGACTATTCTGGGCAATCTCTGTGATGATCGGTTCAATGGTTTTGGTATCGAATGATGGAATGCTGCTCGATTGCATGCTTCCGATCTGATCAAGCTTGGCGATGATCGTAGTCAGTTTTTCAATGACAGCGCCAAACGTCACTGACTCCAGGATCCTCGCTTGAATGTCATTGCTTTGACGCATGAGGATGACCTGATCGTTCGCAATTGCGCCTTGGACAAAGCTGGCTTCAAGATCTGCAAAATTCTTTTTGGGGACTATGACTTCCCCTGGAGTCAAGAGCGCCGGAACCGTGTCTTTGTTTCCTACTCCGGGAACCATACCGCCTTCAGCGAACGCGGGAAGTTTGGTAGCCTGGATCGCGCGCACGTTTTCAAGACCAGCCGCCGTTGCTGCCGCCGCCGCTGCTATACCCAGTCCAACACCGACAACTGGAATACCGGCCAGGGATTTATACGCTTCAATGGCACTGACGGGAATTGCCACCAGCGCCTGCGCAATGGACGCCGCCTTGCCAATTTCAAAGGCTTCCCTATTTCTAGATTTCATCAGACTGGACAAAGCAGCAAGTCCCGTCTGCGCCGTAGTCACCCGTTGGGCATATGTCTGCTCATCGAATTTCTTTTGAGCATTCTGTGTCGCAATTTCAAGGTTGAACTGCTCGGCCTGGGCTTTTTTCGAAATGGCAAGGCGATCTGTTTCCGCTTTCTTTTCGGCCGCAATCTTTTTATTTAGGGTGTCCTGCCTTTGCAACAGTTCAGAACTTTCGAATTCCTTTAGGAGTATGAGGCGATCGGATTCAATCTTGAGGCGTTCGCTGGTCAGGACGGCTTCCCGTTCCTGAAGGGCCGTGACCTTTTCTGCGTCGTTGGCGCCTTGCTGCTCTTTTAGGATCGCATTTCTGACAGCCGCTTCCTGAAAAGCTATCTCAGTTATCCGCTTTTCTTTTTCCTCGACCTTTTTGACTTCGGTCTCAATCGCCTTATCACGTTCGGCCTGCTCAATCTTTTGCTGTTCGGCAAGCTTGCCCGCAGCGGCATCGGCCTTTTTCTGGTCGATTGCCTTTTGTTCAGCGTCGTCGGCCTTTTTCTGCTCGGCTGCTATTTCATTGTTTCGTTCGACGCTGAGGGAAACCAGTTCCTTGTTCAGTTCTTTGTATTTTTGCAGGATCTCAGTGCGCTCGATATTGAGCCTGATCGTTGAGAACCCGCCAGCGTTGTTGCGTTTGATGTCCTCTTCGACATCATTCAGGGTGCCACGAAGTTCCTCAAGCTGGTCCTTTAGTTCCGCGACCCGTTTCGATTTCTGGCCGCCTTGTTCCAATTCCCTTTGGGCTGCTGAATACGCAGTGAGGGCATTGACGCCTTCAGTTACAACCGAAATCCAATCGGAAAAGATCCCTTTTTGCCTGCCACCAATCTCAGCGCCGAGTGCCGTGAAGGCATCCTTGAGTGTGGACAGCTGGCCAGATACCGTTTTCCCGAGCCTTTCCGTAGCGCCAAAGAACTGACCACCTGCCGAAGTCATCTTTTCGAATGCGGATGCGACAGCGTCAGCCGTGATCGCTCCATCAGATATCAATCCCCGAATGGAGGTGCTCGCCACGCCGAGGGATTTGGCAATCTCAGGCCCGATGTTAACGCCGCGTTCGATCAGCTGGTTGAATCGCTCGCCTGTCAGCTTCCCCTCGGCCTGGATCTGGCCAAAGATCGTCGCCAATTCCCCGATCGGCTTGCCCGTTGCGGCGGCTACCTCGCCCAATTGCCGAAGCTGCTCGAGCGATTGCTTGCTCGATGATCCAAAGGCCAAAAGTGTCCGGTTGGCGTCGGCCAGTTCGGTCAATTCGAATGGGGATGTTGCGGCGAATGCCTGAAGCTTCTCAAGCTGCAGCTGCGCGCCTTTGGTTGAACCCGTGAACGCAATGAATTGCGTCGTGAGGTCCTCCATCTGGCGCGTGGAATCCAGGACAAAACTGAAAGTGCCTTTCAAAGCAGCAAGGGAACCAAGTGCAGCAGCGACTTTTCCAAAAGAGCCGGAAAGGCCATCGACGGCCTTTTCAGCTTCCTTGGACTGTTTGATGAGTAGGGTTAAGGGCTGAGCTGGATCGGTCTTTATCGCAATGTTAATTGTCGCATCAGCCATTGGGTAACCTCATCTTATCAACTTCAGCAGACAGATATGAAACCAGGTTGAATTCCTTGGGTGTCAGGTCCCGGAACTCAAGTTCAAAACCGAGCCGGGATGCACCGCGTATTGCTTCCAGTAGACCCACTGCGAGGATCACGTCCTCAAGCTGATCAAGGTCAACGTCGCGCAAATAAGGAGCCTTCGCCGCGATATTGACCGCGACCAGCCTCAGGGCTTTTTTGTCGATTCACCTAACTTACCGCCCGCGATATCCCACGCCAGAGTGATAAATGCATCGATGTTATCCCGATCGTTCAAGAGCTCATCGATCGAATCGACGATGCCTTGAACCTCGATGATAAAGCCCTTGATATGTTCAATCGCCTTGGATGTTCTCAGCCAAACGTCTGACTGACACTCAGGGGAATGCCAGCCTGATTGTCCGAGAAAACGCAGCTGCTCGATTACGTTCGGCAATCGATACTTGATGCAGCCGCCATTTGCCAATTGAACTTCCTTGATGGACTGACTCATGAAACCTCACAAAAAGTTAATATAGATGTCTTCCATGTCTGGACCGACGAATGCCGTGCCTTCCATATTCACAACCAGATAGCCGTCCTGGTCTGCAATGGTGTTGGCCGTAATGCTGAGCGTTGGCAGATAGACAGACACGATCGTGCCTGGAACCCAGTTCCCGCCGATCTTTTTGCCGTGGACGAAATGAAGCTGCATTTCGACGTTGTTCAGGAGGTTGTAAAATTGCTGGACGTTGTGTTTTTGGAATTTCAGCGTAGCCGATACCCTGACTTCCCGCGACAGGATCACAGACTCGTCAATCCCGGTCACGGCGCACCAGTTGGGGACATCGGTCTTTGGCGTGGCAATCGAAATACTGAGCGCCTGGCCGCCGAAGCAGAGGTAATCAGAGAAAGTTCCGAGCTCAAGCATGTTGTCGCGAACAACCTGCGGGGCTTGACTGTCGTAGGACGGAGTTACGCCGGGATCCCAGCTGAGCTCAGTGTCTGAGGTATAGGTGAGAGACGCCGTGTCATCGGTATTCGCGAAGCCGAGCTTGGTTTTGGCGGAGTTGGCGGTGTTCGTTCCCGATTGCCAGAGAAGGGAGAGGACTGTGCCATCGGATGTGATCGTGAACTTTCCAGTCGAGTTGTTCCATGCGCAGCTGATGATATCAGCGCCGGACGATGCCGAAGCACCGGTCATCTTGGATGCAATCTCGGCGGCGAGGTCTATCGGTGTCGCGTATGTCTTGACTTCCAGCTGAGCAGCGACCGTGCCAGCCGAATCAGTGAAATCGATATAGCGAGAGCTGCTAGTAATCTCAACCGGATCGACAAAATATTGAACCCCCCCGAATTCAAAGGTCACGGCCGCCAGTTCATTGGCCGTGAATTCGATGTTCATGCTCGAGGTCCGACATCCTGCGATCATTTGATGGACGGCGCTGTTAGTCTGGGCCTGCCACATGTGAGCGGTAAAAGTCGGCTGCGTTGTGGAAGGCAGATAGAGCACCGACTTCCCAAGGTTCACGGCCGCAGCAGGTGCAGTGCCGAGATTGAATGCAAGGGGGAGGTTGGTCGATGTGATGCCGTCAAAGATCGGGCGCACGGCGTAGTTATTCACAGCGTCCTTTATCAGGACCGCCTGGCCTTTTTGAAAGTTGGCCTCGATGCCTGCCACGACTTTGATGTTCCCGCGTACGCTCGTGGTTCCTGCCGTGGAACCCGCATCAGTCGCGTATTCAGTCGAGTTGACGTCGACTTCACCAAGGCAGGATTCGATCAGGATTCCGTAGTCAGGTGCCACGCCCTCGGTGCCGGATGGCTTGAAATATTTGGGAATGGAACCGGTTGGAGCCTGGGATGTGACGAATGCCTGGGAAGCACCGATCGAGTTTCGGAGCTCATCCGATGTCACGGTATTGACGGCACCGGTGAATGATGCACCTTCACGGACAACAGTGAAATCATTGCCCGTAGCCGCGACGGGAGTGCCTTCTGTGACTTCCTCAACGAAGGCGACGATGCTGGAACGCGTTGCAAAAGCCATCAGGCTGTCTCCTCAAAATAATCGACTGTGATTGTCATGCTGACGATAATAAACTGCTTCGAATCATCGATCAAATACTCGACACCGTTGTCGAACGAATATCTGGAACTGACGTCCATCCCTGTCAGGGTCGGGTCTTTCTCGACTGCAGATATGAATGCGAACTGATCGTCGACAAGGCTATCCTCAAGTTGTTCGCGATAGTCCGCGTCCATATTTGGCATATAGATGTTGACCATCACGATTTGAAACTGCCGCCGTATCCGCATTTGGCCGAGGTTGCACCATTCGTTAGTGAGGTTTTCCGCGGACGAATAGCCGATCGAATATCCCTTTTGGAAAAGGGGATTCGCATTGTCGGATGTCTCATAGCTATCGGCCAGCTTCACATAGGCAGGCAAAACTGCGAGCATGATGGCATTCAGGCGGTCCCTGATGTCGGCAACAGCTGTCATCGCGTGGCCCTCGATGTCGTGTTCATCGAGACCTCGTGGCGGTCCTTACGCGCGTTGGCGTTGGTATCGACCTGGAAGCGGTCAAGGTTCATCGCCTCGGAATAGGCCGACAGCGCTGCTTTGATTTCCTCTGAGTAGTTCTTAACCCCAAGGCCACTATAGATGACGTGCGCTGTTTTATGGACAGCCGCGGACCGGAGCGTGGCGATATCGAGGATCTGTTGGTTCGTCAAAAGGATATTCCGCTGCACCAATTCCTTCCCGATATAGCAGGCCGCGGTCAGGTGTTGGTCTGCCCAATCGGTCTTTCCTGCCTTCCATCCAGTGAGGATGGCCGGGGCTTTCAGCATTGGGTATTCCTGATAGAGCTCATCATCCGATGAAAACCGCTGACCGATATAGTCGATGGACATACTGGTGGACGCGGCGAAGCTGATCCGAAGCCAGTAGGCACCATAGACCGTGGGCCCACCCGAAAGGGCCGTGATATCCCGCGATGAGTCAGTGACCAGTCCCCAGTTTTTATCAAAGTTAGGTGTCCACTGGAGGACGCCGGACTGCTGCATGCCGTTGGTATAGTCGATCTGGTCGACAACCTGACTCCACTCATTCGGTGCATTCAAAATCTCAATGATCGGCGTTCTTTCAAGGATCGACGCCGTGCTCAGCTTGAAATACTTATGGTTGAATGGCAGAAAACAACCGATGTAAAGATAATCGCCCGGTTCCATCGCGACGATAGCCGCCTGCCCGCTGGTCCATTCATTGACCTTTGGCGTCAGATCGGTCCAGGTTGGACCCGATGCCGTGTAAAGGAACACTCTTTGATCAAGGTTTGATTGCATTCAGCGGTATTCCTCTGTCTCAAATGAAATTTGGTATGGGATGGCAGACAGCAAGGTGTGATCGCGGATATAGAGCCTGACTGTGGTCGCGTCCGAGCCGTCGTCCAGGTCGGCGGTCTGCATGACACACGGCTCAAACTCCCATGCTCCGTTGGTTCCGATGAAGCTCAGATCGAAGTTTTGGACCAATTTGAGGTCAGTGCTGGCCGGTCCCAACGTGATATAAAGGCGGCCGGTCGGTGCGCCCTTGCAGGCGATCCTGATTTTATGGATCGTCGTTTTATACGGCCAGGTGAAGTCGACCCGGAGCGTTGTCGCAGTCGCCGCCAATACAACAGCCAGGACGTTATTCAAGAGGGTCGTCGTGCATGTGACGATAGCAGCGCCATTGACGTCCAGCATTTGCGCACTGCCGGCCGTCGCTGTCGTCAATTGAACGCTGATATTTTGGTATCGTTTTACAGTTGCCATTTATGTCCTAAACATCTTTCCGGCCAGCGTAATTCCCATCGCAGTCAGTCCTGTCAGGTTGTCTCTGACTGTTACCCGGAACCTGTCATTTGGTTGAAAAATAATCGGCGGGTCATGCCACTGCCTGCCAATCATCACTGTTCTGTTTCCGTTTCCTATTTGGACCGTCTCATCGACGAATACCCGATATAGGTCAAAGTTGTTTTTTATGAGACCTGTCAGGCTATAGGTCTGTCCTGAAAATAGAAAACTCAGGTCAAGGCCATTGGTGAGCGGTGCGAAATCGGCGAATTTGGTTATGAGCTCATTCACGTTCCCTGCCGTTGACAGGATGAAAGAGGACTCGAATATCTGGAAGCGTTCGGTCGCGGTTGTCGGCGCAAAATCGAAGTTTTGCGGCGTGACGGATCCATTGACGGCCATATTGCTGACCGCGCCGTTCAAGAGATTCGCTCTGAAGGGGAATACCGTGGCCATGGTTTACACCTCTTTCAAAAGGACCGTAGCCCTTTGATAAGCAATGCCCGACGTGGCTTCAGTCAGATTGTCCCGGATTCTAATGATAAGACTGTTGCCGGTCTGCATGAGAATCGGGTCTTTCAGGATGACTGACACAATGATCAGGTCTTCTGTCGCGTTGGCTTTCAGGGCAATCGTCTGAAAGGCTCCCGATGTCGACGGATGAGCGAATTGAACCATCCGCGTGATCGTGAAAAAGATGGTTTCAACTGCCCCGACCTTTCGGATGATCTGGATGCCGTTGGTCAGGCCGCCTGAAAGGGTCCCATAGTCCAGGACAGAGCCCATATTCCTTGCCACGATGACCATATCAAAGGAATGGATCAGGCTTCGGGTTGTGGCCGTAGTCGTGAAGTCGACCGGCACCGCAAGCGTCCCATTGACATTCTGATCGGCGCTGGCACCGTTCAAAAGATATCGCAGAAAGTGGTTATACGTCTCATGCGGAACAACCGAGTAATCGGCATTCATGACGGGATTGGTGATCTGGGTAACAGCCTGGACGGTCTGCACGGTCGTGACGTGAGTTACCTCGTCCACCAGATCCAGGTTTGTTACGTGTGTGACTTCATCGATGGAATTGATGTTGTCCACAACGTCAATCAGGTCAACGTTTGTAACGTGTGCGATTTCACTCACAAGGTCGAGCGAGTCGATATTCGTGACGTGAGCCAACTCATCGATGAGGTCAACCGATTCCAGATTCTCGATATTGGTGACCAGATCAACCGTGCTGACGGCAATTTTACCGTCATGCTGCACGCGAACAGTGGAGGAAACATTGTCTCCCCCTGGCAAATATTTCCCGCGCTCTAGGTCAGTCAGGCCTTGCTTTGTCGGCATTTCGCATCACCCTCAGGGTGTGGAAAAACATGGGTCGACGCAAACATTTCACGTCGCCCATCCATTCTGAGTCATCGAGAATTTCAATTCGGTATCGGCTGTCCGCATACTATTACGATTGCGGCTGCTGATCATTAACAACCTGGCCCGGCTCTGATTTTTTATTGCCGGATTTTCTTTCCTGCCGTGAAACGTTGAGGATAACGAAGGGGAAACCCCCGTTCTTCAGCCCAAATTGCACGACGTTTGCTGGCACGCGTATTTCAGTGATCATTCTTTTTTTGAGCGTCTCAAATTCGCGTGCTTCAAGGTAAACGAGATTGGAAAAACCGTTGATATCCTCGATTACGTTTGGTTCCATTCATAAAATCCGTTTAAAGGTGATGTGAAAACGCGGCCTTCCCAACTTAACAAAAAGGCCGCGACGGAGATGGGTTTTTAAACCGCAGACAGACAGAAATTACACACCGGTCTGCACTTTGATATGCTTCGCAGCGCCGGAAATACCAAGCTTCGCACCGATCACCCAGTCAACGCTGAGCACGTACGCGAACTCATGCTGCGCGTGCTTATCGGAGACTTTGAACCGTGGTTCGTACTGCGATACCAAGTACAAAAAGTCTGGATGGAAGAACAGGCCGCCCGATGTTGCGCTGATGGATTGGGTATTGTCTTCGTAGACGCGGAATCCATAGCGCGGTAGACCGATCTGGCCGTTGATCACGGGAGCATCAGAGCCAACGAAGTCAGCGCTGGTGAACGTGGTATCCACGAGCAGGTCCGAGTAATACTGGGGCGCAAGCAGAGCATACCAAGGTTTGTTATAACCCCATTTTGCCAAAGCCGCGGTCTCGCGCGCAAGGGCCACGGTCGACGCTGTCATGGTCGCAATGCTTGGGATCGTGGTCGTTGGTGCCACGAGGGAGTAAAGATAGGTGTTCAGCTGGTTGCTGATCGCAGACACCATGGCATTACGGACTTCGGTGGACTTCCCACCCAGAGGATCGATCAAGCTTTGGATTGCCATGAGGTCATGGAAATCATAAGACGCAACCAAACGCTGATCGGCGGTAACCGACACAGAGCTCAAGCTGATCGTCTCAGGTGTGAATGTCCGGCCTACGCCCGCGCCGTCGATAGTCAGACGCTGACCAGTGGGAGCGTTGATCTGGTTGACCTTGACGGTGTCGCCGCCCTCTTTGAGGTCGCCCGTATAGTCACGGTTCACCAGGTTATAGAGGAGGTTTGTCTGACGGAGTTGATCCATAAACAGAGGCGACCAAAAGGTTTGAATCGCACTCGCTACATCATCCAAATCTGAGTTGGCCATAGTGTTCGCCCTTCCCTTCGCGTTTTATCGTTTAGGGAAGGCAAACGATTGACCTTCCCTACTTCCTGCCGAAATTGAAGTTGTGCTTTACCTGGCCCTTGCGAAGTGCTTCCACCTTGTCTTTTGGGGGAAGCTGTTTCCATTCCTCGACAGAAATCTTTGCGCCGGAATCACCCGACTTATCTGATGGGAGGAATTTGCTTGCAGGTGCCACGAGCCGTGGGTGCTCTTTTTGGAAGGTTTCAATCACGCTGGCAACCGAGCTATGGTCGATGCCATTTTCCGTGATTTGAATTTCATCGAGTCGGAGGTGTCCCATATACTGGGGATCGACGCGAATGCCTTTTTCGTTGAGTAAACCCACTGCTGCATTAAGCTTGCGGAAATCGGTCTCATTGCGTTTCAAGGTCTCGTTCTCACCGAGAAGTTTGGCCTTTTCAGCTTTGAGCTGATCGATAAATTCCACATGCTTTTTTTGGTCCAGCATGGCCTGTTCTTCGCGAGCTTTCTGCTCGGTTTCGAACACGGTCAGCCTTTCCTGGGTTTCCCGCAGCGTATCTCGGAGTTTTTTCTCGCTTGTAACCGTACGCTGGTACGTTTCCAAACTTACAAAGTCCGGTTTGTCGCTGCCCTCACCGGCACCGCCTGCGTGTTGGCTTCCCCCACCAGGGGAATTTTGGGAAGGATTGTCTGCCATCTTTATAACGTCCTTTTTTTTCCATTGTCAATATAGCTTCAGCATTTATCTTAAGTTCATCTTTACGTAGGTCGCGGCGTCTTTGATTTCCTTGCCCGAGAGGAACATGAAGCGGCGTCCCTGCTCCTCCTGACCGTCGGCCTTGGTCTGTTCCTTGGCTGACCTAAAACCAATGAACAGCTTATTGGCCGTCGCGTTCTTGATGATCAGGGAATCCAGCATCTTTCCACTGAAGGTGAGATTACTGGACTTGCCGCTTGCAGCTTCCGGGTGTCTTGCTTGTCTGGCCCTCCATTTCGCATATTTATCCGTCACGCGTCGCAGTTTCACGGCGTTTCCGCCTGGGCGTCCAACCCCTTTCCCTTCACCGCGCGTGCGTTGCCGGATTTGTTTGATAACGTATCCCCCCAGCCTTCTCATTTGAGCAGGGGAACTGATCGATTTGATGATTTCTGAGAATGCGGCCTGGACTTTTTCGAGGCCGGTGATCGTCACGCTCATTTTGGAATACTCCGAATATCAATGCTCTCAACCGCTATCTGGGCGATGAGTTCAATTAATTCGTTTTTTCCCCAGCTATTTTTCGTCTTGATCGCAGCCAGGAGTGTCTGAAGAACATAGTGCTGCTCAATCGTCATTGCTCCTCCAGCGCTGGATTCTCAATTAACACCAAACTCTTGCAAGATCGCAGTGCTTGATCAGCCTTGAGCTGAGCGTTGGTTGTGGAATATCGCTGGAACGCACACCTGATGATTTCCTGATGATGATAGATCAGGTCTTCCAGCTGCTCCTCTGTGACTACATAGCGTTCCGGTTTTTCGTCGTCGCTCATTCGGACGCCTCATCCTTCATTTCTTTGATCCTATCGGAAATCATTTTTCTGACTTCCTTGAGGGTCCTCATATCAATGGATGCCGATGTAGCTAATATGAAATTTCCTTCCACTGTCTTACCCCCAAACAGAACCGAATCGGAAACCTTATCAGAGTAATATGCTAATCTTTCGATGAATCCTTCTGCAGTATTCTCAGGCACTTTCCTTCTCAACTTTCTGAATGATCTTTTGCAGATCCTTCTGAAGGATATCCAGGAACGGCCTCGCCTTCCCTGCTATAGGCGACTGCTGGCCGTAGGTTCCTAGGATATTCCCCTCGGCCTTTCGCTCCAATCGAGTTCCCTTTTGATAACCAATCGTGACCTGGCCGCGTGGCGAAAGCGTGGAAAAATAACGCATATTGTCGAGCATGTCATGTGATAGGGATAAGTCCACAGGACCGCCCTCTGACACGCCCTTTCTTTTCGCGTACTCCTCGGTATACTCGCCAGCCTTGCCAGACCAATCACGGCCGTGGACGTTGTAGCCCTTCTTGCTCCGATCGATAATAAACTCCATGACTCGTTCGGCAACGTCCGCCCTCTGTTCAGCGTCGAAATATTCAGGCACTCGCAGCTTGAGTTGGGTCTCCCTGTTCCTGGCCAAAGCCATTCCCCCCCATTGGCTGGATGATTGGTGTCTCAGCGTCGATTTCTTTTATAAGAGCCACGATTTCTTCGTCGGTCATTTCAGGATTGAGGCGTTTCATTGCGCGCTCTTTCGATGTGAAACCAGCGGTGCGCTCCTCATCCAATTGTTTGACCAGTTCCCCGCGCGTCTGCATGGGGGAAGGCGTGGCGAACGTGGTTACCACTCTGGCTTTGGCGCTGAATATGGTTTTGTTCTCGATCACGCCGGCCGCGACCCACTGGGGATGCATTTTAGTCAAAAGGCGTTCCCAGAAATCGGCCTCGAATCTTTTATAAATGCTGATCTGCCATTTCAGTGCTTCGAAGGTATCGGCCTCGTCGATGATCTTGGAGATGCCGGAAGCGAAGCTGTCGGCCCCAAGATCCCCGGCCACGATCGTCGGGCGAACGCTCTTCGATGACAGCCAGAGCGACATCTGGGATGCAGCAAGGTTCAAGACCTCGCTTATGTCCACACTGGGTTTCAGGACGTCAAATGAGGATTTATCTGCAGCCGGGTTGGCGTCAAATTCGATCACAGAGTTTGGTGCCATCTCGGCTTTGACGTTCTTAAGACCGATCGCGACGAACACCGAGAATGCCTGAAACTTCGTTGCGTAGTTCAGGTCAGTCAGGAGCAGGGGGATGAGCAGCGACATATCCAGGTTATCCGTTTGGATTTCCGGCATGACGCAATCCTGACTGGCGTTGGCATAGCTGAAGGGGTTGGTGCCGTAGGGGTTGGTCCCATCCATTTCCTTTTCGTTCATCAGGTCCATCTGAATCTCACCCTGCTGATTGATGATGACGAACTGATATCGGGTATAGACGTAATATATGCTGTCGTAGTTCCCGTCTGCCTTTCTACGCTTTGGCATGCAGACGATGATGATATCGGCCGTGGTTGGATCGGT
>Ga0164306_10000120_pt1 | contig 28733 bp, 21 predicted proteins | sample Whisoiple_242_MG_FD_110213 | JGI IMG/M metagenome (GOLD analysis project Ga0164306, IMG submission 110213) | Soil microbial communities amended with fresh organic matter from upstate New York, USA - Whitman soil sample_242_MG | ecosystem: Environmental > Terrestrial > Soil > Unclassified >... | reverse complement strand
GCTCGCGCACGAGATTTGTGAGCGGCACTTCGGCGGTGGGGATGAGCCAGAAATCGGCAGTCGGCAGTAGGTCTTCGGCAGTCGGTTCATCTGATTGCCGATTGCCGATCTGCCGACCTGCCGTCACCGAAAACTGATCATCTCTAAACTTCGGCAATTGTGCTGTGCCGATCATCGCCTCGTCGCGCACGAGCAGCGGCGGATCGATCTCGGTATAGCCATGCTCGTCCGTATGCAGATCGAGCATGAACTGCATCAGCGCGCGCTCGAGCCGCGCGAGCTTGCCTTTCACCACGACAAAGCGCGCGCCTGAGAGACGCGTGGCGGCCTCGAAATCCATCATGCCGAGCGCTTCGCCGAGATCGTAGTGCTCGTGCGACTGATAGGAGTTCGGAAAGTACGGCTTCTCGCCGAAGCGGCGGATTTCGACATTGTCGTTTTCGTCCTTGCCGACGGGCACGTCGTCGAGCGGGATGTTAGGAATTTCGAGCAGCGCTTTCTCAAGCGCCTCGACGGCTCGCTTCTCCGCCGCCTCCAAGCCCATAGCCTGATCCTTCAGCGCCGCGACCTGCGCTTTCAGTGCCTCGGCGCGCGCGGTGTCCTTCGCCTTCATCGCGACGCCGATCTCTTTCGACAGGCGATTGCGTTCTTCCTGGAATTTTTGTGCGGCGGCGATCTGATCGCGGCGCTCGTCATCGAGCGCGAAAATTTTCGCGACGGTCTCCTCGACATCGAGACCCGACATGCCGCGCTTTCGCAGGCCATCCTTCAGCGCCTCGGCATTGTCGCGGATCCAGCGAATGTCGTGCATGACTCGCTCTTTGACGTTAGCGCCCCTTCTCCCCTCCCCTTGCGGAGAAGGTGGCCCTCGCGTTAGCGAGGGTCGGATGAGGGGTTTCGGCGCTTCAATAACCTGTGAATCGCGAGGGATACACCTCCTCACCCGTCACGACTTCGTCGTGACACCCTCTCCCGCAAGGGGAGAGGGTTGGCCAACTTCACGTCGCCGCGTCGCGCGCCGCGCGTTCCGCGGCCTGCTTCTTCTCGATCATCCCGACGGAAAAGATCGACGCCTCGTAAAGCAGCAGCGCCGGGACCGCAAGCGCGAGCTGGCTGAACACGTCGGGCGGCGTCAGGATCGCGGCGACGATGAACACGAGCACGATCGCATAGCGCCGCTTCGATTTCAGGAACGCGGAATCGATAATGCCGACGCGGCCGAGCAGCGTCAGAATGACCGGCCATTGGAAGGTGACGCCGAAGGCGAAGATCAGCGTCATGATCAGCGAGAGATATTCGCTGACGCGCGGCAGGAGCTCGATCTGCGCCCTGCCCGGCTCGTTTGCCTGCTGCATGCCGATGAAGAAGCGCAAGAGGTTCGGCATGACGACGAAGTAGACGAGCAGCGCGCCGAGCGAGAAGAACACCGGCGTTGCGAACAGATACGGCCGGAACGCGTTGCGCTCGTGCTTGTAGAGGCCGGGCGCCACGAACGCATAAATCTGCGCGAAGATAATCGGACAGGCGAGGAACGCCGCCGAGAAGATCGCGACCTTGATCTGCGTGAAGAAATATTCCTGCGGCGCGGTGTAGATGAGCTTCGCGTCCGGCCCGGCGGCGTGCTGATAGGGCAGCACGAGCAGATTGTAGATATCCTTGGCGAAGAAGAACGACAAAAGGAACATCGCCAGGAAAGCGATGAGCGCCTTGATCAGCCGCGAGCGCAGCTCGATCAGGTGATCCATCAAAGGCGCTTTTGTCGCCTCGATATCGGCGTCGGTCATGGCAGTGTCAGCCATTCGCGGCTTTTCGCGGCGCCGGCTCGTTTTCCTGTTCCGACAGCGGATCGGCCGCCGAGTCGAGCCGCGCCGGCCGCTCGGCATTCAATTCCGTATCCGGCGGGCTGTCCGGCGCTGAGGGTCCGGCGGGCCCGGCCCCTTCGGTCTTCAATTCCAGCTCGCCTTGTGCGGCTGAGAGCTCCGGCATCTCGATCGAATTCATCGCGCCATCGCCATGCGGCGCTGCAATCGCCGGAACCTCGCCCGAAGTGATCGCCTTCGGCTCGTTTTCGATTGCCGAACTTATCTGCTGCTTGATGTCGGCGACGGGATTGAAGGCGACATCGATCTTGGCGGCGTCGCCGACCGACTGCAGGTCCTTCTTGATGTCCTCGAGCTCGGCCTCGCGCATCGCGTCCATGAACTGGCCCTGAAAGTCGGCCGCCATGCGCCGCATCTTCGAGTAGGCCTGGCCGAGCTGGCGGAGCACGCGCGGCAGCTCCTTCGGCCCGATGACGATCAGGGCGACGACCCCGATGACGATCAGTTTGCCGGCGTCGAAATCAAACATGTTGAGCGCAGTTGCAGGGAGGGTTCCACATTCCCGGACACGCGAAGCGTGATCCGGGACCCAGGAGTCTGTAGCACGGTCTGGACCCCGGACTGCCTTCGGCATCCGGGGAAGTGGCCAATGATCTAAATCCGTTCAGACCTTGTGCGTATCGGGCGTCTTCTCGGCCGGGCTGCCGGCCTGATGCGGAATGTTCCGCGGCGGCTCGGCCGGATGCGACACGTCAGTCGAGTCGTCTTCCGACATGCCTTTCTTGAACGATTTGATGCCCTTGGCGAAATCGCCCATGAGGTCGGAAATCTTGCCTTTTCCGCCAAACAGAACCAGGGCGACGCCGCCCACGATGATCCAGTGCCAAATCGACATGGAGCCCATTTGATTTCTCCGCGCTCGCCGCGCCCGCTCCGCGGCCGTTTCTCGTCCCCGGTATTGCTGGGCAACCTATGACGCGGGGGGCTTAAAAACAAGGCGAGAACATCGGACGTTCTTGCCTTCCTCACCTCAAGGTTAGCTCAATAGTTCGGCCAAAGGCCGGGTGTTGCCAATTCCAAGAGGTGATCGTCGGGATCGCGGAAGTAGATGCTCTTGCCGCCGCGCGGCCAATCGGTGCGGCCTTCGATCGCGATATCGTGAGATTTGAGGTGCTGCTCCCACGCATCGAGTTCGTCCGTGGGAATGGCAAAGGCGACATGCAAGGTGCCCTGCCCGTCATGCGGCGGGATGGTGCCGCCGGGCATGTGCACGGTTTCTCGCGTTGAACCGCGCTTGAACAGAAGCAGCAAGCTGCGCGGTCCGGCAACATAACCGGCAAACCGCTGGTCCTTGTTGACCGGCTTTAAGCCGAGTACGTTTTCGTAGAAGGCGGCGGCGCGATTGAGGTTCTCGACATAAAGCGCCGTTTCGAGAACACCGGCGATTTTCGGCGCTGCACTCACCACATATCGAGCGCGACGCGAGCCTCATCCGACATGCGGCTCTGATCCCAGGGCGGATCGAACACCATGTTGACCTTGGCGCCGGAGACGCCGCCGACGGTAGCAACGGCATTTTCGACCCAGGACGGCATCTCGCCCGCGACCGGACAGGCCGGCGCGGTCAGGGTCATGTCGATCGTGACGAACTTGTCGTCGGAAACGTCGACCTTGTAGATGAGCCCAAGCTCGTAGATGTCGACCGGGATTTCCGGGTCGTAGACCGTCTTCAGCGCCGCGACGATGTCGTCGGTCATCCGGTCGAGCTCCTCCGGCGGCAATGCGGAGGGGAGTGCCATGTCCGGCCGGTTTGGCTCGGCAACGGCAGCGTCTGCGGTGGCGGTCATCTCAGTCATGAGTTCAACTCAGGCAAATAGGGCTTCGGCGCGCATCAGCGCCTCGGCCAGGCGGTCGACTTCCTCGCGCGTATTGTAGAGCGCGAACGAGGCGCGGCAGGTCGAGGTCACACCATAGCGCGCCAGAAGCGGCATCGCGCAATGGGTGCCGGCGCGCACCGCCACGCCGGAGCGGTCGATAACGGTCGCGATATCGTGGGCGTGCGCGCCATCCATATTGAAAGAGAGGATCGGGCCCTTGTCCCTGGCCGTGCCGTAGATCCTCAGCGAGTTGATCGCGCTCAGGCGCTGGTGCGCGTAGCGGGTGAGATCGGCCTCGTGCGCGCGGATCGCGGCGCGGCCGACGCTATCCATGTAATCTAGCGCCGCACCGAGCCCGATCGCCTGGACGATCGGCGGCGTGCCGGCCTCGAAGCGATGCGGCGGGGTGTTATAGGAGACGGTGTCCAGCGTCACCGTCTCGATCATCTCGCCGCCGCCGTTGAAGGGTGGCAGGCGCTCCAGCCATTCGCGCTTGCCGTAGAGAACGCCGATGCCGGTCGGCCCGTACACTTTGTGGCCTGTGAAGACGTAGAAGTCCGCATCGATGTCGCGAACATCGACGTCGAGATGCACGGCGCCTTGCGAGCCGTCGATCAGCACCGGGATGCTGCGCTCGTGCGCGATGCGCACCACGTCCTTCACCGGCACTGATGTGCCGAGCATGTTCGACATGTGCGTGATCGCGACGATCTTGGTGCGCGGCGTCAGCGCCTGCTCGAATGCGTCGATGGAGAACGTGCCGTCCTCCTCGATCTGCACCCATTTTAGAACGGCGCCCTTACGCTCGCGATGGAAATGCCAGGGCACGATATTGGAATGGTGCTCCATCACCGAAAGGACGATCTCGTCGCCTTTATGGATATGATCGAGACCGAAGGATGATGCGACGAGGTTGATCGCTTCCGTCGCGTTGCGGGTAAAGACGATCTCCTCGTGCGAGCCGGCATTTAAGAAAGCGCGCACGCGCTCGCGCGCGACCTCGAAAGCCTCCGTCGCGGCATTGGCAAGATAGTGCAAGCCCCGATGCACATTGGCGTATTCGTTTTCATATGCCTCGGTCAGGCGCTCGATCACGGTGCGCGGCTTCTGCGCCGAGGCGGCATTGTCGAGATAGACGAGCGGCTTGCCGTAGACTTGCTTCGACAGGATCGGGAAATCGGCGCGCAGGCGCTCGACGTCGTAACCGGCGGCGACCGATGTGACGTGTTCGTTCATTGGGACACCAGTGGCCACTTCCCCGGACGCCGAAGGCGATCCGGGGTCCAGGAGCAGGTGCGTTTGCTCTGGGTCCCGGATGCCGCTTCGCGGCCCCGGGAATGTGGAGGCAAGGTTCTCCTCATCGCACCATCACTTTCGTGCCGCGAGCCAGTCCGAGACGTAGGTCATCAGCCGCCCGCGTGCGCCTTCATCGCGCACGCTGTCGAGTGCTTCGGCGGCGAACGCCTCCAGGAGAAGCTGCTCGGCCTCGGCGCGCGGCAGGCCACGCGAGCGCAGATAAAAGAGCTGGTCGTCGTCGAGCTGCGCGACGGTCGCGCCATGGCCGCAGACGACGTCATCGGCGAAAATCTCGAGCTCCGGCTTGTTGAACATCGAGGCGCTGTCGCTCAGCAAGAGCGCGCGGCTCTTCATGCCGCCGTCGGTCTTCTGCGCATGCGGACGCACGATGACCTTGCCTTGATAGACGCCGGTCGCCTCATCGGCAATGATGTGCTTGAAATATTCGCGGCTCGTGCAATGCGGCACCACGTGATCGACAACGAGCGTCGTGTCGGCATGACGCTTGCCCGAAAGCAGCGACAGGCCGCGAATGCCGGCGGCCGAATGCTCGCCGTCAAAGCGCAGGAAGATTTGGCGGCGCACGAGCCCGCCGTCGGCGATCAGCGCGAAGCCGTCGTACCGGCAATTGGCGCCAAGCGTGGCGAGCACGCTGCGAATGATGATGGCATCGGCGCCCTGGCGGCTGATACGCGTCAAATGCTCGAGTTCCGCGCCGTCGCCCATTTCAATCACGAGCACGCCGTTCTGCTGGTTCGAGCCGATCTCGACCGCGTCGACGATTTCGAACAGCGTCAGTTTGGCGCCGGCCCCGACACGCACGAGCGACCGGTGGAAGGCGGCATGCACCGCACCGGCCGACATGACCGAGAGAATGATGAGCGGCTTGGCGAGTTCAGTGCCGGGCGCGATGTCAACGACCGCGCCGCCCTGCATCAAAGCTGCGTTGAGGCTCAGCGCGGGGTCGCCCGTGCCGAGGCCTTTTGGGGCCAGGCGCTCGACAAGGGTCGCGTCGCCTGACGCGAGCACGTCGGCGAGCGAGCGCACCGTGAGACCGGGCGGCAGCTCATCGAGATCGGATAGCTCGGGAACAAAAGTTCCGTCGAGCAAAACGAGCGCGTAGCCCTCAGGAATCTTCGGCTGCACATGCCGCAGCGAATCCTCGAATTCGCTCGACCCGGCGGTGAAGAGCGGCGCGGCCTCGCGCAATTGACTGCGCAAATCGGTGTAGTGCCAGGATTCGATGCGCCGGTGCGGCAGGCCGGAGCGCTCGAATTCAGCGAAGGCTTGGCTGCGCAGTGCCTTCACCGCTTTATTTCCGGGCAGCCGATCCTTCTCGCTCGCATAGAGCGAAATCAGCGCCTTCTCGGCCGGCGTTCTGATCTGGGTGATTTCGGTTGTCATGGTGTTAGGCGGCCTCGCTCACGTAATCGCGATAGCCGTTCTTTTCGAGTTCAAGCGCTAACTCGGGGCCACCGGTTTTCACGATGCGGCCGCCGGCCATCACGTGCACCGTGTCCGGTTTGATGTAATTCAACAGCCGTTGGTAGTGCGTGATGACGAGGAAGGCGCGATCCTTTGCGCGCAACGCGTTGACGCCCTGCGCAACAACGCGCAGCGCATCGATGTCGAGGCCGGAATCGGTTTCATCCATGATCGCGAGCTTCGGCTCGAGCAGCGCCATCTGCAAAATTTCCATGCGCTTCTTCTCGCCGCCGGAAAAGCCGACATTCAGCGCGCGCTTCAGCATGTCCTGATTGATTTCGAGCTTCTTCGCCGCCGCGCGCACGCGCTTCATCAGCTCCGGCGTCTGCAGCTCGTCCTCGCCGCGCGCCTTGCGCTGTGCGTTAAGGGCAGACTTCAAGAACGTCATCGTGCCGACGCCGGGAATTTCGACGGGATATTGAAAGGCGAGGAACAGGCCGCGGGCGGCGCGCTCGGAGGGATCGAGTTCGAGGATGTTCTCGCCTTCGAGCAGGATTTCGCCTTCGGTGACCTCATAGTCCTCGCGTCCGGCAACGACGTAGGAGAGCGTCGACTTGCCGGAGCCGTTCGGTCCCATGATGGCGGCGACCTCGCCGGCTTTTACCGTGAGCGAAAGTCCGTCGAGAATTTTCTTGCCTTCGACTTCGACGTGGAGGTTTTTGATTTCAAGCATCTTTGGTTCCGTTATGGCGGGCTTGCCCGACTGTCTTGCCGGTTCTCGCCCTCAAATTCCTGAACGCCCGGCCCATGTGCGGACATGACGTGAGCGTTACCCCACGCTCCCCTCGAGGCTGACCGCGATCAGCTTCTGGGCCTCGACGGCAAACTCCATCGGCAGCTGCTGCAGCACGTCGCGCACGAAGCCGTTGACGATCAACGCCGTCGCTTCTTCGCCGGACAGCCCGCGCTGCATGCAATAGAAGAGCTGATCCTCGGAGATTTTCGACGTCGTCGCCTCGTGCTCGAATACGGCAGAGTGATTGCGCGCCTCGATATACGGCACGGTATGAGCGCCGCACTGATCGCCGATCAGCAGCGAATCGCAATTGGTGAAATTGCGCGCGCCCGACGCCCGGCGATGCGCCGACACTTGGCCGCGATAGGTATTTTCCGAACGCCCCGCGGCGATGCCCTTCGAAATGATGCGGCTCGTCGTGTTGTGGCCGAGATGGATCATCTTCGTTCCGGAATCGACCTGCTGGCGGCCGTTGGAGATCGCGATCGAATAGAACTCGCCGCGCGATTCATCGCCGCGCAGGATGCAGGACGGATATTTCCACGTGATCGCTGAGCCGGTCTCGACCTGCGTCCACGAGATTTTGGCGCGCGCCTCGCGGCAATCGCCGCGCTTGGTGACGAAATTGTAGATGCCGCCGCGGCCTTCCGCGTCGCCGGGATACCAGTTCTGCACGGTCGAATATTTGATCTCGGCGTCCTCGAGCGCGATCAGCTCGACGACGGCAGCATGCAGCTGGTTTTCGTCGCGCTTCGGTGCCGTGCAGCCTTCGAGGTAGCTCACATACGAGCCCTTGTCGGCGATGATCAGCGTCCGCTCGAATTGCCCCGTATTGCGCTCATTGATGCGGAAGTAGGTCGACAATTCCATCGGGCAACGCACGCCCGGCGGGATGTAGACGAACGACCCATCGGAGAAGACGGCCGAGTTCAGCGTCGCGTAAAAATTGTCCGTTACCGGCACCACGGAGCCGAGATACTTGCGCACAAGTTCGGGATGATTGTGCACGGCTTCCGAAATCGGGCAGAAGATGACGCCGGCTTTGGCGAGCTCTTCCTTGAAAGTCGTGATGACCGAGACCGAATCGAAAATCGCGTCAACCGCGACGCGCGCATCCTGCACGCCGGCAAGCACTTCCTGCTCGCGCAGCGGGATGCCGAGCTTCTCGTAGGTGCGCAGCAGCTCGGGGTCGACTTCGGCGAGCGAGCGCGGTCCCTCGGTACTCTTCGGTGCGGAATAGTAATAGAGCTCCTGATAGTCGATGGGCGGATGATCGACGCGCGCCCAGGTCGGCTCGCGCATGGTCAGCCAGCGCCGATACGCATCGAGACGCCACTCGGTCAGCCAATCGGGCTCCTTCTTCTTCGTCGAGATCAATCGGACGATGTCTTCCGACAGACCCTTCGGGGCCTTGTCGGATTCGATGTCGGTGATGAACCCATACTTGTAGGCATCGACATCGATCGACCGGACCGTCTCGACCGTTTCTCTGACCGCAGCCATTTATTTCTCCCGCGTCGGCTTAAAGCCGTCGCTTACTGGTGTTCCGTTCAGGCGGCACGCCGCCTCTGAATTCGTTCGATCGCCTTGGCAAACGCGCCGGCGAAATGCTCGACATCCGCTTCATCGGATGACCAGCCGAAACTCACACGAATAGCGCCGTTCGCAAGGGCCGGCTCGACGGCCATTGCCGCGAGCAAGTGCGACTTGCCGACTTTCCCCGACGAGCAGGCCGAGCCTGACGACACAGCAACTCCGTCGAGGTCGAGCGCCATCAGAAGCGTTTCTGCGGAAGTGCCCGGCACCGCAAAGCAGCTCGTATTCGGCAGCCGTTGTGCATCCGCACCGAAAATGACCGCCTCGGGAGCGATCCGCAGTAAGGCATCTTCCAGTCGGTCGCGCAGCTTTTTGCTGTGCTCCGCTTCCGTTGTGAGGCTGCGTGCCGCAGCCTCAGCCGCCGCTCCGAACCCGGCGATGGCCGCCACGTTCTCGGTGCCGGCGCGTTGACCGCGCTCCTGCCCGCCGCCACGCATGAGCACATTGCCGATATGGTCATTCTCGTCGGCGAATGCGAGCGCACCGGCGCCCTTAGGGCCGCCGATTTTGTGCGCGGAAAGGATCAGCACATGGGCGCAGAGCGTCTCGGCGGAGCATCGGATGCGACCGAACGCCTGCACCGCGTCGCAAACAGTGGCGCCACCTGCAGCGCGCACCTTTGCCGCCGCCTCGGAAACAGGCTGAACGACGCCCGTCTCGTTATTCGCCGCCTGGAGGGCGAGAAGCGGCCGCTTGCCGGCGTTCGTAGCCAAAGCTTCGTCCAGAGCCGCCAGTTCAAGCCGGCCACTCGCCGCAAGCGGCAGCACCATGACCTGCTCCGCTGCAAAGCGATGCCCCTGCAGGACGCAGGGATGCTCGCCCGCCGAGACCAAGAGCAGGTCGAAATCACGCTCATCGCTGCCGATTCGTAGCGTCGGCGTGAGCGCCAGATTGGCAGCCTCGGTCCCGCCGGACGTAAATACCACCCCGCCCGCAGACACCCGGGCCAATGCCGCGACGTGCCGCCGCGCCGCTGCGATCAGCGCCCGCGCCTCCCTGCCCTCGTGGTGCACCGAGGACGGGTTGCCGAAGCAATTTAGCGCCGCCGCCATCGCCGCGCGCGCGTCCGGCCGCAGCGGCGCGGTCGCGTTGAAATCGAGGTAAGTGCGCGCGTTCGGCATCCGTGACGGGTCTGTCCGACAGCCAAGCGTCTGCAAAATCCTTGCAAAACCGCAGACTGCTTATGTTAGAAGGCGCCGCCGCAACCTATATGCAGCCGCGCTTTTAGAACGATTCCAACCAGCTGGAATTATTCTAACCGGATTCTGAGGTCCCGACCCTATCAAGTCAAGGGAAGGCAAACCTCTTCGTCGCCGCAGCCAGAGACGATCTCTGTCGCGCCAGGAGTTCTTATGCCCGAAGTCATCTTTACCGGTCCGGCCGGCCGTCTCGAAGGCCGCTTCCATGCCTCGAAACCGCGCGGAGCGCCGATCGCCATCATTCTGCACCCGCACCCGCAATTCGGCGGCACGATGAACAATCAGATCGTCTATCATCTCTATTATTTGTTCGCGGAGCGCGGCTTTTCGGTCCTGCGCTTCAATTTCCGCGGCGTCGGGCGCAGCCAGGGCATGTTCGATCACGGGGCGGGCGAGCTCTCCGATGCCGCCGCGGCGCTCGATTGGGTGCAGTCGATCAACCCGGAGGCGCGGTCCTGCTGGATCGCCGGCGTCTCCTTCGGCTCGTGGATCGGCATGCAGCTTCTGATGCGCAGGCCCGAGATCGAGGGGTTCATCTCGATCGCACCGCCGGCAAACCGCTTCGACTTTTCGTTCCTCGCGCCCTGTCCTTCCTCCGGCCTGTTCGTCCACGGGGATCAGGACCGCGTCGCGCCGATCAAGGAAGTCATGGGCCTCATTGAGAAGCTGAAGACCCAGAAAGGCATCGTTATCGAACATGCGGTGGTGCCGGGCGCAAACCACTTCTTCGAGAACAAGGTCGAACCGCTGATCGCGCAGGTCGGCGCCTATCTCGACAAGAGGTTGGGCAACCCGCCAAAAATCGCCGTCGCTGCGCGCGCCGAGCAGATCGGGCGGGATTAGGCCGCTTCTGCCAGACGGCCGCCGGTCATCGGCCGCGGCACGCCCGTCGTGGTCGGGAACGTGAGCGGCAGGCCAGCGCGCGAGCGCACCGCGAGATAGGCGAAAGCCTGCGCCTCCATCGCGTCCGCCGACCAGCCGAGGCTTTCGGCAAGCTCCACGGGGATGCCGGTCCGCTTGGCGATTTCTGCCAAAAGCACCGGGTTTTTGGTGCCGCCGCCGGCGGCGATCAGCCTTTTGGGGCGCCCGGGAAGCTGCCGCATCGCGTGCGCAATCGACTCGGCTGTGAAGGCCACCAGAGTCGCCGCGGCATCCTGCAGCGTTAGGAGCTCCACCGCAGCTGCCGAAAACACGTTGCGATCAAGCGATTTCGGCGGCGGCAGCTCGAAGTAAGGATGCGCCAGGAGGTGGCGAAGCGCGGCCTCATCCACCTGCCCCGAAGCCGCGGCGCGGCCATCGCGATCCATCGTGGCGCCGGTGCGCTTCAGCATAAGATCGTCGAGAAGCGCATTGCCCGGTCCAGTGTCCCAGGCGAGCGGATCGGCCCCGCGCTCTGCGAGATAGGTCAGATTGGCAATGCCGCCGAGATTGAGAATGGCGGCCGGCAGCTCGATCCCCGCGGCTTCCGCGAGCGCACGGTGAAACACCGGAACGAGCGGCGCGCCGTGGCCACCGGCCGCCACGTCCGGCGCGCGGAAATCGAAGGCGACCGGGATGCCGAGCCGCCGCGCCAGCTCGTCGCCATCGCCAATCTGCACGGTGAGCTGGTTTTCTGGGCGATGCAGAACAGTCTGGCCGTGGAACCCGATGAGATCGATGCCGGCGCGATCGCCGTTGTTCGCGACGAGGAATGCCTCGACAGCCTCGATATGGCGCTCGGTGATCATCCGCTCCGCCTCGACCAAAATTCCGGGCCGGGCGTTGCGCTCGCTGACCTCCCGCGCGTCTTCCATAGCCCGCCGAAGCATTGTGCGGTCTGCATCCGAATAGGGCCGACAGAGAAATGGGCCGAGGCGCACTTCGCTCTCGCCGTCGGTGTCGACGAGCGCGACATCGACGCCGTCCATCGACGTGCCGCTCATCAAGCCGATGCTACGCAAAAGCCGCATGTGATCCTGCGCGAGGCCGGCGCGATTCGCTCCGCATGTTGCCTCGCGGCAGGCTAGCTCCTAAAGGAGGCGCCTCCAAGAGGCCGCGATGTCCGCGAATTTTCAGCCGCAATCCGATTTCATGCGCGTCATGATCGAGCGCGGCTATCTGCATCAATGCTCCGATCTCGAAGGACTCGATGCAAAAGCACGCGCCGACACTCTCGTCGGCTATATCGGTTTCGATTGCACCGCGCCGTCGCTACATGTCGGCTCGCTTCTGCCGATTATGATGCTGCATTGGCTGCAAAAGACCGGCGGCAAGCCGATTGCGTTGATGGGCGGCGGCACAACGCGCGTCGGCGATCCCTCCGGCAAGGACGAAGGCCGGCAACTCCTGCCGATCGAGACGATCGAAATCAACAAAGCTGGCATCCGCAAAATCTTTGCGAAGTTCCTCACCTTCGGTGACGGCCCGACCGACGCCATCATGCCGGACAATGCCGAATGGCTGACGAGACTCAACTACATCGATTTTTTGCGCGACGTCGGCCGCCATTTCTCCGTGAACCGCATGCTGGCGATGGAATCGGTGCGCACGCGCATCGAACGCGAGCACGAAATGTCGTTCATCGAATTCAATTACATGTGCCTGCAGGCCTATGATTTCGTCGAGCTCAACAAACGTTTCGGCTGCGTTTTGCAGATGGGCGGCTCCGACCAATGGGGCAATATCGTCACCGGCATCGATCTCGGCCGCCGCATGGGTACGGAGCAGCTTTACGCGCTGACGTCGCCGTTGATCACGACCGCCTCCGGCGCAAAGATGGGCAAGACCGCCGCCGGCGCGGTGTGGCTCGATGAGAAGCTGCTGCCGCCCTTCGAATATTGGCAGTTTTGGCGCAATACCGAGGATCGCGACGTCGGGCGTTTCCTGCGCCTATTCACCGAGTTGGCGCTCGGCGAAATCGAACGGCTGGAATCGGTTGAAGGCGCCGAGATCAACGAAGCCAAGAAGGTTCTCGCCAACGAAGCGACGGCGCTCGTTCATGGCCGCGAGGCGGCCGAACGCGCCGCGGAAGCCGCACGGCAAACGTTCGAGCAAGGCGCCGTCGCGCACGATCTGCCGACGGTGACAATGGCTGCCGCGGAATTGTCGGCCGGTCTCGGCGTGCTTTCGGCGTTCGTGAAAGCCGGCCTCGCCTCTTCGACCGGCGACGCGCGGCGTCAGATCAAAGGCGGCGGACTCAAGGTCAACGACAAAACCGTAACCGACGAGCGTGCGACCTTATCGCAAGCCGATCTCAGCGATGCCGGCGCAATCAAGCTGTCGCTCGGCCGCAGACGTCACGTGCTGTTGCGGCCGCAATAGGCTGAGGGCCCCTGCGTGGCTACCAAGCGATGCCGTCAAGGCCGAGCGCGACCGCCATCATGGACACAAACAGTCCGAGCGACCCAAACGCCAGCAAATAGTTCAGCGAATGATCCCTGCCGTAATTCTCTTCCCGCTCGCGCGAAAGCGAACCAGTGCGGTTGAATGAAGCCAGTAAAGTCATGCCGCTCTCCATCGGTTGGAGCTGACCTTCCCTCGCAATGCAAATGCCCCTGAGCGCGCGAAGCCTAGGCACATGGCGACGAGCGGCACTGTGCGAAATCTCACAGAGTGTGGCCGGCGTGCTGAAACCATCGATTGCCGATCAGCGGGGCCTTTTCCGAGAAGCCGGGAAGTCTTACTTGAGTTACGTCCGCACCGGCCCTGCAGACCGCGCTTCTTAGAACTTCATCATGTTGACCCTCGTGAGCGTCACCCGTTGACTGTAAGTCGGCGCGTTTGCTAGTTGGAACACGGTGTATTGTTCTTTGTAGGTGTCACTGTCCGAGATGCCATCCACTGGGACAATTACGTCATAACCGCGTAAGGCCGCTTCGCTTCCTGTAATGAGCACGGCGCCGTTGGCCGCCGTGCCGATCACTATGACGGTCTTGATTCCCTTCTGCTTCAGAAGATCGTCGAGATTAGTATTCAGGAACTTGTCTGGGCCTGACTTTACGGTCGGTTCATCATCCTTCGGCGCAAGCTCTGGGTCGATCATATCGGCAACCGAGAAATTTCCCAAAAATGTGTAGAGCACAGGTGTCTTGGCCGCCCGTGCTTCGCCAAGCAGTTTCTTGGCCGTGGGAAGCGAGGCGCCGCATCGCGGGCGAACCCCACAATTCGCCTTTAGGAAATCCACCATCAGAAGCGCCGTGGTCTTCGGGTCCACGCTCACCTGCTTCAATTCCGGGGGTGGGGGCGCTTTGGCGCTAAGCCATTCATCTACTATATCGGCACGGGCGCCTGCGCTCCCGAGAATAACCAAAGCTGCTGCCGTTATACGTGGAAAGCGCCTTCCCATTTGTCTCCTCCCGTTTTCGTTAGAGTCGATCTGCTTCGAGCTTTGCAGGTGCGTGTTAGACGCGACAGGCGGAGCAGTATTCCCCAGCGCGAGCTGAATGGAAAGTGCGACTGCGAGTCGAACCGAGCTATCGCTCGGGCGAAAATGTCGGCTGTGTTTGCGCTGGCGCACGGGCCGCGGCGCCTGCCTGTCCGGCATATCCTTCACCGCCGCCGGCGCCAAAAATCTTGCGCAGGAAGCCCGGTGCGACCGCGGAGAGCGGATTCACATTCAAGGTCGGCGAGCTCATTGCGCCGGTAATGCCGTAGTTCAGACCGAAGAGACCCTCGTTCGAGCCGCCCATGAATAGCCCGAACACCGGGATTTTCGAGAAGAAATTATTGACCGTGAAAGCGGGAACGAACGTACCGTTCAGCGAAACCTTATCCGCGGTGAAATCGAGCCAACCATCGACGGTCAAGCCGATCTGCTGCCCGGACATCGTGCCATCACGTATCTCCAGGCGGTTGCCGGAGCGCCCGAACATGAATTGCAGCCGATCGAAACGGACGAGCGTCGGATCGAATCTCGCCTCCTTGCCGGTGCCGCGAAACGCGCCCTCGGTGACGAGCCGGCGCACGGCAGGCTCGTCCCGCAGCATGAAATCGCGGACATCGATATAGCCGTCGACGCGACTGTCGCCGACCAGCATTTGCGCATTGAGGGAGCCGCCCTCCATGCGCTTATAAAAATCAAGAAAGCCGATCAGCGATCCGGCATCGCTTGTAAACAAATTGATGCGCGGCGCCCCTGCCTCGGTGCGCCCGATCGAACCGGTCAGATTTTCCCGCCCGAACTTTCCGGCGAGCGCGAACTGGCGAATAAGCCCGCCATGACGCACGAGCCGCAATTCGGCATTCGAGATCGCCTGTTTGTTGTTGCCGGTGAGCAGCGCGGTCTTGAGGTCGATATCGAAGTCCTTGCTGCTTCCAGGGGCATGAGCGCTGGCCTCATCTCCCGTGCGAGTGACATATTTGATGAACGGGCGCGCATCGATCGAGGTGCCACGCACGGTCAATTTCAATCCGTCCTCGCCCCTTTCGGCTTCGACATGCATGTCGTCGCCGGGCGAGAGCTTCAACTGCGGAAATTTTGCTGTGACGAGATTATTGTCGGGACCGAGTTGCGCCGTGCCGCGCGCCTGCATCGATCCCGCGTCGACGACGATCTGCTCGAGCAGCGTCGACTGCTCTCCGGCAGTGACGGCCATTGCGATCTTCGCTGCGCGACCCGGCGGCTTCACCACGCCGGCAAGCACGCCGTCGAGCGAAGTTTTTGTCAAATCGAACTCGACTTGCGCTTTGCCCGTCTCGGCGGGCAACGGCGAGGTGATGCGCGCGGTCACGAGGCCGCTCACGCCCGGCATCGACCAGCCTTGTTTGGCGCGCGCTTGATCGTCGAGCGCGACATTGATGACGGCCTCGCCCGCTCCGCCCGCGGGTTTACGGAAGTCCAGTGTCGCCGTACTGCCGAAGAGGCGTCCCTGCCCTGTTGCCCGCAAACCCGACTTGTCGACCGCAATCACCATGTTCGCATTGTCGAGCTTTTCGCGTCCGACCAGTTTCTCGGCCGAAAGGTTCGTGACATTGGCATTGAGCCGCACGCCGAATGAGTCCGGCGGTAGATTCTTGCCCATAAGAAAATCGACGCCGAGCTTGCCGTCGATTTGGCCTTTCAGGCTCCCCGCGTCGAGCGGCAGATTGGCGTAGGATTTGATCGCCTCCGAGTTCAACAGCTCGCTGACCGCATCGAGATTGCCGCCGGCGCGCAGGTTGATCGTCGCAGGCGTCGGCTTCACGCTGGAATCGGAGACTTGGAAACTAGCTTCCGAAAGCGTGAGACGGCGGCCGCCGCCTGAATCAACCCAGCCGCTGGTTGCGATAAAGTTGGACGTGTGGCCGGTGAAGCGCCCCTTGCCCGACACGCCGCTCAGCGGCGCGACGCCATCCATGAAAATCACGCTGCCGTCGGCGATCGTGAAATCGATCAGGGTTGACTGATCGGAAGGCACCCTGTCCGTGCGCATCGCGATCAAATCTGCTTCGTTATAATCGACTTGGATCGTTGCTGTCTGAACTGTGCCGGCGAGAATGTTGCCGAGCGCCCAAGAGCGCACATTGGCCGCCATGAAAGTCGGCCAAATCCGCAACAGATTACGGATCGGCATCGGGCTTGCCGATGCACCGAGCTTCAAATGCGGACCATTCGTCCAATCGAACTCGCCGGTCGCGGCAAAACCGACATTGGGCCCACTCGCTTCGAAATGATCGATGGCGAATTTCTTCTCGGCAAATGAGAGGCGTCCGTCGAAGATCGCCTTTTCGATCACCAGCTGCTTCTCGCCGGGTCTTTCTCCAGCGAAGCCGCCGGGCTCGCTCAACCCGAGCGCAATGCGCCAGGGCTCGTCCGGCGTGGCGCCGGGCGCGACTTCGCCTGACACTGTGAAATGCGTCTCGCCGGCGAAGAACTGTATGGGCTCGACGAGGAAGCGATGCTCTCCCGGCGTCCACAAAAAGCCGCCGGTAATCTCGTCGACGAAAACCGGCTCGTGGTCGGGATCGTCGAGCCGCAGGAAACCCGAGCCGAAGACAAACCGGCCATGCGTGGCGCCGATGGAGCCATCCGGCGCGAGGCCAAGATGCAGTTTCAGCGACATTGGCATATCGGTGTCGATACCGATTTTGCGCCAGCCGGCGGCGAGCGCGATCTCATCGAGCGTGACGTCATGGATGTCGAGATCGAGCGTGCGCTCGGTCGCGGCCGTGCCATTGGCCTGCACGGTCGCCGCCCAGCGGCCGTTCGGGCCGTCCGCGGAAACGTTGAGCGTCGTCGTGCCTTCGGATTTGTCGAAGGCCAGCTCGAGGCCGCCAAAGACGGTGCGGCGCTTTTCCTTCTGGTCGTCGATGACGAGCTTGCCGCGCGCGACCGCAATGCGGTCGATCGCGCCGACCGGGCTGTCAGGTCCGGCGATGGAATCGAATAGGGTCGCCAGAGCCGCAGCGGCCTGTTTCAGGAGCGCCTGTTTCGGGGTGGGCGCCATCCCCGCGCGTGAACCGGGCGGAACGCCGGTCTCCAGCGGCGGCGCGATGGCAACGGCTTGGCTCGCGTCCTGCCCGGCGGAGAGGGCAATCGAGCCGTCCGGACGGACGGAGAGCTGGACCTCGAGGTCGAAGACATCGAGCCGGCGCGGCCGAACCTGCAGCAAGAGCAAATCGAGCGCATCCAGCGAGACTTCGGCGCGGGGTGCTGCGACCACCGTCCGGCCGTTGGCTTGGATGTTCAATCCGTCGACGGCAAGTGTCGCACCGTGCCGGCCACGTTCGAGCGAGGCTTCGCCGAGATAGAAGCGCCAACCCTTCCCGAATCGCTCTTCGAGCGCGCCGGCGAGCCTCGGTTTGAAGCTACCGATCGCGATCGGCCCCTGCATCAGCCGGATGTACACGCCGGCGCTCACCAGGGCGAGCAACGCCATGAAACCAAGCGAAACGGCAAGGAATCGGCGCCGGGGAATCCGGTTGAACCGACGCGTCCTCAGCACGCTATCTCCGCGCCGGAAAAGGCGTCCCGGCAAGGCGAAGCTTTGCTGGATGTCATTGGTGTGGTCGACCAATCGGCTGGGGCCTCGTTGCAGCGTTTCCGCTCGGCTATTGTCCCGATCGAGGCATCTGAATCGGTGGACGCGCGGCCTCGCCGACCTGCACTCGCGCTTCCCTCCAGGAGTGGCGGTTTATTGAGACGAAAGGAAGGCCATGGGCCAGGTTCTAGGTGACGGAGACAAAGCCCCAGATTTCCAGCTTCCCGGCGCCGACGGCAAGCCGATTCGGCTCCAAGATTTCGCCGAGCGCAAGCTCGTCCTCTATTTCTATCCGAAGGACGACACGTCCGGCTGCACCAAGCAGGCGATCGACTTCAACGCGCTTCGCACCGAGTTTGCCAAAGCCGGGGCCGATATCCTAGGCGTCTCGCCCGACAGCGAAGCAAGCCACGTGAAATTCCGCAAGAAGTACGACCTCGCCCTGCCGCTCGCCTCAGATGAAGCAAAGGACACGCTCAATGCCTATGGCGTCTGGACGCAGAAGAGCATGTATGGGCGCAAATATATGGGCGTCGAGCGCACCACCTTTGTGATCAAGGACGGCAAGATCGCTCGAGCATGGCGCAAGGTTTCCGTGCCGGGACATGCCGAGGAGGTGCTGGAAGCGGTTCGGAATCTCTGAACGCGGCAAAGGAGCAATCCGTTAACCATAATGAGTTCTTATCGCCGGGCGTGGCGTAAAGCGCGCCCGGAGTGTGTTCATGTCGCCTCGCGACAGATTTCCGAAGCCGCGGGAATATCCAGCTCACTACTCGATCAGCTTCGGGCGCGGCGAACGCGTGCGAACCTTCGCGCCCAAGCGTGCTCGCCGGCCTTCTCTCCATCGTTCCGCTGCTCGCGCTCGGCTGCCTCGCGCTGACGCTGCTCTTCATTTTCCGCGACGATCTTCTCGCGTCGCTCATGTCGCGCCAGGCCGAGATGGCCGCGATGCGCACGCAGATCGAGCAGATGAAGAGCCGTGAGCTCGTCCAGGAGCAGGCCTATTCAGGCCGATTACACGAGCTGTTCCAGCGCCAGACGCAACTCGAGACGCGGGCGACACTGGTTGCCAGCCTTGCGCAGCGCGCAGGAATGGCCGGGGATGTGACCGGCGAGATTCCGCGTCCTTCCTCGACGAAAGCCGAGACGCCAAGCACACCGGCAACGGCACGGAAGAACCCGCTGCTTGTTCCATCCGCAGAGGTCGCTTTGCCAGCCGGGGCAGCAGCCTTCGCGCCGATCACGACGACGCAGCCATTCCAGACGCTCAAACCGCATCTTGACGCAATGGAACTGTGACTTAGCCCGAGTCGTGAATCCGCCGATGCCGCCTCACCTCCGCAGCAGCAGAGCGCCATCGAACTGCCGCTCCAGCAAGAATCTGTTCACGAGGCGCTCGAGGCGACCTTCCCTGCCCGGCTCGCGATCGCGGCAAGCGCGCTCGATGGCGTCGAGCGCAAGCAAATCGAGACATTGGGGCAACTGCGCGCGCCTGCCATGGCCGCGGCCGAGCGCCTGCGAGTGGCGATCGCCGAAACGGGCCTCGCATTCGACAGGCTGAACCCTCCGGCCAGCAGCGACAAAAGCTTGCCGCTCGGCGGACCTTTCGTGCCGGTGCAGGTCGCGCCGGAATCCTCGCCCTTCACGCACGCATTTTCCAAGGTGCAGGAGGCGGTGCTTGCGACCGATAGGCTGCGCCGCATTGTGCCCTACGTGCCGCTCCGCAAACCCCGGACGCCAAAGCCGGGCGTGACCCATTCCTCGGCCGCCCCGCCATGCACACCGGAATCGATCTCCGCGACGATTACGGCGCCCTCGTCCGTGCGACAGCGGCGGGCGTGTCGTTACGGCCGAATGGACGGGCGGCTACGGCAGGATGGTCGAGATCGACCACGGCAACGGCATCGCCACGCGCTAGGGGCATCTCTCCAGCATTGCCGTGCAGGATGGGCAGACAGTGGATGCTGGGACCGTGCTCGGCCGCATCGGATCGTCCGGGCGCGCCACCGGCCCGCACCTCCATTATGAGGTGAGGGTCGATGACGAAGCCGTTGATCCCGCGCGCTTCCTGCGCGCGGGGACGAAGCTTGTCGGCGCCGATTAGTCGACGTCCTCGACGCTAGCCGGGCTGCCGCCCTCAACGCGCTGCGCCAGCGATGCTTCCATAAAGCCGTCGAGATCGCCATCGAGCACCTCGCCGGGCGTCCCTGACGTGACGCCGGTGCGCAGGTCCTTCACCAGCTGGTAGGGCTGCAGCACGTAGGAGCGGATCTGATGGCCCCAGCCGATATCGGTCTTTGAAGCCGCCGCGGCGTTCGCCTCCGCCTCACGTCGTTCGAGCTCGCGTTCGTAGAGCCGCGCGCGCAGCATGTTCCAGGCGGTGGCGCGGTTCTTGTGCTGCGAGCGCTCCGACTGACAGGCGACGACAATGCCGGTCGGGATATGGGTGATGCGGATCGCCGAATCCGTCGTGTTGACGTGCTGGCCGCCGGCGCCTGACGAGCGATACGTGTCGATGCGGCAATCGGCTTCGTTGATCTCGATATTGATGCGATCGTCGACGACCGGGTAGACCCACACCGACGCAAAGCTCGTGTGCCGCCGCGCATTGGAATCGAAGGGCGAGATACGCACGAGCCGATGCACGCCGGATTCGGTCTTCAGCCAGCCATGTGCGTTGTGACCTTTGATGAGCAGCGTGCCGGATTTGATCCCGGCTTCTTCGCCGGGCGTCTCTTCGATTACCTCGACTTTATATTTCCGCCGCTCGGCCCAGCGCGCATACATGCGCATGAGCATGCGCGCCCAATCCTGGCTTTCGGTGCCGCCGGCGCCGGAATGAATTTCGACATAAGTGTCGTTGGCATCGGCCTCGCCGGAGAGCAGCGTCTCGATCTGCCGGCGCTGCGCTTCGGTTTCCAGCGCCTTCAGAAGTGCGATGCCTTCCTGCTCGGTCGCCGCGTCATTCTCGGATTCGCCGAGCTCGACCAGCGTCAGCGCGTCTTCGAGCTCGCGCTCGAAGCGCGCCAGCGACCCGAGCCGCTCCTCAAGCTCGGTGCGCTCGCGCATTATTTTCTGCGCGGCCTCAGCATCGTTCCAGAGGTTCGGGTCTTCGGCTTTGGCGTTCAGCTCGGCGAGGCGGCGCGTTGAGGTTTCGACGTCAAAGATGCCTCCTCAGCAGGCCGACGGACTGCTTGATCGATTCGACGAGCGCTTCGGCTTCGGCGCGCATTCAAGACTCACATGAAGGGAAGATCGAAGAGCGCTGCGCTAGATAGTCGCCGGGAGGGGCTGTGTAAACTTGCGCCGGACCGCGCACCTCCTGGTGCGCCCCGAAGCACCAGCATGCGCAGCAGGAGCTGCGCGGTCCAAGGCTCAGTAGAGCCCGCCCGTGCCCGAGCCGAAGATGCGGTCCGTTTCCGCCGCGCCGCTCAGCGCGCGTGGGCTCGCATCGCCCGCATAGCTGTCCGGCGGCGCCGTGCCCGGCTTGAACGCTTCGAGAATTGTGCCTGCCCCGCTCGAGCGCATGCCGCTCTTCGGATCGATCGATACCAACTTGATGCCGGGCGGCACGCGGAACGGCACGTCGGCCTTGTCCTTCAGCGCCATCGTCATGAAGTCGCGGAAGATCGGCGCGGCGTACGTCGCGGCCTGCGCCGAGTCGCCGAGCGAACGCGGCCTATCGTAGCCGATGAACACGCCGGCGGCGAGATCAGGCGAGAAACCGACGAACCAGAGGTCCTTGGCCTCGTTCGTCGTGCCGGTCTTGCCGGCGAGATGCTTGCCGACGGCGCGGATCGATTGACCGGTGCCGCGCTGGATCACGCCTTCCATGATCGAGGTGATCTGATAGGCGGTCAGCGGATCGAGCACCTGCTCGCGCTTGTCGATCAGTTTCGGCTCGCTCTGGTTCGCCCATTTCGGTGCGTCGCAGCCCTGGCAGACGCGTTCGTCGTGGCGGTAGATCGTGTGGCCCCAGCGGTCCTGGATGCGATCGATCAAGGTCGGCTTGATGCGGCGGCCGCCATTGGCAAACATCGAATAGCCGGTGACCATCTTGAGCACCGTCGTCTCGCCGGCACCGAGCGACATCGACAGGAAGGGCGGCATGTCGTCATAGATACCGAAGCGCTTCGCATACTCGGCGATCAGCGGCATACCGACGTCTTTGGCGAGCCGCACCGTCATCAGATTCTTCGAATGCTCGACGCCGTAGCGCAGCGTGTGCGGTCCCGTACCGCCGTGCTCGAAATTTTCCGGCCGCCAGATTTCGCCGTTGCCCTGGTCGATCTCGATCGCCTCGTCGAGCAGGATCGATGACGGCGTGTAGCCGTTGTCGAGCGCCGTCGCATAAACGAACGGTTTGAACGCGGAGCCGGGCTGGCGCAGCGCCTGCGTAGCGCGGTTGAACTCCGATTGATCGAAGGAGAAGCCGCCGACCATCGCGAAGACGCGGCCGGTATAGGGGTCCATGACGACGATCGCGCCGGAAATATCGGGGATCTGGCGCAGGCGCACCTGTCCCGGCTTGTCGTTCATCGGCTCGACATAGATGACGTCGCCCGGCACGAAGAGCGAGCGCATGGAGCGCCGCGTCCACTTGACGCCGTCTTGCGTCAGCAGCGCGGTTTCGCGCTCGCGGCCGACCTCGCCGGATTTCTCGCGGCCGGGCTGCAAGCCGACGCGCGTCGTCGCGTCGTTTGCGTCGAGCACGACGGCGAGGCGCCAGGGTTTGACGTCGCCGAGATTAGGCACATCGGCGAGCGGCAGGCCCCAATCGGCGGAAATATCGATGTGGCGCATGGCGCCACGGAAGCCGTGCGCCTCGTCGAAGCGTACCAGGCCGTCGACCAGCGTCTTGCGCGCCATCACCTGCATTTTCGGATCGAGCGTCGTGCGGACGGAAAGCCCGCCTTCGTAGAGCTTCTTGTCGCCGTATTTGTCGCCGAGCTCGCGACGCACTTCCTCGGCGAAATAGCCGGCAACATAGGTGTTTGGTGACAGCACGCGCGGATTGACGCCGAGCGGCTCGCTCTTCGCCTTCTCGCCATCGGCGCGCGAGATGTAATTGTTCTCGACCATGCGGTCGATGACGTAGTTGCGGCGCTCGAGCGCGCGCTCGCGCTTCTGGAACGGGTGGTAATTGTTCGGCGCCTTCGGCAGGGCGGCGAGATAGGCCGCTTCGGCGATCGTCAGCTCGTGCACCGATTTGCCGTAATAATTCAGCGCCGCCGCGGCGACACCGTAATTGCCGAGGCCGAGATAGATTTCGTTCAGATAAAGTTCGAGAATCTTCTCTTTCGAGTACGCCGCTTCGATGCGGAAGGAGAGCAGCGCTTCACGAATCTTGCGCTCGAACGAGCGCTCGTTGCCGAGCAGGAAGTTTTTGGCGACCTGCTGGGTGATCGTCGAGGCGCCCTGCACGTGCTTCGAGCCCTGCAGAAGGATGATCGCGGCACGGACGATGCCTTCCGGATCGACGCCGTTATGGGAGTAGAAATTCTTGTCCTCGGCCGAAATGAAAGCCTGTTTCAGCAGCGCCGGAATGGCAGCACCGGGAAGATACAGCCGGCGCTCGCGCGCATATTCGGCAAGGATCGAGCCGTCGCTCGCGTGAACACGGGTCATCACCGGCGGCTCGTAATTCTTGAGCTGCGTGTAGTCCGGCAGGTCCTGCTGATATTTCCAGACGAAGAAAGCGGCGATGCAGGCGCCGATCACGAAGACGATCGCACCGGTCGCAAAGATGAAGCCGAAAAAGCGGGCAATCAGCCGCATCCGTTCAAAACCTCTCCGCCGTGGGAACTATGCGCCTGCATGGGAGCTCCCGCGGCCGCCTTTACCAGCGCGGACTTTGCACACGCCCGCCTCTTGCGAGTGACCCCCATCCTAGAGCGAGTGGTGGGGTTCTTTTGTGTTGAATTAAGGGCGTCGCCGCCTGCGGCGCCGCACCGGTTTCAGTGCGCTGCCGCAGCCGCCGGTTCGACCGGCAGAGCGACTTTCGCAACGGCATCGGGCGAAACGGTGGCGGTCTCGACCTTCCGCTGCGCGAAGAACGAATCGATCGATGCGGCGAGCGTGCCCGCGGCTTTCTCGCGCCATTCCGGCGAGACGAGGTTCGCCAGGTCCTTTTCATTGGAGAGATAGCCCAATTCGAGCAGGACGGAGGGGACGTCGAGTGCCTTCAGGACACGGAAACCGGCCGAGCGCTGCGGATTCTTGTTGAGATTGCCGGCATTCTTCCACAGCGCGACGAGGGTTCGTGAAAACACGTGGCTATAGGCCTTGGTCTCGCGGCGTGTCAGATCCTGCAGGATGTCCTGCACCTCGGCGACATCCTCGGAGCTGGAAATACCGGCGGCAGCATCGGCCTGATTTTCCTTGTCGGCGAGGCGCGCTGCCTCCGCATCCGAGGCGCGCTCGGAGACGGTGTAGATGGTCGCGCCTTGGACGTGGTTTTCGTAGAGCGTGTCGGCATGAATCGAGACGAACAGCGCGGCGTTCGCATCGCGCGCGATCTGGACGCGCTCGGCGAGCGGGATGAACACGTCGGCGCCGCGGGTCAGCACCACCTTGTAGCGGCCCCCCGAGTCCAGTTTCGCGGCAAGCGTCTGGGCGAAATCGAGGACGATATTCTTCTCGATATCGCCGCGGGCGCTGGAGGCGCCGAGATCGATGCCGCCATGGCCGGGATCGAGCACGATCACCGGTTTGTTCAAAGGTACCGGCGCGCTCACCGTAGCCGGCTGCGGTTTTTTCGCCGTGAGCCCGAAGACATTGGCGGCGGCCGCGGCCGTCTCGAAACTCGCACGGTCGGTCGGGGCGAGCTCGATCACGAGCCGCGCCGGAACGGTTTGCGTTCCCGCCTGTGCCTCCGCCCGAACAATCCGCGCCGGCTCTTTGAGATCGATGATGACGCGCGAGTGTCCCGGCGCGAACTGGCCAAACCTATAGGAGGTGATGAGGCCAGGGGCGATGGGGAGCGCGGCGCCGCGGCCCCGCCGCTCGAATGCTGGCCGGGCGAGCATGGGCGGCACGTGGAAGGCGACCTCGCGAAGATCGACGACGATCCGGTCGGGGTTGGCGAGCGGGAAGGCTCTGACCTCGACCGTATCGGAAAGATCGAAAATAAGCTTCGTGCTTTGCCCGGCCGACTCGAGCCGAACGGCGTCGACGGAGACGTTTGCCGCCATTGCCACGCGCGACGCAGCACGCGCGCCCACCAAGCCTGCCGCACCCGCGGCGGGCGCGCTCAGAGCCGCGACGCCCAGCGCCAGCATAAGGCGGGGCAGCCAGGTTGCCCTTGCACCCAATGCGGCGTGCTCGCCCATCGCCCGATCGCCTGATCCTGGCAGGGAGCCCGAGGGGGCCCTCTGCAGCTCTACCTTAGACGATGCCTGAGGCTCGGTTAATGAACTGTTGCCGCTAAACGATTACTCTTGAAGACCTGTGACTGAGCGGCCACATCCCTCGCATCGAACTTGCCAAGTAACGAGCGGACCCGGTACAAGGTTCGGGTTCGAATCCGGGCGGCTTGCCGAAAATTGCGTCGTCCACCCGCGACCGCCATGCTCCTCTTCAAGAGTGCTGGCCTTTTCGCGTCCTCCCGGCAGAACGTCACGCCATCCGGGCGTGCTGATTTTCATGAGAGGGCCCGTTGTGGGCCCGTGCGAGAGCCAAGGTGGCCGCGAACGGTACTCGTCAAGCGATTTCCACCCCCGCCCCTGCAAGGGCGGCTTGCTCCCCGACTTGTCGGCGAAGACGTCTCGATGTGACGCCTGTCGCCGCCTTCGCTCTCCCGTACGATCTCGAAAGCTTCCGCACGCTTCCCGCCCTGCCGCGCGTCCGCCGCAAGGCACGGCCTCGTCAAAACTTCCAATCAACTCCATCGCGAACGCTCCGGTACGCCCCTTCATTCCTGCCCTCACCGGCGGGAACGGCGAGGCGCGACCGCGTTCCCTCAAGAGCTCACAATGACAAACAAAATGCTGATCGATGCCTCCCACCCGGAAGAAACAAGGGTGGTGGTGCTACGCGGTAACCGCGTCGAAGAATTTGATTTCGAATCCGCCAGCCGCAAACCGCTTCGCGGCAATATCTACCTCGCCAAGGTCACGCGCGTAGAGCCGTCGCTGCAGGCCGCCTTTGTCGATTACGGCGGCAACCGGCACGGCTTTCTCGCCTTCTCGGAAATCCATCCCGACTATTACCAAATCCCCGTCGCCGACCGGCAGGCGCTGCTCGAAGAGGAAACGCGCGGCCATGACGAGGAAGACGATCAGCGGCGTGAACGCCGCAGCCGCCGCCATCGCGGCGATCGCTACGAGAAGCGGCAGAAATCCTCGGATGAGTCGATTTCCGAAGATGCGGCGCTGATAAGCGAGCCATTTCCTGCGGTCACTGCCGACGAGAGCGCGCCGATTGAAGCAGAAAGTATTGACGAGCATGCGCCGCCGATCGCCGCGGCCGAGGGCGAACCTGAATCCCCTGTCGCGATCGCGAGCGCACCGTTTCCGCTCGAATCCACTCCAGTGCTGGAAAATCCGGCCGAGGCGCCCGTCGATACCGGTCCCGTACCGGCCGAGAACAACGAAGACCATGCCGCACCCCCGCACGTGATCGGCGTCGATCCCGCCGGCTTTGCGATGATTGAGGCTTCGGACAACGAGCAATCTGCCGAAGCATCCGCCGGAGAAGCCACGAGCCGCCGTCACTCGGACGATGCCGAGAGCGAATCCGAAGCCGAGGACGAGGAGCACGTCGAGCAGATCGGCGGCGACGCCATGGAGGAGGTGCCGAGCCGGCCCTATCGCCCGCGCCGCCAATACAAGATTCAGGAAGTGATTAAGCGACGTCAGGTGCTGCTGGTGCAGGTCGTCAAGGAGGAGCGTGGCAACAAGGGCGCGGCGCTGACCACCTATCTCTCGCTTGCCGGCCGCTATTCCGTGCTCATGCCGAACACCGCGCGTGGCGGCGGCATCTCGCGCAAGATCACCGATGCAGGCGATCGCAGGCGGCTCAAGGAAATCGTCGAAGAGCTGGAAGTGCCGGACGGCATGGGGATCATTCTGCGCACCGCCGGCGCATCGCGCACCAAGGCTGAAGTCAAGCGTGATTTCGAATATCTCCTGCGCATGTGGGAGAACGTGCGCGAACTGACGTTGCGTTCGACCGCGCCCATGCTGGTTTACGAAGAAGGCTCGCTGATCAAACGCGCCATTCGCGATCTCTACGGCAAGGAGATCGACGAAATCGAAGTCGCCGGAAACGAGGCATATCAGGAAGCCCGCGAGTTCATGCGCATGCTCATGCCGAGCCATGTGAAGCATGTCGCGCTCTATGACGATCCACAGCCGATCTTTGCCGCGTCCGGCGTCGAGTCGCAGCTCGACGCGATGTTCTCCAACCAGGTGACGCTGCGCTCGGGCGGCTATCTCGTCATCAACCAAACCGAGGCGCTGGTTGCGATCGACGTGAATTCCGGCCGCTCGACCCGCGAGCACAATATCGAAGACACCGCGCTGCGCACCAATTGCGAAGCGGCCGACGAAATTGCGCGGCAGCTGCGTTTGCGCGACCTTGCCGGCCTCATCGTCGTCGACTTCATCGACATGGAGGAGAACCGCAACAACCGCACCGTCGAGCGCCGGCTCAAGGAAGCGCTGAAGAACGACCGCGCCCGCATCCAGGTTGGCCGCATCTCGCATTTCGGCTTGCTGGAAATGTCGCGGCAGCGGATCAGGACCGGGGTGCTCGAGGGCTCGACCGTGCCCTGCCCGCATTGCGCCGGCGCCGGCACGGTTCGCTCCACATCCTCGATCGCGCTGCATGTGCTGCGCGTCATCGAGGATGCGCTGATCAAGAGTTCGAGCCACAACATCATCGTGCATACGCGCACGCCCGTCGCGCTCTACATTCTCAACCAGAAGCGCGCCCATTTGCGCAGTATCGAAGAGCGCTTCGGCGTGTCGATCACCATTGCCGCCGACGACGCGCTGACGGGGACCACCTATCACGCGATTGAACGCGGCGAGCCGGCACGGGGCGTTGTCGAGAGCGTGCGCGCGCAGCCGTTGCGGATCGATTCGGTTGCGCTTCCGGCCGCGGAAGCACCGGGGGATGAGAAGGTTGAGGAGGAGAGCGAGGCCGAAACTGGCGATCTCCCGCAAGGTGCCCGCGACGCGGCTGGCGAAGAGGGCGAGGCGCAGCGCCGTCGTCGGAGGCGCCGACGCGGTCGTGGACGCGGTGTCGATCGCGACGGCCAATTCCTGCCGGCCGACGCGCCGCAGCCCTCCGATGACGGGTTGGCTTATGTCGCCGCCACCACGGCGCCGCAGCTCGGGCAGGTCGAGCCGGAGGAGTCGGCAGGCGAAGAGCCGCGGGAGGGTGCGCCTGCGGATCGCGCAGAGTTTGCCCGGGGTCGGCGGCCCCGCCGTGGCGGTCGCGGACGCCGGCCCGACCGCGAGGGAGGCGGGTTCGATCGCGGGCGCAGGCCTGCCCACCCCGAAGCCGGAGAGTCAGGCGAGCAATGCGACCGGGGTCCGGGGTACTGGGCCTATAGCGAGGGCGCATCTGAAGCCGTGGAAGCTGAAGGGATTGCGCCGGAGCGTGAACCCGCGCCCGCGCCAGAACCTGTCGGCCAAGCCTCACAGAGTGAAATCAGCGACTCGCGAGCTGCCGCTTCGCTCGTGAATGCCGCGGACGCGTCGATCGGCGGGGTGCAAGGCGCGGCGGAGAGCGACGCGCCAGCGTCGCGCCGGGTACCGCCGCCGCCGGAGCACGTGCTC
>Ga0164306_10000119_pt1 | contig 28773 bp, 22 predicted proteins | sample Whisoiple_242_MG_FD_110213 | JGI IMG/M metagenome (GOLD analysis project Ga0164306, IMG submission 110213) | Soil microbial communities amended with fresh organic matter from upstate New York, USA - Whitman soil sample_242_MG | ecosystem: Environmental > Terrestrial > Soil > Unclassified >... | reverse complement strand
TCGCGGCGCTCGCGGCCGACGCGGCCGAGGCGCTGCGGGCGCTCGACCTCGGGCCGGCGCTCGTCGTCGGGCACTCGATGGGCGGGGTGACGGCGGAGGAGCTGGCGCTCGCGGCGCCGGAGCTCGTCGCGGGGATCGTGCTCGAGGACCCGGCGTGGGTGACCGCGGAGCCGCAGGCCGTCGACGGGCCGGGGACGGACCCGGCCCTGCTCGGCGTCTCCGGGGCGGCGGGTACGGGTGCGGGTGCGGGTGCGGGCGAGCGGGACCCCGGCGGCGTCCCCGACTGGCTCGCCCCGGCGGTCGCCGCCGTGCAGGGCCGCACCGTCGACCAGATCGCGGCCCGCGGCCGTCTCGACAACCCGCGGTGGTCCGAGGCGGAGGTGCGGGGCTGGGCCGAGGCGAAGGCCCGGGTCGACCCGCGGCTCGCCGAGGTGCCGCACGACTGGCTCGGCCGGGACTGGGTCGAGGCGCTCGCGGACGTCCGGGTGCCGGTGACGCTGCTGACCGCGGGGCCGGGGCTGGGCGTCGTCTCGGAGCGCCAGGCGGCGCGGGCGGCAGAGCTGCTGGGCGACCGGCTGACCCACGTCGCGTTCCCGGACGCCGGGCACAACATCCGCCGGGAGGCCCCGGGCGCGTACCTGGCGGCGCTGGACGCCGCGGTCGCCCGCGCCGACGCGTCGGCGGGGGCCGGCGCCGCCGCGCGCTGACCTTCCCGCGGGCAGCGGGCAACGGGCAGCGGGGCGCGGGCAGCGAGCCCCGGCCCTGGCCCCGCGCGCGCTCGCGCCTCGCGCCTCGCGCGCGCCCGCCGCCCCGCGCCCTGTCCCCGGCGCGCCCGGGCATCCGCCGAGATAGGGCCGCCCGGCCGAGATAGGGCCGCCCACGGTCCTACCTCGGCGCGGAAGTCCTATCTCGGCGTCGGGAGAGCGCCGAGGTCGGTGGTTCCCGCCGAGGTCGGCGGCTGGAAGCACCGACCTCGGGCGGAAGCACCGACCTCGTCCGGAAGCACCGACCTCGCCACGGCTCGCCCGCCGCGTCGGCCCACCCGCCGCGTCGGCCCACCCGCCGAACCCCCGCGTGGGGGTCAGCCCAGGACCGCCGCGATCACCAGCAGCGACGGCACCGCCAGGACCGTCGTCACCAGGCCCGCGTCCCGCGCCAGCGCGGTGCCCTGCCGGTACTGGATCGCGTACACCAGCACGTTCTGCGCCGTCGGCAGCGCCGACACCACCGCGACCGCCAGCAGAGCGTCGCCCCGCAGGCCCAGCAGCGTCCCCAGCCCGATCGCCAGCGCCGGGTGCACGACGGCCCGCAGCGCCGCGACCAGCGCGACGTCGCCCCGCGGCGCCTGCTCCCCGCCGACCCGAGGCACCGCGAGGGACATCCCGAACGTCAGCAGCGCGAGCGGCGGCGCGGCCGCGCCCAGCAGCTCCAGCGGCTGGAACACGACCGCCGGCAGCGAGAACGGCAGCGCGGCCAACGCGATCCCGGTGAGCGTGCCGATGATGACCGGGTTCCGCAGGGTCCGCCGGAGCACCGACCGCAGGGTGCCGAGCGCCCCGGCCGGCGCCGACCCCGCGACCACCCCGTCCCGCGCCCGGCGCCGCGCGTCGAGCACCACCATCGCGATCGGCCCGAGCACCAGCTGCTGGTAGAGCGTCGGCGGGACGACGGACACGACGCTGCCGAGCAGGTACGCGGTCAGCGGGATGCCGATGTTCCCGGCGTTCACGTAGGACGACGCCAGCACCCCGACGACCACGTCCCCGGACGACCGCCGCCGGACCAGGCCGAGCACGGCCGCCGCGATCAGCGCCACCACGGTGGTCGTCGCGAACGTGACCAGCGCCGACCGGGACAGCAGCAGCCCGAGGTCCGCCCGGCCGATGGTCTCGATCAGCAGCGCCGGCGTCGCGACCGTGAACGCGGTGGCGGCGAGCACGCGCTGGGCGTTCTCGCCGAGCACGCCGGTGCGGCCCACGAACCAGCCCGCTGCGACGACGACCGCGATCGTGCCCAGCGCCGAGAGGACGGCCAGCATCAGGCGGACGTGCCGCCCGCCGGGCCGTCGTCGTCCGCGAACAGCCCCACGGACGCCGCGTCGCGCGCGACCTCCTCGGCCGTCGGGGGCTCCCGGCCCTCGAGCGTCGCGATCACCCCCGGGCCGTACCGGTCGAGCTTCGCCGCGCCGACGCCGCCGATCCGGGACAGCGCGTCCAGGTCGGCGGGGCGGGCGGTCGCGATCTCGCGCAGCGTGGCGTCGTGGAACACCACGTAGGCGGGGACGCCCTGCTCCTTGGCCGCCGCGGCGCGCCAGGTGCGCAGCCGCTGGAACACGGCCGCCGCGTCGTCGCCGAGCTCGGCCGCCGCCTGCGCCGCCGCGGCCGCGCGCCCGCCTGACCCGGACCCGGAGCCCGACCGGGACCGCGACCGCGTCGTCCGGGTCTCCTCCCGCAGCGGCACCGGGCGGTCGCCGCGCAGCACCTCGGCGCTCGCCGGCGTGAGCCGCAGCGTGCCGTAGCCGTCGGCGTCGACGGCGAGCAGCCCCTGCGCCAGCAGCTGCCGCACGACGCCGCGCCACTGCGCGTCGGACAGGTCGGCGCCCACGCCGAACGTCGAGAGCTCGGTGTGGCCGAGCTGCTCGATCCGCGACGTGCGCTTGCCGAGCAGGATGTCGACCAGGTGCCCCGCCCCGTAGTGCTGGTTCCGCTCGCGCTCCAGCCGGACGACCGTCGACAGCAGCTTCTGCGCGGGGACGGTGCCGTCCCAGGTCGTCGGCGGGGACAGGCAGGTGTCGCAGTTGCCGCACGGCTCGGCGTCCTGGCCGAAGTACGCGAGCAGCTGCACCCGGCGGCAGGTCACCGTCTCGCACAGCGCGAGCATCGCGTCCAGGTGCGCGGACAGCCGCCGGCGGTGCTGCGCGTCGCCCTCGGAGGTGTCGATCATCCGGCGCTGCTGCACGACGTCCTGCAGGCCGTACGCCAGCCACGCCGTCGAGGGCTGGCCGTCGCGCCCGGCACGGCCCGTCTCCTGGTAGTAGCCCTCGACGGACTTGGGCAGGTCGAGGTGCGCGACGAACCGCACGTCCGGCTTGTCGATGCCCATGCCGAACGCGATCGTCGCGACCATGACCAGGCCGTCCTCGCGGAGGAACCGGGACTGGTTCCGGGCGCGCACCTGGCGGTCGAGGCCCGCGTGGTACGGCAGCGCGGGCACGCCCTGCGACGACAGGAACTCGGCGGTCTGCTCGACGGAGTTCCGCGACAGGCAGTAGACGATCCCGGAGTCGCCCTCGTGCTCGGACCGGATGAGGTCGAGGAGCTGGTTCCGCGGGCTGGCCTTGGGCGCGATCCGGTACTGGATGTTCGGCCGGTCGAACGACGCCACGAACTGCCGGGCGTCGGTGAGCTCGAGCCGCTCGGCGATCTCGGTGCGGGTCGCGGCGGTCGCGGTCGCGGTGAGGGCGATCCGGGGCACGCCGGGCCAGCGCTCGTGCAGCACGGACAGGCCCAGGTAGTCCGGCCGGAAGTCGTGCCCCCACTGGGACACGCAGTGCGCCTCGTCGATCGCGAACAGGCTGATCGCCGCCCGGTCGAGCAGCGCCATGGTCTCCGGGACCCGCAGCCGCTCGGGCGCCAGGTAGAGCAGGTCGAGCTCGCCGTCCAGCAGCGCGCGCTCGACGTCCCGGCGCTGGCCGAGGTCCTGCGTCGAGTTGAGGAACCCGGCCCGGACGCCGAGCGCCGACAGCGCGTCGACCTGGTCCTGCATGAGCGCGATCAGCGGGGAGACCACCACGCCGGTGCCCGCCCGGACGAGCGCGGGGACCTGGTAGCAGAGCGACTTGCCGCCGCCGGTCGGCATGAGGACGAGGGCGTCGCCGCCGCCGACCACCGTGTCGATGATGTCCGCCTGCTCGCCGCGGAACGCGTCGTACCCCCAGACCTCCTGCAGCACCTCGAGCGGGGCGCGGCCCGTGGTGGCGTCGTGCGCCGGGTGCGCGACCGGCCGGGCGGCGGCGGGGTCGCCGTGCGCGGCGGCCGAGCGGTCGTCGGGGCCGGCGGCGCGGGGGCCCCGTGCGGCGGGCGCGGACCCGCCCCGGGCAGCGGGCGCCGACCCGCCCCGGGCGTCGCGCCCGGGGTCGTACGGCGGCTCCTCGGCCGGGTCGTACGGCGGCTCGTCCGGCAGCGGCCACTCGTCGTCCCATGCCTGCGTCACGCCGTCCACCCTAGCGGCGGCCACCGACCCTCCCGCCCGTCGTCCACAGCCCGGGGGAGCGGCCGCCGGTCCGGGGCGAGGGCACCCGCCGCCCGCCCGACGGGGCCCCGTCGGGCGCCCCCGGGCGACGTCCGTCACACGGGGTACCGCCCCGCCGTGGCGCGGGGCTAGGGTGCCTGCGGGGCCGACCGGCCCGACCCGCACGACGGCGAGGAGGTGGACGCGATGGACGACACCGCGAGTAGTCGGCATCCGTCGACGCCCGTCGTGCTGCGCGCGCAGGCCTGAGCCGCCCCCAGGGCCGCCCGGGGCCGCGCGCGGAGGTCCGGCCCGGCGTCGACGGAGCATCGGCGCCGCCCGCCGCGGCGCCCTCCCGCGCCGCCGACCGCGGCGCTCCCGAACCCGTCACCGCCCCGTGCCGTGACGTCCCCGCCCGCCCGACGTCCCGACCGCTCGGCCCGCGCCCCGGCGCGCCGCCGGCGGCCACCGCGTCGGCGAGCGCCCGTGTCGACCGCGCCCGCCGCGATCGCGACCGCCGACCGTGCCGTGCCGCCCCCGGCGCGCGCCGCCTCCCCGCGAGGCGTCCCGCGCCGGCGACGGTGCCGCACCCCGGCGCCCGCGACCACCGGTCCCGCCCGGGTCGTGCGCCGCCCGGCGCGCGCCCCGCCGGGGAACGCGCGACCACGCCCGGGCGCCACGGGGGACGCCCGCCGCGGCCTCCCCACGAAGGAGCGCGCCATGACCCGCCGCACCGCCGTCCTCGCCCGCCGCCCCGCCGAGCAGCCGACGCCGCTCGACCTGCACGACGTCGTCGCCGTCGGCACCCGCCGCGCCGTCGAGGTCTGGCTCGAGCAGACCCCCGACCCCCGCCGCCGCGCCGACCAGCTCGCCGACCTGTCCGACGCGCAGGTCCGCGCGCTCGTCGGGCTGCTCGACCCGGCGACCGCCGACGACCTGCTCGGCACCCTCGACCCGCACGCCGCCGCCGAGGTGCTGCACGTCGTCCCGGCGCCCGTCGCCGCGGGACTGGTCGACAGCCTGGACCCCGACGAGGCGGCCGAGCTGCTGCGCGCGCTCCCGGACGCGGAGCGGGCGGCCGTGCTCGGCGCGATGCGGGTGGTGCGGTCCGCCGTCGTCCGCGGGCTGCTCGCCTGGCCCGACGACTCCGCCGCGGCCCGGATGAACCCCGAGGTCGCGACGGTCCGGCCCACGATGACGGTCCGCGAAGCCGTCGACGCGCTGCGCGCCCAGCCGGAGGCCACGGCGGACAGCGGCGAGGTCTGGGTGACCACCGACCCGGCGGCCGCCGGCAGCCCGGCGCTGCTCGGCGTCGTCACGTTCCGCGACCTGGTGCTGGCGGCGCCCGAGCTGCTGATCGCCGACCTCATGCGCGAGGACGTCGTCACCGTCGAGCCGACCGCCGACCAGGAGCGGGCGGCCCGGCTGCTCCAGGACCACCACCTGGCCGCGCTGCCGGTGGTCGCGGACGGGCAGCTGCTCGGCGTGCTCACCGGCGACGACGTCGCGGACATCGTCGAGGAGGAGGCGACCGAGGACGCCGTGCGCCAGGGCGGTGCCGCCCCGATGGACGTGCCGTACCTGCGGGCGTCGCCGCTGCTGCTGTGGCGCAAGCGGATCGTCTGGCTGCTGGTGCTGTTCGTGACCGCGACGATCACGAGCAGCGTCCTGCAGCACTACGAGGACGAGCTCGAGACCGTCATCGCGCTGACGCTGTTCGTGCCGCTGCTGATCGGCGCGGGCGGCAACGCCGGGACCCAGATCACCGCGACGGTCATCCGCGCGATGGCCACCGGCAGCGTCCGGCTGCGGGACGCCGGCCGGGTGGTGCGCAAGGAGGTCACGGCCGGGTTCCTCGCCGCCGCGACGATCGCCACCGTCGGGTTCGTCCGGGCCTGGACGATGGGTGTCGGCGGCGAGGTCGCGCTCACCGTCGCCGTCGCCGCGGGCGCGATCATCCTGTGGGCGTCGACGATCGCCTCGCTGCTGCCCCTGCTGCTGCGCAAGGTCGGGCTGGACCCGGCGGTCGGCTCGGGGCCGCTCATCACGACGCTCGTCGACGGCACCGGGCTGGTCATCTACTTCACCGTGGCGCGGTGGTTCATCACGGCGCTCGCAGGGTGACCCGCGCCGTCGCCTCGCCGCGGCGCCCGTAGGGTGGGCGCCGTGGCGGAGGAGACGAGCGGCGCGGGCGCGCAGGTCCCGGCGGCGTCGCCGGTCGAGAGCGTCGACCGCGCGCTCCGCACGCTCGAGGCCGTGGCCGCCGCGGGGCCGGCCGGCGCGAGCCTCGCGGACCTGTCCGCGGCGCTCGGCGTGCACAAGACGACCGTGCACCGCTCGCTCGCGGCGCTCCGGCACCGCGACTACGTCGCGCAGGACCCGGCGAGCGGGCGGTACGGCCTCGGCCCGGCGGCGGTCGGGCTCGCGGACCGGTACTTCGCGGAGGACGACCTGCCCGCCCGGCTGCACGGCGCCCTGGTCGCGCTGTGCGCCGCGACCGACGAGCTCGTGCACCTGGGCGTGCTCAGCGGCGCGCAGGTGGTGTACCTGGACAAGGTCGAGCCCGAGCGGCCGGTGCGGGTGTGGTCCGCGGTCGGGCGGCGGAACTGGGCGGCGACGACCGCGCTCGGCCGGGCGATGCTGGCGTTCGGCGACACCCCGGCCGCGGCGCTCGACGGGTACGTCGCGGCCGTGCAGCCTGCGGGGCGGGTCGACGTCGCGCACGTGGCGGACGAGCTCGCGGCCGCCCGCCGCCGCGGCTACGCGGTCGAGGTCGAGGAGAACGAGCCCGGGATCGCCTGCCTGGGCGTGCCGCTGCTGCGGGGGTCCCGGCCGGTCGCGGCGCTCAGCGTCACGGCCCCGGCGGACCGGATGACGCCGGAGCGCCGGGCGGAGGTGCACGCGCGGGTCCGCGCGGTCGTGCCGCCGCTGCTCCCGCCGGGCCTGGCGCTGCCGCCGGCCTGAGCCCTCGCGCCCCGCCGGTGCCGGCGCCCGGTGCTCCGGCGCGAGATCGGTGCCCCGGCGCGAGATCGGTGCCCCGGCGCGAGATCGGTGCTCCGGACCACCGATCTCGGCCCGGACCACCGATCTCGGGGCCGCTCCGGGAGCCGCCGTTGCCGCCACGCGCCGCCGTGTGCCACGATCGGTGCGCACAGCGCAGCGCACGTTGCGCCCAGCGGAACGAAGGGGTTCGACATGGCGGACGTGCTCGACCGGCTCGCGGCGCACCGGCTGGTGCCCGTGGTGGTCCTCGACGAGTCCCGCGACGCCGGCCCGCTCGCGGACGCCCTCGTCGCCGGCGGTCTGCCCGTCGCCGAGGTCACCTTCCGCACCGCCGCCGCGGCCGACGCGATCCGCGCGATCGCGGACCGGGGCGGGGACGTGCTGGTCGGGGCCGGCACGGTCGTCACCCCCGCGCAGGTCGACGCGGCCGTGGCCGCCGGCGCGCAGTATCTCGTGTCGCCGGGCACGTCCCGCGCGGTCGTCGAGCGCGCCCAGGAGCACGGCGTGCCGGTGCTCCCGGGCGCGGTGACCGCGACCGAGGTGCAGGCGGCCCTGGAGCTCGGGCTCGGCACCGTGAAGTTCTTCCCCGCCGGCGCCTCCGGGGGCAGCGCGGCCATCGCGGCGCTGGCAGCCCCGTTCGGCGGGGTGCGGTTCGTGCCGACCGGGGGCGTCGGGCCCGGCAACCTGGACCAGTACCTCGCGCTGCCGTGCGTCGCCGCGGTCGGCGGCTCCTGGATGGTGCCCCGGGACCGGGTGCGCGACGGCGACCTCGCCGGGGTGCGGACACTCGTCGCCGACGCCGTCGCGCTCGCCACCCGCCTGCGCCCCTGACCGACCGCGCCCACCCGCTACCCGCCCCGCCCCGCCCCGCCCCCGAAAGGAGCGCACCCCCGTGCCGCTGCCGATCCGCCCCGCCGCCGACTGCCGCTACGACGCGGTCTCCCTCGGCGAGGTCATGCTCCGCCTCGACCCGGGCGAGGGTCGCATCCGCACCGCCCGGCAGTTCCGCGCCTGGGAGGGCGGCGGCGAGTACAACGTCGCCCGCGGCCTGCGCCGGGCGTTCGGCCTGCGCACCGCGGTCGTGACGGCGCTCGCGGACAACGAGGTCGGGCGGCTGGTCGAGGACCTGATCCTCCAGGGCGGCGTGGGCACCGAGCACATCCGCTGGCTGCCCTACGACGGCATCGGCCGCGACGTCCGCAACGGCCTGAACTTCACCGAGCGCGGCTTCGGCGTGCGCGGCGCGGTCGGCGTCAGCGACCGCGGGCACACCGCCGCCGCCCAGCTCGCGCCGGGCGACGTCGACTGGGACCACCTGTTCGGCGACCTGGGCGTCCGGTGGCTGCACACCGGCGGCATCTACGCGGCGCTGTCCGAGACCGCCGCCGAGACCGTCCTCGCCGCCGTCACCGCCGCGCGCCGGCACGGCACCGTCGTCTCCTACGACCTCAACTACCGGCCCAGCCTGTGGCGCGCGGTCGGCGGGCCGGCCCGGGCGCAGGAGGTCAACCGCGCGATCGCCCGGCACGTCGACGTCATGATCGGCAACGAGGAGGACTTCACGGCGGCGCTGGGGTTCGAGGTCGAGGGCGTCGACGAGCACCTGTCGGCGATCGAGGCCGACTCGTTCGCCGCGATGATCGACCGGGTGGCCGCGGAGTTCGCGAACTTCCAGGTCGTCGCCACCACGCTGCGCACCGTCCGCAGCGCGACCGTCAACGACTGGGGCGCCCTCGCCTGGTCGCGGGACGAGGGCCTGGTCCGCGCCACGCACCGCCCGGGGCTGGAGATCCTGGACCGCGTCGGCGGCGGGGACTCGTTCGCCTCCGGGCTCGCCGCGGGCCTGCTCGACGGGCAGCCGCTCGCCACCGCCGTCGAGTGGGGCGCCGCGCACGGCGCGCTCGCGATGACCACGCCGGGCGACACGACGATGGCGTCGCGGGCCGAGGTGCTCAAGCTCGCCGGCGGCGGCTCGGCGCGCGTCGACCGCTGACCGGACCGGGGCGACCCGGCCGCGACGCGCCGCGGCCCCGCCCCTCGACGTGAGGGGCGGGGCCGCGGTCCGGGCGGGGTGCGGCGTCAGCGCACGTCGTCGTCCACCCAGTCGAGCGTCTTCTGCACGGCCTTCTTCCACAGCCGGTACTGCCGGTCGCGCTCGTCCGACTCCAGGTCCGGGGTCCAGCGCGCGCCCTCGGCCCAGTTGTCGCGGACGTCCTGCTCGCCGTTCCAGAACCCGACGGCGATGCCCGCGGCGTACGCGGCGCCGAGCGCGGTGGTCTCGGCGACCTTCGGCCGGATGACCGGGACGTCGAGGATGTCGGCCTGGAACTGCATGAGCAGGTTGTTGGCGGTCATGCCGCCGTCCACCTTGAGCTCGGTCAGGTCGACGCCGGAGTCCGCGTTCATCGCGTCGAGCACCTCGCGGGTCTGGAAGGCGGTGGCCTCCAGCGCCGCGCGGGCGATGTGGTTGCGGTTGACGTACCGGGTCAGGCCGACCAGGGCGCCGCGGGCGTCGGACCGCCAGTACGGGGCGAACAGGCCGGAGAACGCCGGCACGAAGTACGCGCCGCCGTTGTCCTCGACCTTGGAGGCCAGGTACTCGATGTCCGGGGCGTCGGTGAACATGCCCAGGTTGTCGCGCAGCCACTGCACGAGGGAGCCGGTGACGGCGATCGAGCCCTCGAGCGCGTAGACCTGCGGGGCGTCGCCGATCTTGTAGGCGACGGTGGTGAGCAGGCCGTTCTTCGACTGCACCGGCTCGGTGCCGGTGTTCAGCAGCATGAAGTTGCCGGTGCCGTAGGTGTTCTTGGCCGTGCCGACCTCGAAGCACGCCTGGCCGAAGGTGGCCGCCTGCTGGTCGCCGAGGATGCCGGCGATCGGCACGCCGGGGACGAACCCGCCCTTGCGCCCGTGGCCGTAGACCTCGGAGGAGGACCGGATCTCCGGGAGCATCGAGAGCGGGACGCCCATCTCCGCCGCGATCTCCTCGTTCCAGGTGAGCGAGTCGACGTTCATCAGCATGGTGCGGGAGGCGTTGGTGACGTCGGTGACGTGCACGCCGCCGTCGACGCCGCCCGTCATGTTCCACAGCACCCAGGAGTCGGTGTTGCCGAACGCGAGCTCACCGCGCTCCGCCTTCTCGCGGGCGCCCTCGACGTTGTCGAGGATCCAGCGGATCTTCGGGCCGGAGAAGTAGGTCGCCAGCGGCAGGCCCACGCGCTCCTTGTACCGCTCGGCGCCGCCGCCGAGGGCGGCGAGGTCGTCGCAGATCTTCTGGGTGCGGGTGTCCTGCCAGACGATCGCGTTGTAGACGGGCTGGCCGGTGGTCCGGTCCCAGACCACCGCCGTCTCGCGCTGGTTGGTGATGCCGACGGCGACGATGTCGGAGTAGGTCTTGTTGGCCCGCGAGAGGGCGACGCTGACGACCTCGCGGGTGTTGGTCCAGATCTCGTTCGGGTCGTGCTCGACCCAGCCGGCCTTGGGGAAGATCTGCTGGTGCTCGGTCTGGCCGACGGACACGATCTGGCCGGCGTGGTCGAAGATGATCGCCCGCGTCGAGGTGGTGCCCTGGTCGATCGCCATCACGTACTGCTCGGACATGGTGCTTCCTTCGCGTCGGTCTTCCCCGCCATCGGGCGGGTGGCGGCACCGCGGGGGCGGCGCTGCCGGGGAACGGTGCGGCCACGCGGCCGCGACGTGCGTGCGTGCGACGGGAGGCGTCGCGGGTGGGCGAGCGGGGCGCCCGCCCCCGCGGGGGCGAGCGCGGGCGTCCCCGCTCAGGGCACGACGGTCAGGCGACCCAGCCGATCGCCATGGCCAGGAGGCCGCCGAGGATGCCGCCGACCGCGGGGCCGAGCACCGGCACCCAGGCGTACGACCAGTCGGACGAGCCCTTGCCCCGGATCGGGAGCAGGGCGTGCGCGATGCGCGGGCCGAGGTCACGGGCCGGGTTGATGGCGTACCCCGTGGGGCCACCGAGGCTGGCGCCGATCGCGACCACGACGAGCGCGACGCCGAGCGGGCCGATCTGGGCGGGCGTGTTGCCGCTGATGACCACCCAGAAGACCAGGACGAACGTGGCGACGACCTCGGTGAGGAAGTTCCAGCCGTAGGAGCGCAGCTCCGGGCCGGTCGAGAACACCGCGAGCTTGATGCCGGGGTCGGCGTCCTGGTCGAAGTGCTTCTTGTAGACGAGGTAGGCCAGGGCCGCACCGACGGCGGCGCCGGCGAACTGGGCCGTGATGTACAGGAACCCGTTCGCGGCGTTCACCTCGATGCCGGGGGCGAACTCGTCCTTGCCGGCGGCCCAGATGCCCAGGGTCACCGCGGGGTTGAGGTGCGCGCCGGACTTGAAGGCCACGTACACACCGGTGAAGACCGCGAGGCCCCACCCGAAGTTGATCAGCAGCCAGCCGCCGCCGAAACCCTTCGTCTTGGGGAGGATCACGTTGGCGACCACGCCTGCGCCGAGCAGGAGCAGGATGGTGGTGCCGAGGAACTCGGAGAGCATCGCTTCTCCGATCGAGATGGACTCCACGGTCGACCTCTTTCTTGACGGACGTCGTTGTCTCGCAGGGTCCCGCCCGGTCGAGGACCGACCGGGCGGGGCGCGGCCGGGGGACCGCTAGGTGGTACTGATCATGTCCCTGCCGGGCCGGCAGTGGCAGGGGTGTGCGGCGACGAACCCGGCTTGGTGCCGGGCCGGACCGGGTCCGCGTCGAGCGGCAGCAGCGGCGCGATGTCCTCCGCGGCGTCGCGCGCGGCCTGCGCCGCGGCGTCGTCCGTCTTCTCCGCGGCGGCCTGCTCGGCGGCGGCGCGCTGCCGGTAGGCGTCGATCTCCCGCGCCCGGGTGGCGTCGTCCCAGCCGAGCCGCGGCGCGATGATGTCGGCGATCGCCTCGAGCGCGCCCACGCCCTTGTCCGCGACCTCGTAGTTGAGGCGGGTGCGGTGCATCAGCACGTCGTCGAGGTGCAGGGCGCCCTCGTGCGTGACGGCGTAGGCGATCTCGGCGCCGATGTACGCGGCCGCGCCGGGGACCGGCTGCCCGAGCGACGGGTCCTCGTCCACCATCTCGAGCAGCTCGCCGAGCAGGGAGCCGTACCGGTGCAGCAGGTGGTCCATGCGCCCGCGGTCCCAGCCGTACCGGCTGCCGATGTCGCGGGCCTGGCGCTGCAGGACCTCGAGGCCCTCGGCGCCGACCAGCGGGATCTTGTGCGTGATGGACGGCAGCGTGGTGGCGCGGGAGCCGATCGCGAAGTCGACGGCGTCCTTGGCCATGACGCGGTAGGTGGTGAGCTTGCCGCCCGCGATGACCGTCAGGCCCGGGGTGGGGGAGGCGACGGTGTGCTCGCGGGACACCTTGGCGGACGAGGTGCCCTCCTTGGTGCCCGGCTGCAGCAGCGGCCGCAGGCCGGCCCAGGTGCCGATGACGTCCTCGCGGGTGATCGGCCGGGACAGCACCGCGTTCGCGTGGTCGAGGACGTAGTCGATGTCCTCGCTGGTGGCGACGGGGTGCACGAGGTCCTGCTCGTACGGGGTGTCGGTGGTGCCGATCACCCAGTAGCGGGACCACGGGATCACGAACAGCACCGACTTCTCGGTCTGCAGGATCAGGCCGACGTTGCCGGCGATGCGGTCGCGCGGCACGACGATGTGGATGCCCTTGGAGGCGAGGACCCGGAGGCCGCCCTCGGTGCCCGCGAGCGACTCGGTCTGCTCGGTCCACACGCCGGTGGCGTTGATGACGTGCCGCGCGCGGACGGTGAACCGCTCGCCGGTCTCGAGGTCGACCAGCTCGGCGCCGGTGACCGCGCCGCCCGAGGTGGTGGTGAGCCCGACGACCTGGGTGCGGGACGCGGCGTGCGCGCCGTACGAGGCGGCGGTGCGGATCAGGGTCGAGACCAGGCGGGCGTCGTCGACGTTCGCGTCCCAGTACTGGATCGCGCCGACCGCGGCGTCGTGGCGCAGGTCCGGGAACTTGCGCTCCAGGCCCTTGCGGGTGACGTGCTGGTGCAGCGGCATGGCGCGCTTGCGGCCGTTGACGCTGGCGAGGGTGTCGTACAGGGCGATGCCGGCGCCGACGTACGCGCGCTCCCACACCCGGTTCTCCAGCGGGTACAGGAACGGCACCGGCTTGACCAGGTGCGGGGCCAGGTCGCTGATGAGCAGGTCGCGCTCCGTCAGGGCCTCGCGCACCAGGTGGAAGTCGAGCATCTGCAGGTAGCGCAGGCCGCCGTGCACGAGCTTGCTCGACCGGCTTGAGGTGCCGGACGCCCAGTCCTGGGCGTCGATGACGGCGGTCGACAGGCCGCGGGTGACCGCGTCCAGCGCGATGCCGGCGCCCGTGACGCCGCCGCCGATGACGAGGACGTCGAGCTCCGGCCCGCCCTCCGTGGTCGCTCGCAGGGCCGCCAGCGCGTCGTCACGCAGGCGAGGGGTCAGTGCTGCGGTCCTCATGTCAGCTCCATCGCGGTCTTGCTACCCGGCCGCCGGTGCCCTGGCCGCGGGCGCTCGTGGCCCCGCAGACTGGGACCTCGGTCCTGTCTGTTCGCTATCGTCGTCACGTCGCGAACAGACGCGCAACCGCAGTGCACGAATGTGCAGGGACTGAGGTCCCGGCACGGGCCCGACGAGGAGGTCGCGGACGATGACCGACCGGGAGCAGGACGTGCTGCGCGCCGCGTCCATGTACTACCTGCAGGACGTCAAGATGGACGTCATCGCGCGGCACCTGCACACCTCGCGGTCGACGGTCTCCCGCCTGCTGAAGCGCGCGCGGGAGACGGGCCTGGTCGAGATCACGCTCCGGCCGTCCAGCACGCGCGCGCCGAGCCTGGGCCGGTCGATCTCCGCCGCGTTCGGCATCGACACCTACGTCGTGCCCGTCCCCGACTCCGGGGAGCCCGCCGACACGCTCGACCAGGTGGCCCGCGCGACCGCGCGCCTGCTCGCCTCGTGGTTCGACTCCGACATGATCCTGGGCGTCGCGTGGGGCACCACGCTCGCGGCGGTGTCCCGGCGGCTGCCGCCCAAGGCGACGCACGGCAGCGTCGTCGTGCAGCTCAACGGCGCGGCCAACACCCGGACGTCCGGGATCGAGTACGCCAGCGACCTGATCGCCTCGTTCGGCAGCGCGTTCGGCGCGACGGTGCACCACTTCCCGGTGCCGGCGTTCTTCGACTACCCCGAGACCAAGCAGGCCATGTGGCGGGAGCGGTCCGTGCGCCGGGTGCTGGACGAGCAGGCGCGCGCCGACATCGCGCTGTTCTCGGTCGGCTCGGTCACCGGGTCGGTGCCCAGCCACGTCTACTCCGCGGGCTACCTGGACGACGACGACGTCGAGCTGCTGCACGAGCAGTCCGTGGTCGGCGACGTGTGCACCGTGTTCCTGCGGGCGGACGGGTCGTGGCAGGACGTGCCGCTGAACGCGCGGGCGACCGGGCCCTCGCCCGAGCAGCTCCGGCGGATCCCGCGGCGGCTGTGCGCGGTGGCCGGGGACAACAAGGCGGTGCCGCTGCTCGCCGCGCTGCGGGCGGGCACGATGACCGACCTCGTCGTCGACGAGCGGACGGCGGCGCGGCTGCTCGAGCTGGCGCGGAGCGGGGCGGGGGTGCGGGGCCGCGGGGGCGCCGGCGTCCCGGGGTCAGGGGCCGCGGGCGGGGCGGCCGGCGGTCCGGGGGCGCGCGCAACATCCCGGTGACGCGCGGCTGCTAGCGTCCGCGCGCATGACCGCCCCCACCCCCGACGCGGCGCGCCCCGCCGCCCGGCCCGGGCGCCCCCGCGCCGCGGACGGCCGCGACACCCGCGGCGCGGTGCTCGCCGCGGCGGCGGCCCTGTTCAGCAGCGTCGGGTACACGGCGACCTCGACCTACGCGATCGCCGAGCGCGCCGGGGTCAAGCAGGCGTCGATCTACCACCACTTCCGCGGCAAGGACGTCCTGCTGCGGACCCTGCTGCTCGACACCGTGCGCCCGTCCCTCGACCTGGCCGACGAGCTGCTCGACGCCCCCGGCGACCCGCGCGCCCGGCTCTGGGCGCTGTGCGACGCCGACGCCCGGTGGCTCGCCGGCGGGCCGGTGAACATCGGCGGCCTGATGCAGCTCCCCGAGGTCGAGGGCGAGGCGTTCGCGGAGTTCCGCGAGGAGCGCGCGCGGCTGCGCGGCCGGTACGACGCGCTCGTGGCGGCCGTGCTCGGGCGGCCCGAGTCCGCGCGGCCGCCCGAGGCGACGCTGGTGTTCGGCCTGGTCGAGACCGTCATCACCGCGCGCCGGTCGGCCGGGGCCGCCGTGGCGCAGCAGGTGGCGCGGCTGGTCGCCGACGCGGCGCTCCGGGTGCTCGGGCTGGACGACGCGGCGCTCGGCCGGGCCCGGTCGGGGGCGGCGGAGCTGGTGCCGGGCCCCGGGTCGGGTGGAACGGCGTGACCGACACGCCGACGGCGTGTCGGTCACGCCGTTCCACCGTCGGGCGCGGCGCCGCGGCGTGGACCCGGCGGGCGTCGGCGGCGGTGCGCGACGTAGGTTGACCCGGTGACCGACCAGCCCGCGTACCGGATCCGCCCCGCCCGCCCCGCCGACGTCCGCGGCATCCGCGACCTGGTGCAGCCGTACGCCGACGAGCGGATCCTGCTCGCCAAGGAGCTGGTGGGCTACTACGAGGCGATCCAGGAGTTCCACGTCGCCGAGGCCCCGGACGGCACGCTGATCGGCTGCGGCGCCCTGCACGTCATGTGGCAGGACCTCGCCGAGATCCGGACGCTCGCCGTCGCGCGGCAGTGGCGCGGCCGGGGCGTCGGGCACGCGCTGCTCGAGGCGCTGACCGTGCGGGGCCGGGAGCTCGGCCTGAGCCGGCTGTTCTGCCTGACCTTCGAAGTCGACTTCTTCGCGGCGCACGGCTGGGGCACCATCGCCGGGCCCGCGGTGCCGCCCGAGGTGTACGCCGAGCTGCTGCGCTCGCACGACGACGGCGTCGCGGAGTTCCTCGACCTGGCCCGCGTGAAGCCCAACACCCTGGGCAACACGCGGATGATCGTCGACCTCTGAGCCCCCGCGGGCCGGCTCAGGTCCCCGCGGGGCCGGCTCAGGCCCCCGCGGGCAGCCGGTAGCGCGGCCGCTCCGGGTCCTCGCCCGGGACCCGCTCGACCAGCCCGTCGACGAGCAGCCCCGCCAGGCAGCGGTCCCGCTGGGCGTCGTCGGGCCACACCGCCGCGACCGCCTCGGCCGGGGCCGGCTCCAGGGCCTCGCGCAGCAGCGCCATGATCCGGCCGCGCACCTGCCGGTCGGTGCCGGCCCACGCCTGGGTCCGGCGCCGGAGCGCGTGCACGTCGGCCGGCTTCCCGGCCAGCCGCCACGCGCACCGGTCCGCGACGGGGCACGCCTCGCACCGCGGCGCGCGCGCCGTGCACACCAGCGCGCCGAGCTCCATCGACGCGGCCGCCCACCGCGCGGCGCCGTCGTCGTCCGCGGGCACGAACGCCTCCGCGAGCCGGCGTTCGCCGACGGTCAGCGCGGGGGCGGGCAGCGCGGCGCCCTCGGCGACCCGGGCGAGCACCCGGCGCACGTTGGTGTCGAGCACGACGGACCGCAGGCCGAACGCGAACGCCCGCACCGCCGCCGCCGTGTACGCGCCGATGCCCGGCAGCGCGAGCAGCGCGTCCTCGTCGGACGGCACCACGCCGCCGTGCCGCTCGACGACCGCCCGCGCGCACTCCTGCAGCCGCAGCGCCCGCCGCGGGTAGCCCAGCCGGTCCCACGCCCGCAGCACGTCCGCGGGGCTGGCGGCGGCGAGGTCGGCGGGCGTCGGCCAGCGGGTGGTCCACGCGCGCCAGGCCGGCTCGACCCGGACGACCGGCGTCTGCTGCAGCATCACCTCGCTGACCAGCACGCCCCAGGGCGTCCGGTCGGGCGCGCGCCAGGGGAGCTCGCGGGCGTGCGCGCCGAACCAGGCGACGACGTCGGCCCGGACGCCCGCGGCGAGCGCGGGGTCCACGGGCTGCGCGTCGGCGGGCGCGGCGTCGGCGGGCGAGGTCGGGGGCACGGCGGACATCCTCACCCGGCCCGACCGCGCGCGCCGAATCGCCCGGCCTGCGGTTCCCGGCGCCCCCTGCGTGTGCGCGGGCCGGGGCCGGAAGGCGTGGGCCTCGCGCTCGGCGGCGCCGGTCGACGCGGCGCCGCGCGCCCGGCCCGCGTGTCCGCCCGGAGGTCACCGGGGCCGTGGCCTCGCCGGGTTAGCGTGGGCGGCAGATCGAGCGGAGGGACCGGGACATGGGCGTGCTGCGGCCGGAGGGCTCGCTGCCCGCGCGCGTGTACTGGGTGCGGCGCGCCGTGGTCGTGCTGGTGCTGGTGCTCGTCGTGGTGCTCGCGGTGTTCGGCGTGCGGGCGCTGCTCGGCGGCGGGGGTGACGACGCGGCCGCGCCCACCGGCGCCGCCACGACGCCGGCGCCCACCGAGGAGGAGACCACCGAGGGCACCCCGGCGTGCGAGCCGGGCGCGATCGGCCTCGAGATGGCCGCCGACGCCACGAACTACCCCGCCGGCGCGCTGCCGACGTTCACGATCCGCATCACCAACACGGGCGGCACCACCTGCCTGCTCGACGCGGGCGACGCGCAGCGCCAGGTGCTCATCACGTCCGGCAGCGACCGGATCTGGGCGAGCACCGACTGCGCCGCCGGCGAGACCCTGCAGCTGCTGCTGGCGCCCGACCAGGCCGACGAGCGCCAGGTGCAGTGGGACCGCACCCGCTCCGTCGAGGGCTGCGCGCCGAACCAGCCCTCGGCCCAGCCGGGGACCTACCAGGCGGTGCTCGCGCTCGGCGGGGTCAGCACCCAGCCGGTGGTGTTCGGGCTGGAGTGACCCGCGGGGCGGCCCCGCCGGTCAGACGTAGCGCTCGAGGATGCTCGACTCCGCGAGCCGCGACAGGCCCTCGCGCACCGCGCGGGCGCGCTGCTCGCCGACGCCGTCCACCGCCATGAGGTCGTCGATGTTCGCCGCCAGCAGCTTCTGCAGCCCGCTGAAGTGGCCGACGAGCCGGTCGACGATCGCCGCGGGCAGCCGCGGGACCTTGGAGAGCAGCCGGTAGCCGCGCGGGCCGGTGGCGGCGTCGAGCATCTCGACGCCGGACGGCAGGCCGAGCTCGCGCGCGATGAGCGCGAGGTCGAGCAGCTCGGTCGAGTCGAGCGCGGACAGCGACGCGGCGATCGCGTCCCCGTCGCGCCGGGACGCGTCGAGGTAGTCGCGGATGACCAGCTCGCTGTCCGAGCCGATGCCCCCGGTGAGCTCGTCGAGCTGCAGGGACAGCAGCCGGCCGTCGGTGCCGAGCTCGACCACGTAGCCGGCGATCTCCTCCGAGATGCGGCGCACCATCTCCTGCCGCTGCACGACCACGCACACGTCGCGGACGGTGACGAGGTCCTCGATCTCGAGCGCGGACAGCGTGCCGCTGACCTCGTCGAGCCGGGCCTTGTACCGCTCGAGCGTCGCGAGCGCCTGGTTGGCCCGGGACAGGATGGCGTCGGCGTTCTCCAGCACGTGCCGCTGCTCGCCGACGTACAGGGCGATGATCCGCATCGACGCGGACACCGAGATGACCGGCAGGCCGGTCTGCTTGGCGACGCGCTCGGCGGTGCGGTGCCGGGTGCCGGACTCCGAGGTCGAGATGGTCGGGTCCGGGAGCAGCTGCACGGCGGCGCGCAGGATGCGGCGCGAGGCCGGGTCCATGACGATCGCGCCGTCCATCTTCGCGAGCTCCCGCAGCCGGGTGGCGGAAAACTCGACGTCGAGCTCGAACCCGCCGGAGCAGATGCTCTCGACCGTCGCGTCGTGCCCGAGCACGATGAGCGCGCCGGTGCGGCCGCGCAGGATGCGCTCCAGGCCGTCGCGCAGCTCGGTGCCGGGCGCGACCGCGGCGAGCGTGTGCCGCAGCAGGTCGTCGGGCGGCGTGGTGGTGGGCACGGCGAGATCCTACGGGCCGCCGGGGACAGGCCGCGTGCGGTGCGCGCGGCGTGGACGTCGCGATTCGGTCACGGTGACGACGCCGGTGCGGTGCCGGTGCGGTGTCGGTGGCTCCCGTTAGCGTGACGGCCGTGTCGACCACCACCTCCTCCCGGACCGCCCGGCCCGCGTTCCGCTGCACCGAGTGCGGCTGGACGACGTCCAAGTGGGTGGGCCGGTGCGGCGAGTGCCAGACCTGGGGCTCGGTGTCGGAGGACACCGGCCCGGGCGGGGCGGCGCCGCGGACGGCGGTCATGGTGCCGCTGCGCGGGGCGGCCCGGCCGATCGCGGAGATCGACGTCGAGGCGGCCCGCGCGCTGCCGACCGGCGTGGGCGAGCTCGACCGGGTCCTGGGCGGCGGGCTCGTGCCGGGCGCCGTGGTGCTGCTCGCGGGGGAGCCGGGCGTCGGCAAGTCGACCCTGCTGCTCGACGTCGCCAGCCGCGCCGCGACCGGCGGGCGCACCGTGCTCTACGTGACCGGCGAGGAGTCCGCGGGCCAGGTGCGGCTGCGCGCGGAGCGGATCGGGGCGCTCGCGGACACGCTGCTGCTGACCGCCGAGACCGACCTCGGCACGATCCTCGGCCACCTCGCGCAGACCGAGCCCGACCTGCTGGTGCTCGACTCGGTGCAGACCGTCGCGTCGTCGGCCGTCGAGGGCTCGCCGGGCGGCGTGGCGCAGGTCCGCGAGGTCGCCGCCGCGCTGATCTCCGCCGCCAAGGAGCGCGCGCTCCCGGTGCTGCTCGTCGGGCACGTCACCAAGGACGGCGCGGTCGCCGGCCCGCGGACGCTCGAGCACCTGGTGGACGTCGTGTGCCAGTTCGAGGGCGACCGGCACTCCCGGCTGCGCCTGCTGCGCGCGACCAAGAACCGGTTCGGCCCGACGGACGAGGTCGGCTGCTTCGACCTCACCGAGACCGGGATCGTCGGGCTCGCCGACCCGTCCGGGCTGTTCGTCTCGCACGAGCGGCACCACGTGCCCGGCACCTGCGTCACGGTGACGCTGGAGGGACGGCGCCCGCTCGCCACCGAGGTGCAGGCGCTGGTCGCGCCGTCGATGCTGAGCAACCCGCGCCGGACGACGAGCGGGGTCGACGGCAGCCGGCTGGCGATGGTGCTCGCGGTGCTGCAGCGGCGCGCGGGGCTCAAGGTCGGGGACCAGGACGTGTACGTGTCGACGGTCGGCGGCGCCCGGGTCGTCGAGCCGGCGGCCGACCTCGCGCTCGCGCTGGCGACCGTCAGCAGCCGGGAGAACGTCGCGCTGCCGCCGCGCCTGGTGGCGATCGGCGAGGTCGGGCTGGCGGGGGAGATCCGCCCGGTGACCGGCACCGCGCGCCGGCTGGCCGAGGCCGCGCGGCTCGGGTTCACGCACGCCGTCGTCCCGGCCGGGTCGCTGGAGAAGGGCCAGGCGCCGGAGGGGATGCGGGTCGCGCAGGCGGCCGACCTCGGCGAGGCGGTGCGGCTGACGCGCGCCGACACCGCGCGGGTGCAGGCGCGCGCCGAGGGCTGACCCGCCCCGGGGGCGGCCGGCCGAGGGCGGCGGACGGCCGGCACCCGCTCCGGGTGACCCCCTTGCCGCCCGGCTGAACGCGCGTTTAGTCTGCTGAACGTGCGTTCAGCGACCGACGACGACCTCACCGCCCGCGCCCGGATCCGGGACGCGGCGCTGCTGCGGTTCGCCCGCGACGGCTTCGGCGCCGGCCTGCGCGCGGTCGCCGCCGACGCCGGCGTCAGCCCCGCGCTGGTGCTGCACCACTTCGGCTCCAAGGACGGGCTGCGCGCGGCCTGCGACGCGCACGTGCTGGAGCGCATCCGGCTGCAGAAGGAGGCCTCGCTCACCACCGAGACGCCCAGGGAGTCGATGGCGCACCTCGCCGACCTGACGCAGTACGGGCCGGTGTTCGGCTACGTCGTCCGGAGCCTGGCGTCGGGCGGGGAGCTCGCGTCCCGGTTCGTCGACGACATGGTGGCGGCCACCGAGCAGTACCTCGCCGCCGGCGTCGCCGCCGGGACCGTCAGCCCGTCGGTCGACCCGGCCGGCCGCGCCCGGTACCTCGTCGCGCACTCGGTCGGGCTGCTGCAGATGGCCCTGATCGACGCGGAGGCGGGTCGCGCGCCGTCGCCGACCCTCGACCCCGTCGCGGCGTTCACCGCGCTGTCCCGCTGGGCGGTCGTCCCGGCGATGGAGCTCTACACCGCGCCGCTGCTGACCGAGCCCGGCCTGCTCGCGGCGGCCCTCGACCAGCTGGACCGGGAGGAACCATGACCGACTCCGACTCCGCCGCCGTCGAGGCGCGCGGCCTCGTCAAGGCGTTCGGCCGCCGCCGCGCGCTCGACGGGCTGGACCTGTCCGTGCGCGCGGGGGAGGTGCACGGGTTCCTCGGCCCCAACGGCGCCGGCAAGTCGACGACGATCCGGGTGCTGCTCGGCATGCTGCGCGCGGACGCGGGGGAGGCCCGGGTGCTCGGCGCCGACCCGTGGCGGGACGCGGTCGCCCTGCACCACCACCTGGCGTACGTGCCGGGGGAGGTCGACCTGTGGCCCAACCTGACCGGCGGCGAGGCGATCGACCTGCTCGGCCGGCTGCGCGGCGGGCTCGACCCGCGGCGCCGCGCCGACCTGGTCGAGCGGTTCGAGCTCGACCCGACGGTCCGGGTGCGCGCGTACTCGAAGGGCAACCGCCAGAAGGTCGCGCTGGTCGCCGCGCTCGCCGCCGACGTCCCGCTGCTGGTCCTGGACGAGCCGACCAGCGGGCTCGACCCGCTGATGGAGGCGGAGTTCCAGCGGTGCATCCGCGAGGCCGCCGCGGCCGGGCGCACGGTGCTGCTGTCGAGCCACATCCTCGCGGAGGTGGAGGCGCTCTGCGAGCGGGTCACGATCATCCGGGCCGGCCGCGCGGTGCGGTCGGGGACGCTGGACGAGCTGCGGGGGCTGACCCGGACCGCCGTCGTCGTCTCGCTGCGGGACGCGGACGGCGCGCTCGCGGCGCTGCGCTCGGCCGCGGGCGTGCACGACCCCGCGCGCGTCGACGGGCACGTCCGGCTGGACGTCGACGCCGACGCCCTGGACGACGTGCTGGCGCTGCTGCCCCGGTTCGGCGTCCGCGGCGTGACGGCCCACCCGCCGACGCTGGAGGACCTGTTCCTGCGCGAGTACGGCGAGGCCGTCGGAAGCCCGCGGTGACCGCCGTCGCGGCCCCCGTCCCGGCCGCGCGCCCCGCGGCCCCGGCGGCCCGGCGCGCCGCCGACCGCTGGGCCGGCACCGGCGCGCTGGTGCGGGTGGCGCTGCGGGTCGAGCGGGTGCGGCTGCCGGTGTGGCTGGTCGCGGTGGCCGGGCTGACCGCCGCCTCCGCGGCGTCGCAGGCCGACCTGTTCCCGACGGCGGAGTCCCGGGCGGCACGGGCCGAGCTCATGCGGTCGCCCGCGGCGACCGCGCTCGGCGGGCCGGGGTACGGGCTCGACGACTACACGATCGGCGCGATGGTCGCGAACGAGCTCGGCGCGTGGGTCGCGCTGGCGCTCGCGGTGCTGTCGGTGCTGCTGGTCGTCCGGCACCTGCGCGGCGCCGAGGAGTCGGGGCTGCTGGAGGTGGTCCGGTCGACGCCGGTCGGGCGGGACGCGCCGGTGCTCGCGGCCGTGCTGGTCGTGACGCTCGCGGACCTCGCGATCGGGCTGGCCCTGGCGGCCGCGCTCGTCGGCACCGGGCTGCCCGCGGCGGGCGCGCTGGCGTTCGGGCTCGGCTGCGGCCTGGTCGGGCTGACCTTCGGCGCGACCGCCGCCGTCGCCGCCCAGCTGGTGACGCACGCCCGCACCGCGTCGATGCTCGGGCTGGCCGCGATCGGGGTGGGGTTCGCGCTGCGCGCGGCCGGCGACGTCCGCGCACCCGAGAGCGGCAGCGCCCTGAGCTGGCTCTCGCCGTTCGGCTGGTCGCAGGCCACCCGCGCCTGGGTCGACGAGCGCTGGTGGCCGCTCGCGCTGCCGGTGCTCGCGTCCGCGGCAGCCTTCGGGCTCGCGGCGCTGCTGGCCGAGCGGCGGGACCTCGGCGACGGCCTGCTGCCCGAGCGCCCGGGGCGCGCGCACGCGTCGCCGCGGCTCACCGGCATCGCGGCCGTCACCCTGCGCCGGCTGGGCGGGGCGCTCGCGGGCTGGGCCGTCGCGGTCGCGGCGGTGTGCGGGCTGGTCGGGGTGCTGGCGCGCGAGGTCGTGCAGTTCCTCGAGGACGAGCCCGCGCTGGCCGCGTTCTTCCCTGAGGGCGCCGCCTCGGCGGCCGACGCCGCGCTGTCCCGGTACCTGCTGGTCGCGGTCGCGCTGGCCGCGGCCGCCGGGGTGCAGGGCGTGGCGGCGGCGCGCGCGGAGGAGGCGGCCGGCCGGGCGGCGCACGTGCTCGCGGGGCCGGTCGGCCGGGCGCGGTGGCTCGGCGCCCAGCTCGCGGTCGTGCTGGGCGCCGTGGCGGCGATGGTGCTGCTCGGCGGGCTGGTCATGGGGGTCACCGCGGCGTCCACCCTGGGCGACCCGGCGCTGGTCGGCCGGCTGCTGGGCGCGGCGCTCGCGCAGGTGCCCGCGCTGTGGGCCGTGACCGGCGCGGCGGTCCTGGTGCTGGGGGTCGCGCCGCGCGCGTTCGGGCTGGCGTGGGCGTACCTCGGCTACGTGGCGCTGAGCGCGATGCTCGGCGGCGTGCTCCCGGAGGGCAGCGACGTCGCGTCCCCGCTGCGGTACACGCCGGGGATGCCCGCGGAGCCGATGGACTGGCCGGCGGTGCTGGTCCTGGCCGCGCTGGCGGCGGCCCTGGTGACCGGGGGCGTGCTCGCGTTCCGGCGCCGGGACCTGCTCGCCTGAGCGGCGCGCGCCGGTCCGCGCCGGCCCGCGCCGGGGCCGTGCGGTGGCCGCGCCGGTCCGCCGGGAGGGCCGACCCGGCCGCTAGGCTGCCGCGGGACCTCCGGGCCGGGCCGTGGCGACACGGACCGGGCCCGACCGGAAGGCGGCAGGGAGTTCGTGCATGAGTGACACCGACGGGCGCTTCCCGCGCCGGGACCCCGGCACGCCGGCAGGGGGCGTCGGACGGTTCGGCGACGACCGGCCGCGGTGGCCGAGCCTGCGCGGCGACGCGGACGCGGGTGCGGGTTCGGGCGCCGGCGCTGGTGCGGGTTCGGGTGGCTCCGGCGGTCCGGCCGCGCCCTCGGGCACCGGCGCGTGGGCGCCGTCCGGCGCGCCGGGCCCCGCGGCACCGGCCGGCCCGGGCGCCGCCGCCGGCGCGTGGGCGCCCGCGGCGAGCCCCGCCGGCCCGACCGACCCGGCCGCCCCCGCCTCGGGCGACGCGCAGCCGCCCACCCGGCGCAGCCGCCGGTTCGCGGCCGCGGACGACGCCGCCCCGACCGGGCCCGTCGACCCCGCCGAGCGGACCGCCGCCCTCGCGCGGGCGGACGCCGCGCTCCAGGCCGGCGAGACCCAGGCCCGCACCGCCGCCCTGGCCCGCGCCGACGCCGCCCTGCACGCGGCGGGCGCGGCCGGACCGGCGGACCCGGCCCCGGGCGGCGCGGGCGAGGACGGCGCGGACCGCACCGCCGATCCGACGACGGGCCGCAGCCGGCGCCGGTGGGTCGTCGCCGGCGCCGTCGTCGCCGCGGTGCTGGTGCTCGGCGGCGCGGGCACGGCCTGGTTCCTCACGCGCGACGGCGGCGGCACGGCCGCGGCGCCGCCGGACGTGGTGCTGCCGTCGCCCACCGCCTCGGTCGCGCCGGCGGCCCGCACGGCCACCACCGCGTTCGCGAGCGCCCTGCCGACCACGCTGCTCCAGTACGCGCTCGCCACCTCCGCCGACGACGAGGCCTGGCTCGCCCAGGACGCCGTCGAGGCGTACGCCGAGACCTACACCGACGGCGCCGACGGCACGGTCACCGTCCAGGCGGGCCAGTGGGAGACGCCGGAGGAGGCCGCCGCGGCGCTCGCGGCGGTCACCGCGACGCTCCCGACGGCCGACGCGGGGGACGCGGCCGACGCCGCGACCGGCGCGGCCACGGACGGCGCCTCCGCCGACGCGACCGCCGCGGGCCCCGCCGTGCTGCTGCAGGGCGAGGTGCTGGTCGGCGGGTCGCCCGTCGGCACGGTGACGGTCGTCGACGCGGGGGACGGCACCGGCGTCGCCGCGTGGAGCAACGGCACCACGGCGTTCGTGGTCCGCGGCCCGGCCGCGGACATCCGCAACCTGTACGCCGCGTACCCGCTCTGACCCGCAGGGGCGCCCCGGCACGCCCCGCGGGCGGCGGGCTCCCGGCGCCCGGCGTCCAGGCCCAGCACCCAGCACGGCGCCAGCGCGGCGCCAGCGCGGCGCCGGCGCGGCGCCGAGTGAGTAACCGACGCGTCGAGTGAGTACCGGCCGGGTACTCACTCGACGCGTTTCGTGCACACTCGGCGGCACCCCCCGGCGCGCGCGTCCGCAGCGCGGCCCCGCCGGGCGCCCGCGCGCCGCGTGGGGTAGACCGGAGGCCGGCGGCCCGACGGCGCGACCGCCCCACGCACCCCACCGCCCGCCGCCCCCGCGCGGCGCGCACCGCGGCGCCGTCCCCCCGGCCGGCGCCGCCCGACCGAGGAGGACCATGGCACGCATCGGCATCACCGACCTGGACGTCCTGCCGCTGAACCTGGGCGGCAACGTGTTCGGCTGGACCGCGGACGAGCAGGCCTCGTTCGCCGTCCTGGACGCGTTCGCCGAGGCCGGCGGCAGCTTCGTCGACACCGCGGACGTCTACTCCGAGTGGGGCGACGGCCACGAGGGCGGCGAGTCCGAGGCGACGATCGGCCGCTGGATGGCGGCCCGCGGCAACCGCGCGGACGTCGTGGTCGCGACGAAGGTCGGCAAGCTCAGCACCCGCCGCGGCACGTCCCGCGCGGTCGTCCGGGCGGCGATCGACGACTCGCTCAAGCGGCTCGGCACCGACTACGTCGACCTGTACTACGCGCACGAGGACGACCAGGAGACCCCGCTGGAGGAGACGGTCGCCGCGCTCGGCGAGGTGGTCGCCGACGGCAAGGCCCGGTACGTCGCGGCGTCGAACTTCTCGCCCGAGCGGCTGGCCGAGGCGCTGCGGATCGCCGACGACCTCGGGGTCGCCCGGTTCGTCGCCCTGCAGCCGCACTACAACCTGGTGCACCGGGCTGCCTACGAGGGCCCGCTACAGGAGCTCGCCGTGCGCGAGGGCCTCGGCGTGCTGCCGTACTCCTCGCTGGCCAGCGGCTTCCTCACCGGCAAGTACCGCGACGGGTCGCCCGCCGTGGACAGCCCGCGCGCCGGGTCGGCCGGCCGGTACCTCGACGACCGCGGGCGCCGGGTGCTGGCCGCGCTGGACGAGGTCGCGGCCGCGCACGGCACGTCGGTCACCGCCGTGAGCCTGGCCTGGCTCCGGGTGCAGCCGGGCGTCGTCGCGCCGATCGCGAGCGCCCGCTCGGTCGAGCAGCTGCCCGACCTGCTGGCCGGCGCGACCCTCGAGCTGTCGGACGACGAGATCACCGCGCTGTCGGACGCCTCCGCCTGACCGCGGCGGCCGGCGGCGGGCGCCTCAGCCCGCCGCCGGCGCCCCCGCGGCGCCCACGGGCAGCGCGTCCGGCGCGCCCGCGAGCGGCAGCCGCACGGTGAACGTCGTCGCGCCCGGCGTGCCGTCGACCTCGATGGTGCCGCCGTGCGCCGTGACCACCGCGTGCACGATCGCCAGGCCGAGGCCCGTCGACCCGGCGGCCCGGTTCCGCGACGCGTCGCCGCGGGCGAACCGCTCGAACAGCCGGGACCGCAGCGGCTCGGCGATGCCCGGGCCGTCGTCCCGGACCCGCAGCACCGCGCGGTCGCCCTCCCGTGCGACGGCGACCACGACCGTCGTGCCGGCCGGCGTGTGCACCCGGGCGTTCGACAGCAGGTTGACCAGGACCTGCCGGAGCCGGTGCTCGTCGCCGACCACCAGCGCGGGCTCGGCCCCCTCGTCGTCGGTCCCGTCGCCCCCGTCGGCACCGGCGTCGTCCCCCGCGCCCTCCAGCGCCGACAGGTCCAGCCGCCACACGTGGTCGCCCCCCGCCACGTGCGCGTCGGCCACGGCGTCCACCGCGAGCGCGGCCAGGTCGACCTCCTCGGTGTCCAGGTCGCGGCCCGCGTCCAGCCGCGCGAGCAGCAGCATGTCCTCCACCAGCGACGTCATCCGCCGCGCCTCCGACTCCACCCGGCCCATCGCGCGCACGACGTCGTCGGGCAGGTCGCCCGGCAGCCGCTGCACGAGCTCGGCGTAGCCGCGGATCGAGGCCAGCGGGGTGCGCAGCTCGTGGCTCGCGTCGGCGACGAACCGGCGCACCTGGGTCTCGGACTCGTGCCGGGCGGTGAGCGCCGACTCGACGTGCCCGAGCATCCGGTTCAGGGCGGAGCCCACCTGACCGACCTCGGTCGCGGGGTCGGTGTCTTCGTCCGGCACCCGCTCGCGGATGTCGACCTCGCCGCGGGACAGCGGCATCTCGGAGACCCGGGTCGCCGTCGCGGCCACCCGGTCCAGCGGGCGCAGCTCGCGGCGCACGAGCACCGTGGCGAGCGCGGCCGCGACCAGCAGGCCCAGCGCGGCGACGACGACCTCGACCACGATGTAGTCGTCGACGGTCGCGGTGATGCCCGCGAGCGGGACCGCGGTCACCGAGGTGCTGCCGTTGTCCGACTCCACGGCGATCGCGCGGTAGGTCCCGAGGTCCGGCAGGTCGACGGTGCCCGGGTCCTGGCCCGGCTCGACGGCGAGCAGCACGGCCAGCTGCTCGTCGGTGAGGCCCTGGACCTCGCCCGACCCGTCGAGGTAGCCGGCGACCGGCGTGCCGTCCGCGGTCTCGAACACGCTCACGGTGCCGACGTCCTGGCCCGGCAGCCCGAACGCGGGCGGGATGCTGCCGCCGCCGGGCTGCTGCTCGCCGCCGGAGCCGTCCTGCGTGCCGTCGTCCGACGCGGCGCCGGACCCCGACCCGGACTCCGACCCGGACTCCGAGCCCGCCCCGGACCCCGAGGTCGGCGCCCCGGACGGCAGCTGCCCCGGCATCGTGCCGCGGCCCAGCCGCGAGGGCGCGTCCGCGGCCCGGGTGCTCGCGTCCCGCAGCCGGGTGTCGACCTGCGTCATCAGCGAGCTGCGCAGCGCCAGCGTCGACACCAGCCCCATCACCGCCGCGACGGTCGCCAGCAGCGCCACCACGACCGCCACCAGCCGCCGGCGCAGCGTCCACCGGGGCCGCGCCGGCCGGGCGGCGCTCACGCGGCGGGCTTGAGCACGTAGCCGACGCCGCGCAGGGTGTGCAGCATCGGCGTCCGCCCCTTGTCGATCTTGCGGCGCAGGTAGGACACGTACAGCTCGACGATGTTGGCCTGGCCGCCGAAGTCGTACTGCCAGACGCGGTCGAGGATCTGCGCCTTCGACAGCACCCGCTTGGGGTTGCGCATGAAGTAGCGGAGCAGCTCGAACTCGGTCGCGGTGAGGCGGATGTCGTCGCCGCCGCGGCTCACCTCGTGCGAGTCCTCGTCCATCCGCAGGTCGCCGACGACGAGCACGGC
>Ga0164306_10000118_pt1 | contig 28933 bp, 26 predicted proteins | sample Whisoiple_242_MG_FD_110213 | JGI IMG/M metagenome (GOLD analysis project Ga0164306, IMG submission 110213) | Soil microbial communities amended with fresh organic matter from upstate New York, USA - Whitman soil sample_242_MG | ecosystem: Environmental > Terrestrial > Soil > Unclassified >... | reverse complement strand
TGCTCGCGATCGTGCACGGCGACACCTCGACGACCGTCGCGCAGCCGCTCGAGAGCAGCGGCGCGCAAGGCGCGCGCCTGCTGATCGTAGCGCACCAGCTCACCATGCCGCAGCTTGCCCAGGGCAAAGATTTTTTTGCTGTCGGAACTGGAAGTGGGAACATAGAACTCCACCGGGTTGTTGGTGAGACGTACCGGCTTGGGACGAGCAAACCGCAGCCACCTGGGTTGGTCGCGGATCGTCCAGAGATCGGCCTTGCCGTTAGTGCCCGCGGAATAGAGCAGGTATCTGGTATCGGGAGTCCAACTGCAGAAGTAGACGCTCTCAATTCCTGTCATGGGCGGAACGAGGTTGCGAAGGTTGGAGCCATCCGCGTCAATCGACCAGATGCTATAGACATCAGCCCCTTGGCCGGCTTCCGGATCCAGCTGGGTAAAACAGAGCCTGCCGCTGTCTGGAGACCAGTTGGGCGAGTAAATCAGGGAGCGGGCGGAGGAATAGATGTGACGAACGCCACTGCCATCCACATTAGCGACAGCCAGCGTGCGACCGCCTTCAACCTGTACATAGCGGCGACCATTGGGCGCCAGCACGACACCGCCATCCATTTTTCCCAAAGGCTGAGGCGAACCGGTGGGCAACGGCAGCTTCCAGAGAGTGCCTTGGGGCCAACCATCGCTCACGAGCAAACTTTCTCCGCCCGGGAACATACCCTGAAGCACGGGAGTTTTGAAGGGAGTACTCAGGTAAACCGGCTCACCGCTGCCGCTTGCGGAAACTTCGGCAATCAACTGCTTGTCTCCGATTTGTTCTTGAAAATAGACGCGAACACCATCGCTGGACAGAAAACTTCCGATTTGGTGGCCTTGGTTGGTGAGCGGGGTGTAGCCGGTAACGACCGGCGGTGGCGGGGATACAACGAGGAAGCCGACAGTCGTGGCCACCGCTGCCAGGAGTGCGATTGCACCCGCCGCTTTGAGCCGAACTCGGCGCGGTGCATCCGCGCGTGGCAAAACTGGAATCTGCAATTCCTGTTGCGGTGCACTGCTGGGGACAGATGAGCCGTTAACGGCTTGGTCGTCTCGCGCTTCCTGGGCTGGAACCGGGTTTTCAACCCTGATCACCGGAGCGATAAAGCGATAGCCTTCGCCGCGCACGGTTTCTATATAGCGTTCACCGTTCTCGCCGATGGCCTTGCGGAGATTGCCAATGATTACCTTAAGCGCATCTTCGGAGACATAAGCATTTCCCCAAACCTTATTTCTTAACGCCTCCTTCGAAATAAGCGTGCCGGAGTTCTCGACAAAGACTAATAGCAAACTAAAAAGCTGAGGACTCAGGCTAACCGGCTGTCCTTGGCGCAAGAGACGACGTTCGGCGGGCTCTAAACGAAATGGCCCGAATTCGTATATGAGCTTTCCTTGCATACGTTTGGGGCATTTACCAATTTTTTACCGGATGTTTCCTTGCCGGTTGCAAGAAGGGGGTGTGTACTGCAGCCGCCAGTGTGAGTAGCTGAAACGGGAACCAACGGTGAGAAGGATTTTACAACGCCAAATCAGGAAAGCAAGAAAAACCCGGATTTGTTCAGCCGAAGGCGGCGTTGAGCTTATTTAAGCCCGCTTCACTTCGGACAATAGCTCAAGGAGTGGTGTGTTCACTCATAGAGCATGGGTGCTGGCTATTTAGCAATCAAGGAGGATCTGTGCCGCATAGCTATCGCACGAGAAGAAGTATTGTTTTATGCCTGACCGTAGCAGTTTGCTGGTTAGGAGTGCCTGCCATGGCCCAGACTTCCTTGACTTTTGGCAGTCAGGCTGTTGGGACAGCCAGCTCGCCGCAGACGATTCCACTCAGTAACTCCAGCAGCGTATTTATTGACATCAGCATAGCAGTGAACACCTTCGACTTCCACATCGGGCCCGGCACCACTTGCCCCATCAATGGGTCTCTTGGGCCGAATTCAAGTTGCAATGTGAATATTGTCTTTGCTCCCATAGCAGTGGGCCCAAGAACGGGGACGGCAACTATCACTACTCTGGGCTGTGCGCTTGGCTGTGCGCCGCAAACAATCTTTCTGAGCGGCACCGGAGTAACAGCGTCCGCGCCAACGCCGACGCCCACTCCGGTAAGGACTGTGACCTGGAACGGAATCAATTGGACGAACTTATATCCGTCTAACTTCCTAGAAATCAACTCACTATTAGATGATCTTGAGGTTTTGACTGGCGATTCGTCCGTAGAGTTTTTTGGCGGCGCAGTGCACCCGTTTCCAACGACACTGCAAGCAGCCCCAGAAGCCTGGGCTGAAACTACTTTCTTCGATACTGGCGCTAGTCCCGGACCGCAGCTCAATGTTCTTTTTTTCGATACGAGCAACTCTGTGTTCCTAGCATCGCTTGGCGCCAATGATACCCAGCCAAATTATGCCGCCCACTGGCGCCGGGAAAGCCCGCTCGGCGCGGTTGTGCGCACCAACACTGTCACTCTTATTCCTCGCTCTCCGGGCCAACATTCTGTTGCTATCGGAAGGCGTAGTAACGGCAGCCTGGAATTCTGGCTGGATGGAACTCTTCAATTCACAACTGGTGCAGACGAATTCCCTCAAAATTTCAACTTTGTGTATCTCGTAACGAAAGGGACTTCGCTTGGCCAACAGGGAACTTTCAAAGCGTACAGTGAGGGGGCAGGGCCGTTTCCGTCGTCGGCCAGGCAGTTCGGCTTGTTTACAAGCCGGACAGCTTGGGAAGCCACAGTTAGCAATCCCGTGAATATTAACTTTGAGGGAATCGCTCCGTCCGGCGGATTCACTTTCTTTGACACACCTTCAGGTCTAACGTTGTCGGGAGTTAACTTTGCAGGACCAGAGCCGAGCAATAGGCTCCAGTTTGAACTTATTGTGGTCGATCCACTTTTTGGCCCTGCGTTTTACGATTGGAGCTCCGGTGCCATCCTGCTTGGGCCGCCGGTTCCGATCGGTCCGCAGGGCGAAGGCGGGCCCAACAGCCACATCCACGTGACGCTTCCTAAAGGTGTTACCTCGTTCGGGACGGACATCATGAGCATTCTGCAGTATGCCTCACCATTTGAGGTGACGGTATCCACGGCTGGAGGAACTTCCAGGTTCCAAGTCCCCTCTTTGACCCATCCGAACCGCGCGTTCGTTGGATTTGTTTCTGCAATTCCCATCGACTCTGTAGATTTCTCTGCCCTGAACGGGTTCCCAATACTGGACAATTTCTCATTTGCGCCAACGCCGAAGGGAAGCTTTGCTTATGAAACTAACTTCGCATCAAGTAACGTGTCAGCATACTCCATCGATCCGCTTACGGGAACGTTAACCGCCCTGCCGGGTTCGCCCTTTAGCGCCGGCTCTGGGGCGATTGCTGTAGCAGTAGATCCCAGCAGCCGCTTTGCTTATGTCGCGAATTGGTTCGGAGACAGTGTGTCGGCTTACACCATCAATCCTGCCGATGGCACCCTGACGCCAATCCCGGGATCTCCTTTTCCGGCAGGTCTGCAACCCTTCGCGTTGACTGTGAATCCTGCAGGCAGTTTTTTGTATTTAGTCAACGCTAGTTCGAATAGCATTTCTGTGTATGCGATTGACAGTGCCACAGGTGTTCTGTCGCCCATTCCGGGCTCCCCATTTACCGTAGGAACGTTGCCGAATTCGGTGAAAATAGACGCCTCTGGGAAGTTTCTATACGTCACCAATCGCAATTCCAACAATGTCTCCGCCTTCACGATCAATTCTGCAACAGGAGGACTGACGCCGGTTGCCGGATCTCCATTTCCAACTCCAGTAACTCCGCAAGCAATCGTCATCGACCACAAGAGCGCATTCGCCTATATAGCAAATTGCAGCGATGGTATTACGGCCTACAGCATCAATTCTGTCACCGGGGCATTAACCTCGATCGCCGGCTCACCTTTCTCCGCAGGCTTCTGCCCATGGTGGATCACGCTGGATCCATCTGGGCAGTTCGCGTTTGTAGCGAACGCAGGAGGAAGCGTCTCTGCATTCAGAGTCGACCCGGTCAGCGGTAGCTTGACACCTGCTCCAGGCTCCCCTTTTCCAGCAGGCCGTTTCCCTGCTTCGATAGCGGTTGACGCGACGGGAGCTGTCGTATTGGTATCGAACAATACGGATGGCAACGTTGGGAGCTATCGCATCAATCCCGCCAACGGGGCATTGACATTGATCGGCACGTTCCCCGCAGGATCTCAGCCCGGATCGCTTGCGCTCACAGGTGCGATTATCAACGGAGGTGGAAATGTAAATACAGCACCACCAACAGGCCAGTCCTGCGGCGCAACAGACGTTTCAAATCAGGTGCGTGTCGTGCGATCAGGCATGAATTTTCTGCCGTTCACTACTTACGAATATTCGGAAAACATCACGGTCAGCAATTCCGGGCCCGCCATACCAGGGCCGCTTTACCTGGTGCTTGACGGGCTTCCTACCAGTTCGAAGGGACTGCTTGGGAGCCAGCTCGTCACCCATTGTGGCACAACCTCCCCAATGGGCAGTTACCTCATTCCGTTGGTTTTCAACTTGGTGGGCGGCGAGTTGCCGCCGGGCGGGACCACAGGAGTCCCATTGATCTTCGCATCGCAGGACCCATTTGGCATTGCCTATACGACGCGAGTCTTAAGCGGAACCCCGAACCAGTAAAAGGAGCACATCATGATTTTTAAGGCTTGGTCAATTCGCAATGGCTGTCTCTTGGCGGTTTTGTTCGTCATGAGCAGCCTTGTTCACGCCGACACGCTCGTCACGGTGACAATGGACACGTCGCAATTAGTCGGTCATCCCGCCGGTCCGTTTTACCTGGCCTTTCAGCTCACGGATGGAAGTGGCGCGGGAAACAGCAGCACCATGGCTGTCCTCAGTAATTTCCAGTTTGGCGGCGGCGCATCTTCCGGAAGCCCGACATTGATGGGAGGGGCGAACGGAGACATAAGCTCGTCCGTAACTCTGTCCGATTCCAGCTTCCTGAACTTTTTCAGCCAGCAATTTACTCCGGGAAGCACGCTAACATTCACCCTGTCCCTCACCGGAAGCATCGAAGGGGGAAACACACCGGACCATTTCGCGTTTTCCATCCTGGACCAGACTATGAAGCCGATACCTACAAAAGGTGGCCTGTTCTTTGATGTTTTCCTGGCGATTGATCTAGACTCAGTAAGTCCGGCTTTACAGATGTTCGCCAGCGATGCCCAGCGCCTGCCGGTGGCGGGTGGGAACGCGATAGCAACCGGCCAGCCTCAAGTTGTTACCGTAGATAACATTCCCCCAATAAGCGCCGTAAACCTCTCTCCGATACCCAACATCAATGGTTGGAACAACAGCGAGGTAACGGCAAATTTCAGCACCAGCGATAATCCAAGCGGCTCGGGCGTGCGGCAACTTAATATCAGCGCTACTGGCGCGCAACCGATTGCAAGCACCATCATTGCCGCAAACTCTGCCTTTGCAACCATTTTCACCGAAGGCATCACGAATTTTAGCTTCTTTGCTACTGATCTCGCTGGAAACGTCGAACTCGCACACACGGTGCCGATTAGGATCGATAAGACGCCGCCTTCGATCAATGGCTCCAGCAGCCCGATCGCAAATCTAAACGGCTGGAACAATACCGATGTCGCCGTGAGCTTTGCCTGCGCGGACGTGCTCTCCGGCCTGGCCCAGGGCAGTCCGCCAGCGCCGACCGTGCTTACGTCGGAAGGCGTCAACCAGCAGGTGAGCGGAAGCTGCCAGGACCTCGCGGGAAATACGGCATCGGCGACGGTTGGCAGTATCAATATAGATAAGACACCGCCAGCACTCTCCGGGCTACCAGCGGCAGGCTGCACGCTGTGGCCGCCGGACAAGAAGTTTGTGACACTAGCTACGATTTCGGCGGCAGACGTTTTATCCGGGATGTCGTCGTTCAACGTGACGGGAACGAGCAACGAGCCGGAGGACCCGAACAATCCTGACATCATTATCAGTGGGAGCGGAACGCAACCACGGACAGTGCAACTGCGCGCCGACCGGTTAGGCACTGGAACAGGCCGTGTCTATACGCTGATGACCACGGCGACCGATATGGCTGGCAATACGACAACCGCTGTAAGCACATGCACGGTCCCGCACGATCAGGGCAACTAATCGGACTCGAAGCGGCGAGGCGGTGAGAAGTTGCATTCTTCCGGGGAGTTTGGTGTCCCAGGCCGGGAGGATGGGCTATTGAGGTGCTTTGTTCCGTTCACCCGCCCATCCTCCCTGGGATGTGGAGGCGCGCAAAGCAAAACAACCGTGCCCAATGGCGAATCGGGAATGGCCAATTTACTAACCGGCAATTTATAGAACGGTGTCCTTTTTCGCGCTTGCCATGGCAAACAAAACACGCTACAATGCAGCATGGAGCTGTTTACAAGAAAGTAAGAATTGCAGGTTCGGGCGGCCCGTACATCGGGCCTGAGACACACAGCCCCTGCCTGGGATAACCCTACGCCAAACTGGGATGACCTGGGATGAATGGGGAGGGGTAGGGGGTAGGGTTTAGCGTTAACTACAAAGTAAATTGCAGCTAATTGTCAAGCTTGCCGAGATCGCAAAAGTGACACTTAGAAGGCCGCCCAGGCGGCAAGTACAGGAAGTCTTTGAAAATCGAATAACCCTTGGCGGATTGGGCGACTGTAGAATAGTCCGCAAATGGTCCACACCCAGGTCTCTGGCTTTGTTCTTGCGGGCGGCAAGAGCACGCGTATGGGGCAGGACAAAGCCGCGGTCACACTTAACGGACGCACGCTGCTGGAGCATGCGCTGGCGGCGCTGCGCGGCGTGTGCCGAGACGTCTCCATTCTGGGCCGGCATGATCTGTACGGCTCGCTGGCGCCGGTCTATGAAGATATTTTTCCCGGCTGCGGGCCGCTGGGCGGCATCCATGCGGCGCTTTCGAACTCGCAGACGCAGTTCAACCTGATCATCGCCGTGGACACGCCTTTTCTTGTCCCGGAATTTCTCTCGTACCTGGCGGAGAGGGCGATCGCCTCGGCGGCCGTGGTGACCACCCCTGAGATTGACGATTACACGCAGCCGCTCTGCACCGTTTACTCGCTCGACTTTCTGCCCATCGCGGAGCACGCGCTGCGGCTGAAGAATTACAAGATCGTTCCGCTCTTCCCCGCCGGGCGGACGCTGGTGATCAAGCAGGCGGAATTGCGGCGGTTTGCCTTCGCCGCCGATATGTTCGAAAATCTAAACACGCCTGAGGACCTGGCGCGCGCGCGCCGCCGCTTCTCCGGCCAGGACACATGAGCCAGTATTCGCAACATTCTCAGCCGGAACAGCACCAGCCTTACGTCGAGTTCCAGCACGTCTATAAGTCGTTTGGCGACCACAAAGTGCTGGAGGACGTGAGCTTTCAGGTTTTTCCCGGCGAAACGCTCTGCATCCTGGGGCGCAGCGGCGTGGGCAAGTCCGTCTCACTCCATCACATTATGGGCTTCCTCAAGCCCGACTCCGGCCGCGTGATCGTCGCGTTTGAAGACATCACGGAAGCCACCGAAGCGCATCTGGAGCGCATCCGCAAGAAGGTAACCATGGTCTTCCAGAACGGCGCGCTCTTCGATTCGCTGACCGTCGGCGAAAACGTGGCCTTTCCGCTGCGCGAGCGCCATGATCTGGATGAGCAGCAGATTTACCAGATCGTTGACGGCCTGCTGGACATGGTGGGAGTAAAGCCCATGCGCGACCTGCTGCCCTCCGATCTTTCCACCGGGATGAAGCGCAGCGTAGCCATTGCCCGCGCGCTTTCCGCCCAGCCGGAATGCATTCTTTATGACGAGCCCACCACCATGGTCGATCCGCTCATGGCGCAGCTTCTCGGCGACCTGATCCAGAAGCTGAAACAGCAGCTCAAACTCACCAGCATCGTGGTGACGCATGACATGCGCCTGGCCAAGAAGCTGGCGGACCGCATCGTGTTTCTGCACGAAGCGCGCGCGATCTTTGTGGGGACGGTGCATGAGATGGAGCGCGCCAACGAAGACGTGGTGCAGGAATTCCTGAAGCTCGATGAACTGATCGTGCCCGGGCGGGACGATGGATACCAGGCGTATACATAAGATTTAAAATTTGAAATTTCAAATTTCAAATTTCAGATCTTTGTCGTCATCCCGCGCTTTTCCAGCACCGCGAGCAAACTGTTTTTTGCCTGAGCGCTCAGCTTCCCGTTGCGCAAAATATCTTTGATCAAATTGATGGGAAGCTCCGCGGCCAGGTGTATCAAGCGGGCGGAAGGCGTGTCCTTGTTGCCCAGCAGCGCGGCCTTCACGTCATTGCGGTAAGACCATTTCTGGTGGCGCGAGACCGCGGGCGCCAGCAGCTCCGTACTGCGTCCGGCTTTGAGGGCCTTTACGATGGAGAGTTCCGTCATCTGCGGATTGGCCAGCGCGGCCTGCAGGATGCGCTCTTCTTTATCCAGCAGCAGCGCCCCGGCCACGCGGCCAGAACTGCGCCGCGCCAGCGTGATGCGCTCTCCCGACGAAATGCCGGCCAGCTTGCCGATGAGCACTTCCTCCGCCGCGCGCTTCACGTCGGGCGGGACTGAAGGCAGCAACGCCACCTGCATCAGGTCGAACGTATGGAGATGGCGGATAGTCGGCACCGAAACGTGTCGCGGCGTGCGCGGATGCACCACGATGGCCATGCGAACTTTCCGCAGTCGCGCGAGCTGGCCGTTTTTGCTGAGGGCCTCCAGCGCTTCACGCGGCAAATCGCGATGGTTGAGCAGCGCCAGGGCCAGGTCTTCGGTCAAGCGCGAGTCGGCGGCCACGGCAGTAAGGACCTCTGGAGAAGAATCATGCACCAGCCGTTCCAGATCGGCGTCGGCGGGGAGGCCAATTTTTCTTGGCGTGTCGCCGCGTACCCTTGGAGGCTCAGGCTGCTCCGGCGCTTCCTGCCAGCCTTCTTTTTCGTCGGTAGAAGATTCGCTCATCGTCTCACTCCGCGTTGCGCGGCAATTTCCAGCGCGCCCAGCACCGGCCGCACAAAGGCAAAGCTCACGGCAGCCTGCGGCTGCTCGGCTTTCATGGCTTCGCGGAACGCGTGGCGAACCAGCGACGATCCCTGCAGCACGCCGCCCGCCAGCGCCACCGGCACCACGCCTCCACTGGGCCATAAACGCTTGATCACTGCGCTGGCCAGCCCCGCCAGCGCCTGGCCGGCGCGTTCCATGATGGCGCGGGCTGTGTCATCTCCCTGCTCAGCCGCGTTCACCACCGGCCCGGCAAGTTCGGGAAACCTTGGCTCTGAGGCGTTGGCCATGCGGATCACCTCTTCCGGCGCAACCTTCCATGATTCCGCGATGGTGGCCAGCAATCCGTTGGCGTTTCCAAAATCGAACGCATGCAGCGCCGCGGTCACGGCCTCCCTGCCGACCCAAAAAGCCGATCCCTCATCCGAGACGTTTGGCCCCCAGCCTCCGGCGCGCGCGGTTTCTCCGTTCTGGTTGCGCCCAAAAGCAATCGACCCCGTACCGGAAATCACCAGCACTCCCGGCGATGTGCCGAACGCGGCGCGATGCGCGATCACGTGGTCGCCGGCAACGTAGATGGTGGAATCAGGAATGAGTTCGCGGATGGTCTGCTGCGCCCAGTGCACCGCCTCCGCCAGAGAAGCGCCAGACATCCCGATGCAGACGTGCTGGATGGTGGAAGCCTCAACGCCCGCGGCCTGGGTGGCCTGGCGAATCACCGCCTGGAGGTTTTCACGGCCGCGCTCTTTGCCCACGCGCGCCAGTTTGCAGCTTGCGCCCGTGGCCTGCCCCAGCAGTTCCGCGCCGTTGCTCACGGCGCAGTCTGTTTTGGTGCCGCCCGCGTCGATACCCAGGTACAGTGGCATGATTGGACTTTAATTCATCTTCCCACAACTTTTACTTTTGCTTTCAGGCATTTTTCCCGAATAATGGCTTGCCGGACAAAACCCATTCATGCGACTGCAAATTGTAGACGGAATCATCATCGTTGCATATCTGATTGGCATTACTCTCTTTGGGCTAAGGTTCCGGAAGGCCCAAAGGTCACTGCGCGATTATTTTCTGGCTGACCGCAATATTCCCTGGTGGGCCATTGCGCTTTCCATCGTCGGCGCGGAAACCAGCACGCTTACCGTGATTGGCACGCCGGGCATCGCTTACGCCGGAAACTTCGGCTTCCTGCAACTCATCTTCGGCTACCTGCTCGGGCGCATCGTCGTGAGCCTGGTCTTCATCCCGCAATATTTTCGCGGCGAGATGTTCACAGCGTACCAGTTGATAGACCGCCGCTTTGGAAAAAAGTTGCACCGCATCACCGCCGGAGTGTTTCTCGCCACGCGCGCCGCGGCTGAAGGCGTGCGCGTATGGGCCGTGGCCATCGTCATCAGCATTGCGCTTGGCACCGGCGAGATTGCTTCTGTGGCCATCGTGATGGCCCTCACGCTCATTTATACCTTTGAAGGCGGCATGGCGGCCGTAATCTGGACTGACGTGGTCCAGCTCGCGATCTACATCGGCGGAACGATCATTGGATTTTTTACGCTGCTGCATCTCGTCCCTGGCGGCTGGCCGGCCATCCATGCGGCGGCTTCCACCGCGGGCAAGATGCAGGTGTTTGATTTCTCCCTGACATTTTTCAAGACATACACGTTCTGGGCCGGATTGATCGGCGGAATGTTCCTCAACACCGCCACGCACGGCACTGACCAGCTCATGGTCCAGCGCCTGCTTGTCGCGCGCAACCAGCGCGACTCCACGGCCGCGCTGCTCTCCAGCGGCATTATCATCCTCTTCCAGTTCACCTTGTTTCTTCTGGTGGGCGCGGGACTGTGGGTTTTCTATCGCATGTTTCCGCCCACCGCGCACTTCGCCACCAACGACTACGTCTTCCCCACCTTCGTCGTGGAGCATATGCCGCTTGGCATCACCGGACTGCTGATCGCCGCTATTCTGGCCGCCGCGATGTCTAACCTGAGCGCCGCGCTGAATTCCTTGTCTTCGACAACGATGATTGATTTTTACCTGCGGCGGAAACCTGAGACGTCCGACAGCAGACGACTCGCTCTTTCGCGCATAGCTACTATTGCCTGGGGCGTTGTGCTTTTTGGACTCGCGCTGGCTTCGCGTTTTGGCGGCAACGTGCTGGAAAAAGGCCTCTCCATTGCTTCGCTGGCCTATGGCGGATTACTCGGCGTCTTTCTTCTAGGGCTGCTTACGCGCCGCGCCAAACAGAATGGCGCGATTGTTGGTATGCTCTTCGGGCTGACGGTGAACATCTATATCTGGGGCTGGACGCACATCGCCTGGACCTGGTACGTGACCATCGGTTCAGTTACGACGTTTGTCGTGGGATATCTGGCAAGTCTTCTGGAGGCCGACACGGATGCAAACCGCGCCCAAACAAGCGCCTGACCTCGTACGCGAACTGAACGCCTGGCATTCAACCGCCATTGTCGTCGGCACCATCATCGGCAGCGGAATTTTTCTTGTTCCGGCCGAAATGATGCAGGCCGTGGGCTCGGCGCGCATGGTGTATCTCGCCTGGATCGTCGGCGGACTGCTCTCGTTTTTTGGCGCCCTCACGTATGCCGAACTTGGCGCGCTGCGGCCCTGGGCCGGCGGCGAGTACGTTTACATCCGCGATGCATATGGCCCACTCCCCGGATTTCTTTATGCCTGGACGTGGTTCCTCATCGCCAAGCCCGCATCGATTGCCAGCGTAACCAGCGGCCTGGTCCGCGTGCTGGGCAATTTTTCCGCGTTCAGCTTTCTTCCCCATCCGATATTTGCCCTGCAAGGCGGTTACCAGCTTACCTATGGACACTTGCTGGCCATCGCCGCCACCATCCTGATCTCCGCGCTGAACTATCTGGGCGTGCGCAAGGCCGGCAACTTTCAGCTGGTAATGACCACGCTGAAAGTTGTAATGATCGGCGTGATCATTGTGGCCGGCTTCAGCGCCACCACCGGAAGCTGGGGCAACTTCGGCACGACATTTCTGGGCGCCAAGGGCGGGATGGCCGGTTTTATGGCCGCTTTGGTCGCCGCGCTCTGGGCCTATGACGGCTGGAACGACCTCAACATGGTGAGCGGAGAAATCCGCAATCCCGAGCGCAGCATTCCGCTGGCGCTGATCGCCGGCGTGGCTATTGTGGCCGTGCTTTATATCGGGGTAAACGCGGCGGTGCAGTACGTGATGCCGGCTGCGGCCGTGGCGGCCTCGCCTGTGCCCGCTTCGGCGGCAACGCAGATTGCCATTGGCCGCCTGGGCGCTCTGCTGGTTTCGGCGGGCATGGCGCTCTCCATGTTTGTGACGCTCAACGGCACCATCATGAGCGGCGGGCGCATTCCCTTTGCCGTCTCCCGCGACGGCTATTTCTTCAAGTCACTGGCTGAAGTGCATCCGCGTTTTCATACGCCGGGGCTGGCGCTCATCGTGCAGTGCGTAATGGCCGTTGCCCTTCTGCTGGGAGGCGGATCGTTCAGAGACTTCCTGGAGTTGGCGATTTTTTCCGAATGGCTCTTCTACATGATCGCCGCCAGCACCATCTTCGTCTTCCGCCGGCGCGAGCCGAATGCTGTGCGCCCGTACCGCGTCTGGGGATATCCCCTGGTTCCGGCGCTATTTGTCGTGGCCGCCGCAGTCCTGCTCTATTTCACGTTCATTGACAAGCTGCACCGCGCTCCGGTGGGGACGCTGGTGATGACGCTGGTGATTCTGTCGGGAGTGCCGGTGTTCTGGTATTTTGCGCGGCAGAAGAAACAGAAGGCATCAACACTGTGAGTAGCGCAGGCACAGACACTCATCACACGACACCAGCCTCTCAAGCTGTCTGCGGCGATTGCGGCGAGCCTCTTTCCGGGCCATTTTGTTCCCAATGCGGTGAACGGGCTATCGACCGGCATTCCCTTACCTTGTCGCACTTCCTAAAGCACAACGTCCTGCACGAGCTGAGCCACGTGGACGGCAAGATTTTTCGGACTTTTCGATATCTCGTCTTTCGTCCCGGGTTTCTCTCAGCAGAGTATTTTGCCGGACGACGGCAAAGGTATGTCAATCCGGTGCGTCTCTTGCTCTCCTGCCTGCTGGTTCTGGCCCTGCTCTCCCGGACCGGATCCATGACGATGTCGCTGGGCAAGCTGAAGCTCAACCTGCTTCCTCCAGGTCCCCCTTCAGCGCACACAATCGACGAGACCATCGCAAAGCTGGATGTTTTTGGAATTCTGCATGGTTTGATGGAAAAGGAGTCGCGCTCTAAAGACCTGGAGACGCAGACCGCGGTAGAGAAGTTCAATCACGAACTGAAAACGTATGCCACCGCGCTCTCTTTCTGCAACGTGCTCCTGCTCTCAGGATTTCTGGCCATTCTTTACCGCAGGCGGAGATCGCTCTACGTGGAGCATCTGGTGTTCAGCCTTCATCTGGCATCTTTTGTGCTTTTGTTCAGCATACTGCCGACGCCATTATTTTTGGTTCTTGTATGGCTGCTCAAGGGTTCTGCTTTAAAGACCGCAGCCGGGATACTCGCGTTCCTGCTCATGTCGGTTGAGATGATCTATCTGTACAAAGCGCTTCTTCGCTTCTACCGGCCTGAGATCGCCACGAGCATCCGTGGATGGACTCGTACTGCGTGGATGACGAGGCTGGCGGTGATGACAATCTTCGTCGCCAATTCAGTCTTTATCACCCTGACGTATGGAGCGGGCGCAGCAATTGCCCTTTGGCGGCTTTGAGCCAGCGTAGCGAGACTAGACTCTACTGAACTCCAGGACTTTCTCTGATGGCCCGGGCTTGGGCGGTGAGAGCCGTTCGTAAATCTTCACGTACTCACGCGCGGATGCGATCCAGGAAAAATCTTTCTTCATACCGTTCTGCATCAATTTGAGCCAGGCTGCCTGGTCCTTAAATGCCCGCAGCGCTTCGTGGACACAATTCAGCAGCGCCACGCCCGAATACGCGCTGAACTTGAAGCCGGTGCCTTTCCCGGAAGTCGGTTCCCAGGGTTCAATCGTGTCATCCAGGCCGCCGGTGGCGCGGACAATCGGCACCGTCCCATAGCGCAGGCTATACATCTGGTTCAGCCCGCTCGGCTCATAGCGCGACGGCATCAGGAACATGTCTGCGCCCGCTTCAATCCTGTGGGCCAGCGCGTTGTCGTACGCCACTTTGACGGCAATTTTGTCGGGATGTTGCTTTTGCAATTTGAGCAGCAGGTCCTGGTATTGTTTGTCGCCGCTGCCCAGCGCGGTAATGATCAAAGGAAGGCGGGCCAGGTCCGTGGCGATATCGGCGATCAGGTCAAAGCCCTTTTGCGCTGCGAAGCGCGAAACGATGCCGATCACCGGCGTATCGATGGGCGCTTTCTCCATGCCGAACTGCCGCAGCAGATCGTACTTGCATTCCTTCTTGCCTTGCAGGCTTTCAGCGGAATATTGCCGGACAATGTGCTTATCGTTCTCCGGGCTCCACTCGCTGTAATCCACGCCGTTAATGATGCCGGTCAACGATCCGGCGCGCGATTTCAACACACCTTCCAGGCCAAAGCCATATTCACTGGTCTGGATCTCCTGCGCATATTTGCGGCTCACGGTGGTGAGATGGTCGGAAAAAGTAAGCGCGCCTTTTAGAAAATTTGCCTTGCCCCAGAATTCCATCTGGTCGATGGTGAAAAGGTCCCACGGCAGCATGAGCAGGGGCAGCGTGTCCGGCGGAAAGAGCCCCTGGTAGCCGATATTGTGGATGGTGAAGACCGTGCGTGTCCCGCGAAAAACCGGATCAGCTTCATAGCTGGTGCGCAGCAGAATGGGGACCAGCGCCGACTGCCAGTCGTGGCAATGAAAGATTTCCGGCACGCCCAGGACCTTGGAGGCTTCCAGCACGGCGCGGCAATAAAGCGCGAAACGCTCGGCGTTGTCCGGGTAATCGCCGGCGGGAGTGCCATAGAGGGCTTCGCGATCGAAGAACGCGGGATAATCGATGAAATAGAATTGCACCCCGGAGCGTTTGCCGCCATCCAACACCGAGCAGAAACGGTACTGGTCGTCGAACGGGATGGTAACGCTGGGCAGCAACACCTTGGCGTCGGGCAGCTTGGTCTGTTTATATTTGGGAAGATAAACGGAGACGGAATGCCCCAGTTGGGCCAGGGCCTGCGGAAGGGCGCCGACAACATCGGCCAGTCCGCCGGTTTTGGCGAACGGCACGCACTCAGAAGCAGCAAAAACGATATTCACGGGGCCTCCGTAGTAAAGCAGACGGAACGCGGCACAATCACGCTAGGGAAAATTCTAAATGCCGGGAACAAAAAGGGCCAATTCGGGAGCTGTAAAAAAAGCCAGGCTGGGACAAAACTTTCTTGCCGACGCGGGCGCGGCGGAAAAAATTGTTGACGCGCTGGGCGACGTGTCTGAGTCGGTGGTGGTGGAAATCGGTCCGGGCAAGGGCGCGCTCACCCAGGCCCTGGCGCGGCGGGCCAAAAGACTGATCGCGGTGGAGCTGGACCGCATGATGTCCGCCGAGCTGCGCTTCAAATACCGGCTCCAGCCGCAGGTGGAAATCATTGAAGCCGACGTGCTCAAGCTGGATTTCCGCACCGTGCTGAACCGCACCATTGGACCGCTGAACGATCTGCGCCCGCTGAAGCCTTCGCCGGCGCGCGTGGTGGGAAACCTGCCCTACTACATCACGTCAGACATTCTGCTGCGGCTCTTTGAATTTCATGACCAGTTTGACGTGATCGTGATCATGGTGCAGCGTGAAGTGGCTGACCGCATTGCCGCCGCGCCCGGATCGCGCGATTACGGGCTGCTCTCCGCCACGGCGCAGCTATATGCGAAGGTCGAAAGATTATTCACTCTGCCGCCTGAAGCTTTTGCGCCTCCGCCCAAAGTGCATTCCACGGTGTTGCGCCTGACCATCGCGCCCAGATTCGCCGAATTGCAGATCAAGCCGGCAGAGTTTATCGGCTTTTTGAAAACGGCCTTCGCCATGAAGCGCAAGACTCTGCTCAACAATCTGAAAAAAGACTATAGCGAGGAACTGGTCCGCAGCACGCTCAAGGAAAACGGCATCCGCAGCGACGTTCGCGCGGAAGCCCTGCCGCTGGAAGCCACCGCCCAGGTTTTCCGCAGGTTGGGGAATTAACCACAAAGGCGGGGAAATCAACCACAAAGGACACGAAGGAATACCAAGGTTCAAAATAATTTCTTTTTGCGGTTCGTTGCACTTTCATCAGCCTTCCCTATATCAATACAAAAATAAAAGGACACGAAGATCAAACTTCGTGTCCCTTTGTGTTCTTTGTGGTTACCTACCTGTATTTCGGCCGGCCGCTGTGTCCGCCGTCATCTGACGATCTTGCGTGGGACTCCGGCGGCGGAGCTGACTGGTGTTGTACCTGTGCCGGAGCCGGTGCGGGCGCGGGCGCGGACTGATGCACCACGGGCGGCGGTGGCGGCGCGGGCTGCTGATGGACCACCGCAGGCGGTGTGTATTGATGTTCCTGCTGCCGATTTTCCGGCGGCGTGTACTGCCGCACAGGCTGTGACGGCGGAGGCGCCGGCGCATCGTTGGTCGAGCGCCTTACCGGCTCACGCGGCTGCTCACGCTCTCCACGCCCGCGGTCTGCATCATGTCCGCGATCGATGACGCCGCCCGTGGGTCGCGGCTCTCCAATCTTCGGCACACGGTCGATATCGATCGTCGCCGGCGTTGGCGGTTGCGCTGTGGCCGGAACATCGGTGCGTGGCACGCGCGCCTGTATGTCATCGTTGGTCAGGACGCGCCTGCCGCCTGCGTTTCCACCTTCACGGCCTGGGTTCCGCTTGTCGCCATCGCGATCACCCACCCGTCCGCCAATGGGTCCAGAGTTTCTTCCGCCGTCTCCGCCATGCGAAGGCTGCCGGTGGATTTCTCCAGGCGCTCCGTTGACGATCCGCCTGTCCGCGGGAGGAATGGGAGCGTGGAAGCCCGGAGGCGCATGTTCCCAGCGCGGCCTGCTATACCATCTGTTCCAGCCGCCCGGCGCCCAGCACCAGCCACGGCCATTGATGAAAACCCACCTTCCATAGCGATACGGCATCCAGCCCCAGGGATACGAGGAAACCCAGGTATAACCAAAGCCGGGCGCGTAGCTCCAATAGCCGTTGCTGAATGGGTCCCAGGTATAGTTCACGCCATACGGCTGCCAGACCTGGCCGTAGCCGGGATCGTCATAGTATTGGCCGTAATAACCCAGGTCATTTGCGCCGTATTGGTAGGGCGACTGAATGTTTCCCTGGCCTGCCGAAGCATACGCGCTCAGCGTGTCGTCGCGCTGCGTGCTCCAGCGGTCAAGCTCATCGGCCTCAGTGCCTTTATCCAAAGCATATTGGCCGACGTCATTGGGATTCAGGACGAAAGTCTCATTCTTCTTGACGGCAACTTCGTCGCCGCCTTCGCCATCGCGCACCGCGACCTCGCCTTTGGTGACGGCGATCTCCATGGGATCGGCATTGGTGCTGGTCACGCGGAACGTTCCGGAATGCGTGAGCGTGATGGTGTTCTTTTTTACCGTAACGCGAAAATCGCTGTCGTCGTGCTGGACGATCTTGAACACTGCTTCGCCCTGGTCCAGATCGATCGTCGTGATGGTCCCGCCTGAAGATGAGCGCCCCAGCTCAGTAAAGGCAATCTCGGTATCCGGCGCAAGCCGGATGAGGCTGCCATCTTCCAGTTGCACTTCCGCCCAGCCATCGGAGCCGGTTTGCAGCCAGTCGCGCTCAACAAGCGGGACGTTCATGGTGGCGCTTTCATAGCCATGGCCATTATCGAGCCGGACCCGGCCATCCACGTAACTCAGGCGGACGATGCGTGCATGCGAATCATGCCCGTCTTCGTCGCCGGCATCCTGGGCATGCGCAAAGGGAGCCAGTGAAAAGACGAGCGTAAAAATCATGGAAAGGAGCAGCCCTGATTTGCGGAGACCTTTTCCGCCCAGGTGCCAGCGACTCATCGAGTGGCGCAGCATAAAACCCTCCTACTCTCAACGCCTACTCTATTAGATCGTTGTGCAGGTACTTAGTTTCTTAATGTTAAGTGTTATTGATCAAACTTAACTTTTAAGGTCACAACTGGGCCTTGTCTTTACTCAGACTTGGCCTTGGCCAGCAGCCGATGCGCCCTCTGGCGGGCGATATTCAGGATGGCGTGGTCTTCGGCAATGCTTTCCAGCGTGGGCGCTATGAGCTGAATCTCAACCAGGCTGTGGCTTTCCGCCGCATCCTCCATGACTTTCAGCTCGGATTCCAGGCCCAGCTTGTCAAAGCGGCGCAGGAATTGCAGCTTGCGCCCGTGTTCAATCGTGTTGGAGATCCCCATAAAAATGCCGGTGATCTCCTGGATCGCCTTGTGCTCGGAGTAGTCATAAGCGGTATTGAAATGCCGCGAGGCATCCGCGTACGTAAGCGTCTTTTTGCCGGTGCTGGCGACCGCATGCTTCTTGAACGTGAAGTCGCCCTGAAAATAGTCTGCTTCTTTAGCGTAACGGAAGAGTTTGTCACAACGGTCGCGTGACATGGTGAATTCCGTCTGATATTCGTCGGCATCATCGTTTTTGCCGGGAGTGCGTGAGCTGTATTTCGTAGCTCCATTGGCAGAGACCGTGATGGTGACGCTTTGTGGAGTAAAGTCTTCCCAGACACGCTCAAACGTAATCGACGGTGTGGCAGAAGCCTGGTCCGGCTTCTGGGCCTGCGCGCCGTGGACCTGAGAAGTCAACGCCGCCAACGCAAACACGACAAGAATGCCGCGAGAGCGCTTCATCGGGAGACCGTGGCATAGCGGCTGGTGGTGGCCGCCGTGTGAATATGGCAGATGGCAATGGCCAGCGCGTCAGAGGCGTCCGTAGGCTCGGGCGGAGCGGCAAGGCCCAGCAGTCGCGTGACCATCTGCTGCACCTGGTGCTTGTCTGCACGGCCGTAACCGACAACGGCTGATTTGATCGAGAGCGGCGAATATTCCGCCACCTGCAAGCCCGACGACGAGGCGGCCAGCATGGCCACGCCCCGCACCTGTCCCAGCTTGAGCGCAGCTTTTACGTTGATGGCGTAAAACACATCTTCAATCGCCACGACCTCCGGGCGGTGCTCGGCGATGATGGCCTTGAGATCAGCAAAGATCTTTTCCAGCTTGGCGGCCATCGACATTCCCGATTTCAACTTGATGGCGCCATTCACATGGCAAACCAGCTTTCGCTCAGCCGTCTCTTCCACCACGCCAAAGCCGGTGTACTCGCTGCCGCAATCGATTCCCAGGACACGCATTGAGGAAAGTGTACTACTAATTTTTGTGTCGCTTCGCTCCAAACCGCTAAACATTCTGGGATGCACAGAGTTTTTTTGTGCACCTGATGCCGGCGGCTCGGCGCGCAAGCCGGCCTCGCCGCTTTTTCGTTCTTGCCTTTGGGCACTCGTCGTGAAGATAATGCTCGAGAAATTCTGAAAGGGAGACACATCAATGATCACTATTCTGGTTCTTGCAGCAGCAGCGTGGATCGGCGGCGCCGGACTGGGCGTAGCTTGAGTTCAATGCCGGGGAAGAGCCCGGCATTGTTACGTTCAGCAGCACCGCGGTTTCTTCAACATCGAGGCGTCACGTTCGTGGGTGAACGCGCGATAGCTGGCTATCGAGCGGGACGCATGTGTCCGCAGCAGGAAGCGGTCATAGGCGGATTCGTCAAAAATCTCGCGGAGCGCACCGCGCACCGTGCTGAAAAACGCTCTCATTTTTCCGATCACCCGATCACGCGCGATTACCCGATCACCCGATTCTTCTCCGCGACTCCGCGTCTCCGCGGTGAACTCGCCTTTCCGATCACCCGATCTCTTCATAACGCCTCCTCCGCGTAGGCCGTCGCCACAAATGGCGTCTCCTGGGTTGCCGCCTGGCGCCGGCCGGAGATCACGCTGATCCATTGCAGCGCAGACTCGATCACGATCACGCTGACCAGCACAACCAAAAGCCCGCAGACCGCCGCATCGAGCTGATCATTGAAGATTCTTCGTTGCAGGCCGGCGATGGCCGGCCCGGCGGCAAGTTGACGGGCATGGGCCAGCAATCCGACCAGCGGATTGGGATCAAATACCTTGTGCCAGGACGCGGCAAATGTCACGGATACCAGCCACGCAAGCGGCGCGAGCGTCACCCATATATAGCGAGCGCGGCCCATCTTGACGATGATTGTCGTCGCCACGCAGAGCGCCACGGCCGCCAGCAACTGGTTGCAGATGCCGAAGATCGGCCAGAGCGAGTTGATTCCGCCCAGCGGGTCGCGCACGCCCTGCCAGAGGAAAAATCCCCAGGCGCTGACCATGAGCGCGCTGGTGACGACGATGCTGGGATACCAACTGGTGCGGCCCATGGGCTTCCATATGTGGCCGAGAGCGTCCTGCAGCATGAAACGCGCGACGCGCGTGCCTGCATCGAGCACCGTCAATATAAAGAGCGCCTCAAACATGATGGCAAAGTGGTACCAGATGGCCATCACGGCCGTGCCGCCCAGACTGTCAGAAAAAATCTTTGCCATGCCCAGGGCAAATGCCGGAGCGCCGCCGGTGCGGAAGAAGAGCGTCTTCTCGCCGACGTTCTGCGCCATGACGGCCATTTGATCGGCCGTGACGGGGAAACCCCAGTTGCTGATGGTGGACACGGCGGCCGCCGGATTTCCGCCCACCATTCCCGCGCCGCTGTTCACGGCAAGATATGTTCCGGGCTGCAGCGTGCATGCGGCGATCATGGCCATGATTCCAACAAAAGATTCACACATCATGGCGCCGTAGCCGACCATGCGCGTCTGCGGTTCGCGGGCAATCATCTTGGGCGTGGTGCCGCTGGAGATGAGCGAATGAAATCCGCTGATGGCGCCGCAGGCGATGGTGATGAAGGCGAACGGAAAAAGATTGCCGGCGAAGACGGGCCCGCTGCCATCGATAAAGCGCGTGAGCGCGGGCATCTGCAAGGTGGGGCGCACCAGAAAAATTCCTAAAGCAAGGATCGCGACGGTGCCAAGCTTAACGAAGGTGCTGAGGTAGTCGCGCGGCGCCAGCAGCAGCCATACCGGCAGCGCGGAGGCGGCAAAGCCATAAACAATGATCAGTACCGCCAGCGTTGTGCCGGCAAACGTGAAGGCGCCGGCGTGCGTGGATTGCGAAATCCACTGCCCGCCAAAGATGGCCGCAACCACCAGCAGAAAGCCAAGCACGGAAGCTTCCAGCACGCGGCCCGGCCGCAGATAGCGCAGATAAACGCCCATCAGCAACGCGATGGGAATTGTCATGCCAATGGTGAAAGCGCCCCAGGGACTGTCTTTAAGGGCGTTGACGATAATCAGCGCAACAACGGCCAGCAGAATAACCAGGATGCTGAGCACCGAAATGAAGGCCACGGTGCCGGCGGTCTTGCCGATTTCGTCGCGCGCCATCTGGCCCAGAGACTTGCCGTCGCGGCGCACGGAAAAGAGAAGGATGACAAAGTCCTGTATGCACCCGCCAAAGACTGCGCCGACAATGATCCAGAGCGTTCCCGGAAGATATCCAAACTGCGCGGCCAGCACCGGCCCCACCAGCGGTCCCGGCCCGGCGATAGCGGCAAAATGATGGCCGAAGACCACGTACTTGTTGGTGCGGACAAAATCGCGGCCATTTTCCAGGCGCTCCGCCGGCGTGGCCCGCATTGCGTCCAGCGCCAGGACTTTGGCGGCAACGAATTTCGAGTAAAACCTGTAGCCCAGCGCGTAACTGCAAACCGCCGCCACCACCAGCCACATGGCGCTGATGGGCTCATGGCGGCGCAAGGCGATTGTCGCCAGCGCCAGCGCGCCCGCCGCCGCTACCGCCAACCAGATCAGAATTCTGCCGATCTTCATCTGTGTTCTCCGCTCAGTCTTCTTCAGCGGGTTATTCTGCCTAACGCCGCGCCATTGCGCAATCCCAACCCGGCAATTCGAGCACTATGCCGATTTGCGCGACTGGGCCGCAAGCAGCTCTGGATTTCCTGCCGCTTGCCATAAAGCAGAACACCCCTTTCCGCTAAACAGCATCTAAGCCAGAGGTCAGGGGAGTACTCCAATGAGCATCATGGTCACCGCACTTGGTCTTGCTTTGATTCTGGGAAATGGTTTGCTGCTGCAACTGCCCGCCACCGGACCGCAGGCTGCGCCTCAGTTGCCGCGAGTGCAACAACTGCCTTCCACTCCAATCGGCGTGGCAGGAGAGGCGGTGCAGATCACGCACGGGCCTGTGGTGGAAAATGTAACCGACACGACCGCGGAGATCGCCTGGTCCACCAACGTAAATTCCGGAACGGCGCTGCACTATGGCACCGATCCGGGCCACCTGGACCTGACCGCCGGCATGCCCTGGGGAGGCTTCACACACCGCGTGCTGATCAAGAACCTGAAGCCGAACACCACCTATTACTTCAAGGCAGAGTCAGGACAAGGCCAGGGCACCGGAACCATGGCGGAGGCGGCGCCGTCGTCATTCCAGACCAAACCCGCGGGAGCGACAGCGCAAGCCAAGTAGTGCAACCGAGGGAATTGCCAGTTTGGTATTTTCCCACTTTAATTATGTCGTCATCCCGAAAGGCGTAAGCGAGCCCGCGTTTTCGGGCTCCCATTTGCGCCCGCTTTTGGGCGTGAATGGGCAGATCAGCGGGCGAGTAGCCTTGAGGGACCTTGTGTTTTAGTGACATAAACTCAATGTAATAGAAAGCACAAGGTCCCTCGGTCCTACTCGCGCGCTGAAGAAAACGCGCGCTCGTTCAACGGACCTCGGGATGACGATTCATTCATGGGAGCAGTTTGATCATGCAAACTGAGACACTACCCAACCACGCGATAGGTTGTGATACAAACAAGCTGTGACGATGCCGTATTATCTGCTCTTCGCGTTTATTTGGATCGCACTCGGCGCGATCAAACTCCATGTTGCTCATACCGGAACCAGGTCTGCTGGTATCCTCTCGCTCAGCCATTCCAGTAAAGTCGCGCTCAGCAAACGCCGGCGCTGGTGGGAGGGCGCCATCGGAACCTGCTATCTTGCCTGGGCGTTGCGCACATGGTTCTGGCGTACCTGCATCGCACTTAAGCTGAACGTCGATTAGCCGCGCCAGCCTGCATGCGCGCCTTCAGCCGGCCTGTAAACATCAGCCCCAACATCCTGAAGTCGCTGATCAATGACCACCACGGATGGCCGAACGTAGCCGGCTTGTTGCCCTCGATCACGAAGTGTCCGATCCAGGCAAACGCATAGGACACCACCGGCCAGAGCAGCGCATACCAGGGATGGCGAACGGCAAAAGCCACAATCAGCGTAAACAGCCCCAGCAAGGTGCCTGCGGCGTGCATGGCGCGATTGCGCGCGTCGCTGTGCTCCTGCAGATAGAAGGTGAAGAAATCTTCGTAGCTGGTAAATTCCTGTTCGGGAATGGTTTGTCCTTTCTCCCGGGGCTTATCGCTTATCGCTTATCCATGGGAACGGCGCGTCCGGAGAATTCTACTACGCCTTGAGGACAAACTGGTTCTTGCCGGCGGCGGAGAACAGCGCGCCGGCAATGCGCGGCAACGCTTGCCGTTTTCGGCCGCCTGCTGGGACCTAGATCGCGTTGCGCAGGGAAACAGCGCGCCGCACGCGCGGATACATTACGCATGCCTGCGTGAAGTGCGCGCCGCACAAGCCAACGTCGCGGACATTGGTTTCCGATTTCAGGTGCAATACGCGAAAAGCAACTTGCGGGCATTCGGAACACGTTTTCAAGTGGCGGTCTTCCTGGAGAGGTCCTGTGGAATCGATCACCATCTCATCAGCCTTCAGTTCGAACATTCGATCACCCTCATCTTTATCCAGCCTTGTCGGGTTAATTGAACGAAGTGTAACCTCAGGCGGCGAAAATCAGCATTTGTAAATAAATTCGTTCTGTTTTCCGTAAGAGATTGATTTAAATGGATTCTAATAAAGCGCGCCGAAGATGCAATTCATTGCACTTCTTGTCCGCTTGGCCACCCAAAGCAGGCAGCGGCGTGCCGCCATCGCCAGGGAGCGATTTAAATTTTTACTTATAGAGTTCGGTAGCAGACCCAAAACGGAATTTTTCGTGGATACTCTACTACACAACAGGCAAAAACGCCGACCTGAAGGATGCCCATGGATTGTGAAGCAGACTGTTTCGCTACTGGCGCTACCGTTCCCGCCAGTGGCATTTACGTGGTGGCACACGCCCCACATCGCCTCACCGCTGAGGTAGCCTTGTTCAAAGGCGAGATCTTTCCCAAATGCGGGCGCTGCCCTGAAGCCGTCCATTTCCGCATGCTGCGGGTTTTTCGCGGGCTCGATGCAATCGAAAAACTCTCGTATCGGGTCCCGCTGTATGAGTTGGAAGCCAATGACGCAGAAGCCGAGTCCACTACCGCAACCTCCGGACAACCGGCAGGATAACCTTAAGTCCCGCGTCAGAGCACATCTCGATGTTTTCGGTTGGCCGAAACCGCAGAGCGGCATTGCAAGTTCCTGATCGACTAGCGGGCTATGCCTAATTGGTCCATCGTGCACTGCTCCGGCTTCTTTTCCGGACGCCAGCGCAGGAATTTTGTGCCGTGGCGAAAACGCCCGCCTGAGAAATGGTCATACTGAAACTCGCCGACAAGTTTGGGCTTGAGCGGAAACCATTCGGTATCGCGGTCGTCGCGCGTCCAGCGGCTGGGACCTCCGGGAGCTTTTCCGGTGAAACCGGCCCCCGGGCCGCCATCTTTGGCCATGAATGGTTTCAGGATTTTTTTCAGTTGCTTTCTCTCGTCGCGGGTAAAACTGGCGCTGAACCCGATGTGATCAAGCCGGCCACTTTTGTTGTACAGGCCAAGCAACAGCGAGCCGATTTCTTCCCCGGGCTTCTTCCGGCGGCTTGCGGCGGATTGCCGCGAAGACGCATGCGTCTTTGCTGCGCTCTTTTCCGCCGATTTTTTTCCGGCTGCGCTTTTTTCCGCAGCGGCGCGCGACCAGCGAAAGCCGCCGATGACGCAATCGGCGGTGCGAATACGCTTGACCTTTACCATGCCCGTGCGCTCGCCTGAGGTGTATTCGCAGTCGAGGCGCTTGGCCACCACGCCGTCCCAGCCGCTGGCCGTGCCTTCGCGCATCCACTTTTCCGCCGTGGCGAAATCAGCGCTGGCAGGCGAAAGCATGGTTCGGAGCGTGGCGTCGTTTGCGGCCGCCCTGGCAGCAGCTCGTGATCGTGATTTCCCGCCGCCTGGGTTTGCGCGTTCCCCGCCAATGTTGGCCGAAGCGAACTCCTGCAGGGCCATGCGCCGCGCGGAGAGCGGGCTCGAAACGAGCGCCTTGCCCCTGGCATCGACCAGAAGATCAAAGACCATGTAGGTCGCGGGCGTCTCCTGGGAGAGGCGCTGAATGCGGCTGGCAGCGGGATGAATGCGCTGCAACAGCGCGTCGAAGTCCAGACTTCCGCCGCGGCGAATGACAATTTCTCCATCCAGCACAAACTTGCGCGCCGGCAAAGCGAGCAACGCGGCAGCGACTTCAGGGAAATAACGCGTGAGCGGCTGGCCGGCCTTGGACTGCAGCACGATTTCCTGGCCCTGGCGAAAAGCCAGGCAGCGGAAGCCGTCCCACTTGGGCTCATACAGCCAGCCGCCGGCGCGCGGCAGCTCTTTTACCGCCTTGGCTTCAGCCGGCGGATATGGCGGCTGAAGAGGAAGATCAAGTTTGGGAAACGATTGGTCTTTGCTCAAGGCTTCGGCAGGTACGGCGGCGGAGCGGACAGAAGCGGATTTGCGTGGAGAGGCCATGCAAGTTTTGATGCGCGGCGATGAGACGCCGCCCCGGTTCGCGAGGCTGTGAATTTTCTCGTCTACCTACCGCTTATGAATCTCCGCCCGCCGATCTTAGTGGATGGGAATCGACCGGCTAAAGCGGTGTATAGATAGCGTGAACTTTAAAAAGCAAGCACAAGGTCCCTCCGGCCTACTCGCGCGCTGGTACAAGCGCGCGCTCGCTTAACGGCCATCGGGATGACGAGTTATGAAGAGTTTACGTTAATACTAAAACTGCTCTAAGCGGCGCTGCGTGGCAGGACGCTTTCGATGCGCCGGTCAGGGATCAGCCAGATCAGCGCCGCGGCCACGTAGACGGCCTGGGCGATCCACGGTGAACGCAGCGTCGCCATAATAGCCACCAGATAAAGAATTGGCGAGAGTTTGCCTTTCCAATCGCGCCCAATCGCTTTTTTCAGGAGTGAATCCTTGCCTTGCGCGCGGATGATCGTCTGCTGGAGCAGGTAATATGCGATCGCGGCCATCAAGAGCACAACGCCATAAAGCACAGTGGGCGCGGCGGTGAAATGGTTCTGCCCCATCCATCCGGTGGCGAACGGAAACAATGACAGCCAGAACAACAGGTGCAGGTTGGCCCAGAGCATGGCGCCGGTCGCCGCCGTGCAGGTCTGCAGCATGTGATGGTGATTGTTCCAGTAAATGCCAACATAAAGGAAACTTAGGACGTAGCTGAGAAATACGGGCAGCAGCGGCAGCAAATCCTGTAGATGGTCGCCATGCGGCACTTTCATTTCGAGCACCATGATCGTAATAATGATCGCGATCACGCCGTCGCTAAATGCCTCTAACCGCCCCTTATCCATCTTGGCTCTTTTACCTTTCTAAGCTGAGAAGCGACTTGAGTCGACGCAGACCCAGGCTGGCATTTTATCCTGTGCGGCGAGGCCGACTTGCTAAGGTCTTTCTGGTTTCCCGCAGGCGAGGGCGCCTGCGCTCCACGATAATAAGCCGGCGGGGATGGACTCCTTTCCTCAACTCCACTAAAATCCAAGGCATTTCCAGCTCTTCAAATCGCTCCGGAGACCCGACTATTATGGCCTTGATCCAGTTCACCAGGAACCATACCGACCACTCGACCGACAAGGGTTTTCAATTCGAATTTTTCTGCGACCGCTGCGGCAACGGTTTTATGAGCGAGTTCAAGACCTCAGCCACGGGAATGGCGGCCAGCGCGCTGCACGCTGCGGGAAGTTTTTTTGGCGGCGTGCTGGGCCAGGCCAGTTCGTCGAGCTACGAGATTGAGCGCGCGGTGCTGGGGCCGGCGCACGATAAAGCGTTCCGCGAAGCGATCGAAGAAGCCAAACCGAATTTCCGGCAGTGTCCCAAGTGCACGCACTGGGTGTGCCAGACGACGTGCTGGAACGCCAAGCGATCTCTCTGTTATGACTGCGCGCCCGACATCGATACCGAGCTGGCGTCAGCGCAGGTGCAGACCACCGTGGACCAGATGAAGCAGAAGCTGCAACAGCAAGACCTGACGAAAGGCATGGACCTGACGTCGGAGGCGGTAGCGCTGTGTCCTGCTTGCGGCGCGCGGACGCAGGGGGCAAAATTCTGTCCTGAGTGCGGCAAAGCGCTGCGGCCGAAGAACGAATGCGGCAAGTGTGGAACAAAGTTTGAGGCCGGAACAAAGTTCTGCCCGGAGTGCGGGAATAAGATTGGGTGAAGGAAGACGGTAATTAGTATTTAGTATTTAGTCCGCCGCCGCATGGCGCATCATTGATATTTCGTTTTTGCTGCTGCTGTAACGCAATACGGATTCATACACTCGTTACTGGTCGCTGATCATTGATGATCAGGGCCAAGGAGAAATAACTTGAAAAAATTTATTCTGGGTTTGATTGTTGGCTTGCTGCTGCCGGTCATCGGCGGATACTTTTTCATCAAGATGGGCATGATGCCGGTGGCAACAGCTTCAGCGCCGCTGCCCATGGAAGAGAAGATCGCAAAAATGGCGTTGCGAGCGCGGATGGCGAAAGACCCGGTGCAGCAATCGCCGGTGCCGGCGGACGAAGCCAACATGACGCAGGGAGCGCACGTCTACGTTGAGAATTGCGCCTTCTGCCACGGCTTTACCGGCGAAAAAGCCAGCTTCGCGGCCAAAGGCATGTTCCCGCTGCCGCCGCAACTGCTCAGCGGAGACGACATGGTCACCGACGATCCGCCGGGCAAGATTTACTGGAAGGTGGAAAACGGAATTCGACTGACGGGCATGCCGGGGTTCAAAGACATGCTCACGCCTACGCAGATGTGGCAGGTATCGCAACTGCTGGCGCATGCGGACAAGCTGCCGGACCCGACGAAAGCCGCGCTGTCCAAGCCGGCGGCTCTTCCCGTGGCGCCGCCAAGTCCGGCTCCGGCGGCAATGCAGGGAAAAAAGCCGGAAAAAACAGGCGGCAAGAAGTAAGCCGCCGGCAAAGGCGGCCAAACAGCAACTCCAGGCCCTGATTCGAAAGGCATCCATGACATACGCCCTGCCGTTTGCCGGTGGAATTGCCGCGGCGCTGGCAAATATCGCGATTACATGGCGGCTGCCGCCGCCAAGAGCTGCCGGGTTTTACAACCTGTTTATGGCGGCGACGGCGGCGTTTTACTTCGGCAGCGCCTTGCCCTCCGGCAACGTAAACATTCTGCTGCTGGAGACCGCCGTCTCAGGGACGCTTTTTTGCCTGGCGCTGGCGGGACAATGGAAATCACTGAAATTCACTGCCGCGGCTTTTGTGGCCCACGGCATCTGGGACCTGCTGCACGTGACCGAAGGTCTGGGCGCAAATGCGGGAACGAATTTTCCGGTGCTGTGCGTCGCCTATGACTGGGTGATTGCCGGCTATCTGTGGTGGTGGCTTGCCCCGCGGACGAAAACGAATTGAAAGCGCCCGCGAGCGAAGCGCGGCAGGCGCGTGAAGGCGGTTAGAGCTTTTCGAAAAATTCGCAGCCGGAGCAGGAAATAAAGATGCCGCCGGGGGTGTTGCGCTCGCGGTCTTTCACGCGCTTTACGATGCGGGTCGGCTTGCCGCACTTGGG
>Ga0164306_10000116_pt1 | contig 29313 bp, 19 predicted proteins | sample Whisoiple_242_MG_FD_110213 | JGI IMG/M metagenome (GOLD analysis project Ga0164306, IMG submission 110213) | Soil microbial communities amended with fresh organic matter from upstate New York, USA - Whitman soil sample_242_MG | ecosystem: Environmental > Terrestrial > Soil > Unclassified >... | reverse complement strand
TCAAACGTCAGCGCCATCTGGCTGGGATCGCTGCCATGCGTGACCGTGCGGCCATAAAGCTGCGACGCCGGGGACATAGAGGCGTATCCGGCATAACTGGCTGCGGCAGCAGAAGCGAGCGCGATGAAGGGCAGAAACATGGAAAGATTTGGTAATTGAGTAATCTGGTAATTGGGTAATTTTAAAAGCGAGTCGAGCCAACGAAAAATCGAATCACAATTGCATATTCAAGGGCGCAGCAAACCCCAAAGCGGAAATTAGCGCAAGCAGCCCCACGTCCGCAAATTACCAATTTACCCAATTACCAAATTTTATCTGCTCCTTTCACGCGTCAACCTGCGCCGAAACGCTTTCACTTTCAATCACTTCATTGTCCGGCGTTCCGGCTTTCCACAGCCTGTTAACTGATTCAACATTGCCAGCGGACGGAATGCCATATATGCTGCGTTCAAGTCAGGCGACTTGTGCCGCATTTTTCGGCGACATACGATCATGACGCGTTTACCAGTGACACGTTTATTAGCAAACCATAATTAGCAAACCATGGCCAAGCTTTTTGAACCACCACAATATATAGCAGTGGAAGGCCCCATCCGCGTGGGCAAGAGCACGCTGGCCAACATCATCGCGGACCGGCTGAACGCGCAGCGCGTGATCGAGCCGGAAGACAATCCTTTTCTGCGCGCGTTTTATGAAGGCGAGCGCGGCGCCGGGTTCCAGGCCCAGTTTGCTTTTCTCATCCGCCGCTTTGAGCAGCTGCAGCGGCTGCAGGGCGAAGTAGGGCCCAAGTCGCGCAAGACCGTGGTCGCGGACTACATCTTTGAAAAAGACAAGATCTTCGCCTACATCAACCTGAGCGATCCCGAGTTGGAAATTTATAACCGTTATTACCAGCTCTTCCGCCAGCAACTGCCCGCGCCGGACCTGGTGATTTACCTCCAGGCCTCGCCCGACGTGCTGAAGAAACGCCTGCGCAAGAAAAACCTTGCCGGTGAAACCGCCGTGAGCGACGACTACATTGAAGAGGTGGTCAAAGCCTATGAACACTTCTTCTTTCATTACACGTCGTCAGACCTGCTGGTGGTGAACACCAACGATATCGATTTCGTCGAGCGCCATACCGACTTGCAGGAGCTGCTCCGCCGCGTGAGCGAACCTATCCGCGGGACGCAGTATTTTCTGCCGCTGGGATCGACCGGAGCGGCGGGGGCATAGTTTTTTCTGAAACCCCGACGCGGAGCGAGGGGGCCCTAACCAAACCTTTACCGCGGATTTGCGCGGATGAACGCGGATCCTGAACAGAAATGCGCGATGCGCAAAAGCTCGCGACAGAGATTGGCCGCGAAATCAAGTCGCAGGTAGGCGATCACCACGTCCTGAAAGGCAGCAGAATACCGTCTAAGGCTTCGATACCCCAGCGCCGGAGAGCGCGAACGAGCTTAGCCCAGGCGCGGACCGGGGCCCCCGGCAAGCCCGGTTTTGGCTTGCTGGGGTAGGGAAGCCCTGGGTAACGTTTGCAGTTGATAAACGCTAGCCCCGGAGGCGGCGACACTAACCGAATACATACTTCGGATCAAATGGTACACGGTGTTTTTTCAACATGGAGATGAATTCGTCTTCGAAGCTGATCTTACGATGATGTGCTTCTTGCGTGTCGATGTACTTGATCACTGCTGCGATCTTGGAAGAACTCACGCTAAAGGCCCCGTACCCTTCCTGCCACGCAAAACTCTTTCGCTGTTCCTTGATCCATGTTGAGGAATTGGATTTCACAAGCGACACAGCATTGGCCAGGGTCATGGTAGGAGGCAGCCGGAAAAGCAGATGAACGTGGTCTTCCATGCCGCCCACGGCAAAGGTCAACAGATCATGGTTCTTGCAGATGGCCGCCGTGTACGACCACAAGCGCGGCAGAAAGTCGCGGGCAAATACCTTCTCGCGGTTCTTGGTGCTGAATACCAGGTGGATATGATTTTGTGCGTAGCTGTGGGACATGTGTCCTTCCTTGGGGCGGTAATGTTACAGCACGTTAAGGCGTGTCGCCACCTACGGGGCTCGCATTCGTTACTGCAAACGTTACCCAGGGCTTGACCACCCCAGCAAGCCAAAACCGGGCTTGCCGGGGGCCCGGTCCGCACCTGGGCTAGGCTCGTTCGCCCCCTCCGGGGCTGGTGCATGCGAGAGCAATTGCAGCCGAGCGCACCCGACAGATATCTAATCGTCTGTCAGTTTATTTGCCGGGTGAGCCAATGCTGACATCATGAACAGCGTGTCTGCGCCAGAACAAGTGGCAGGGCACGACCTTGAGCGTTTTGCCCAAAGCGAGCGGACGCGAGCAAGGGCTGCGAAGTCATGCCGTAAAGGTCTGGGAAATCAAGATCCTCTCTGCCAAAGGCCGTCGCGCAGCGCAAGCGGAGCAACAACAAACATTCCTGAACTCTTGTGTCGACGCAGGTTCGCGGGACGCAAAGAGTGGGCACCTACGGTATGGTGGAATCCAGCACTAGGCAAAAAAGAGGGCAAATTCGGTTCTTTTTGCCTTGACTCAAAGGCGAACAAATGGTATAGTCGATTATTTTCCTTCCAGTGAGGAAAAGTTGTTGTTCAACGGTCTTTGAAAACAAGCAGCTAGCAATAGGCAACTAGCAATTAGCCAGAAAAACCCAAACAAACCTTCCAGTTACGACCTCTGCCGATCAGGATTGGGACAGCAATTGGGATTGGGTCACCTAAGGGACACGGGGGCAAGATCGGGTGATCTGGTGATCGGGACATCGGGTGATCTGAGAATGCCTACAGATTGAAGCGCACAGGCAGGAGTGCCTGTGCCACAAAACCTCTGCATATTCTGCCAGTTGAAGATGCCTGGCAGCCCGGACATATTGAAGACGACAGGCCCGTCGTATTGAAGATAGAGGGGTGAAAGGCCCGACGTATTGAAGGTAGAGGGGTGAAGAGATGAAACAGCGTATGGTGCGATTGGTCCGCGCGGCAATTTGTTTCAGCGTGGCTGCTCTGATCGTGGCGCACTCGTCGGCGCAGGACGTTGGCAGCCTGGGGAAACAAGCCCAGAACCTGGGCGGAATGGGGGACATTTCAGCCCTCACGCAGAAGCTGCATCTCACTCCCGAACAACTGCAGCAGGTTTTGCCTATCTTGCAGAAAGAGATGCCGAAGCTGCAGGCAATCAAAGGCAGTTCGAGCCTTACCGACACCCAGAAAGTGTCGCAGGCCAAAGCAGTACAACATCAGTCTGACTCAAAACTGAAAACAATATTGTCGTCGCAGCAATTCACGTCTTTGCAGGGTTTCCGCAAAGAGCAGTTGCAAGGGTTGATGCAAGGAGCCATTCCTCACTGATCGCCGGTTTTGCTCGCGCCATGAAAACACGCAGTTTCAAGGTTTCGCTTGCCCAGCCCGGGTGGTTTGCCAGTCGTAAAAAAGGGAGCCTGGTTCTTTTTGTGTGGGGCAGGTCATTTGCAGGGCAAATCGAAGGAGGAAGTATGAAAATCTGGTCGAATCGTTTCCTGATGATTGCGCTGCTTGCCCTTGCGGCCGCAAATCTTTCCCTCGCAGAAGATAAAAAGGCCGACAAATCAGCCGAGGAGCCCGGCGAAGTCTATGTGCACGTAATGCCGGAGGAAGCCTACGTCTGGGTAGACGATAAGCCGGTGAGCCACCGAAACAGCTTTCTGCATTTGCCGCCCGGCGACCACAAGATTGCCGTTTATAACTATGGCTACGAACCCCAGGTCCATAACGTCTCTGTTGTTTCAGGCAAGTACATGGCAGTGGAAGCGCTATTAAAACGCGTCGACGCCAAGGTCTCCGGACCCTGGGGACGGATACAGATCGAAGAGGCGCCCGGCAAAGCTCTGGTCTTTCTGAATGGCACTGCGCCGGAGTTCTTCGTTGGACATGTGGACGAGATGAACAGTGACTTCCTTGCGCCACAGCAGCTGATCGTCCCGGTGGGAACGCACCAGGTGCATATCCTGGCGAATAAGACCCTGGAGAAGATCTGGGAGGGGCCTGTAGAGGTAAAAGAGAACAAGCGAGTGATCATCTACGCGCGCAGAAAGCCTGACAAACAGCTTGTCTACAAGAAGTGGTCGGAAGGCGCGAAGATGAACTCCGTGGCCCGCTTTGAAGCAGGCACGGCTTCGGCGACAATCGCTGTCGCTCCGGTGACGGGCAAGATTGCGGTAGACCGCCAGGATATCAAGTGCGATGAACCGGTCAAAGTGCATTGGGAATCAACCGAGGCCGCGCAAACCACCGTGAAAGCCAATGACCAGCCTGTGGCCGATGCATCGAATGGCGAGATAAACGCCCAGCCGAAACAGACAACCAAGTATGAATTCCGCGCCGCCGGTCCGGGCGGGATTGTAACTTCAGACGCAACGGTGAATGTCGACACGACGGTAAAAGCATCCATAACACCTGCGGCGCCGGAGATCCGCTACGTAAAGGTAGGCGATAAGGTGGAAGAACAGGGGTCTACCGACCTGAAATGGAGCGCTACAAATGCCAACTCGGTGACGATCGATCCTGGAGGAGCTGTCAGCGGAACGAGCGGCACCCAGACGGTGCAGGCGTCGCCGCAGCAGAGTAATCCAGGCCCGGTTGACGAAACCCTCACCTACAAGATCACCGCCACCAATGATTGTGGCGGATCAGATACAAGCACTGCTTCCGTTCATGTGACAGGATCGATTGGTCCTGAACAAGTGGCTGCCGCGGAACCGCCTCCAGAGCCAGAGTTGCCTGCCACGGCATCGCCTCTGCCACTGTTGGCGTTGTTGGGTATTGCCTCTGCGGGAGCGGGTGCAATGCTGAGGAGAAAACGTACCAGACTTCGGCAACAATCTCACGCCACCTGAATCAACGGCTTTCCCGGCGGAAGCACTTCGCCGATCTCCACCGCAGGCACGCCGGAATTATTCAACGCGGCGACGAGCGAGTCAGCATTGGAGCGGGCAACGGAGAGCAGCAGCCCGCCGGCGGTCTGGGGATCGAACAGGATGGTCCTGATTTCTTCCGGAACGTTTTCTTCATAGCCGACCAGGCATTCGGCAAATTCGCGGTTGTTCTTGAGGCCGCCGGGGATGAAGCCGCTGCGGACGCAATCGAGCGCGCCTTCCAGCAGCGGGACCTTGGCGGAGTCGATGCGGAGAGAGACGCCGCTGCCCGCAGCCATCTCGCGCGCATGTCCGATCAGGCCAAAGCCGGTCACGTCGGTCGCCGCGTGGACCGTGAACTTGCCTGACGCCGCAACTTCCGCCGCGCGGGCATTGAGCGTGGTCATCGACTCGGTCGCGGCATCGATCCACGACTGCCTGGCCTTGCCCTGCTTGATGGCCGTGGAGATCACTCCGGTGCCCAGGCCCTTGGTCAGGATGAGCGCGTCCAGTATCTGCGCGTTGGAGTTGGCCCAGACTTTCTGCGGATCAATCATGCCGGTAACGGAGTATCCAAACTTGATCTCGGGATCGCGCACGCTGTGGCCGCCGATTACGGTGCAGCCGGCTTCCATCATTTTGGAAAGGCCGCCGGCAAGAATCTGCTGCAGCACGTCGAGATCGCCTTTGTCGGGAAAGCAGACGAGGGCCAGCGCGGACAAAGGGCGTCCGCCCATGGCGTAAACGTCGCTCAGGGAGTTGCTGGCCGCAATCTGGCCGAAGGTGTATGGGTCGTCGACGATGGGAGTGAAGAAATCCACGGTCTGGACGAGCGCTTGCGTGGCCGAAATTTTGTACACTCCGGCGTCGTCGGCTGTATCAAAGCCAACCAGCACATTCGGGTCATGTTGCCGGGCTAATTTCCCAAGCACCGTGTCCAGCGCCGCCGGACTCAGCTTGCTTGCTCAACCCGCGGCTTTTACCTGCTCCGTGAGCCGGATTGTCTTCACTTCTGCCATGGTTGCTATTTTACAGGCAAGTGGGATTCTTTCTCTGAAATCCCGAAGCGCAGCAATTAGCAGTTGGCAAATAGCAGTTAGCAATTGGCAATTAGCCGAATGCGCCATGCCCGCGTGGTTGGCTAAGAGCCAAGAGCTAAGAGCCAAAAGCTAATTGCCAGTTGCTTAGTTTTGGCGAATCGCTAGTTGCCAGTTGCTAGTTGCCCGCCGCTAGTACGCCATCGAGACCACCTTCACCGTCGGCGCCTGGCCGTCCCAGTCTGCGGTGACGTGCTCCAGCGTAAGTCGGAAATCGCGCGTCTGCCCCGCGGCAAGAGGAGCGCGATCGATCAGGCCATAATCGACGTAAGGCACATTTGGCAGCAGCACCGTCACGGGCAACGTATCTTTTTGCGTGATTTCACCCAGTGAATTTTTGAACAGCACCTGGATGCTTGCGCCGGTCACTTTGCGGTCCGAGCCATTGGTGAGTTTGCCTTCGATGTACGTCACCGAGCCGCCGGCAAAGTTTTGCGCCGTTGCCATATGCAGGTTGGAAATCTGAAGCTTGGCCAGATTTGGATCGGCGGAAGCAGTCCTGGCAGGCTTTCCCGCGCGCGTCAGCATGATCACGGCGGCAATCAGCACCACCACAAATACTCCGCCGATTGCCATCGGCGCCCAGTTGCGCGGTTCACTCTGTTCGGCTTGCGGAGAAAATACCGGCTCGTTTTCGGAATCGCCCATGCCGGAAATTCTAATATTTATGTCGCTTCGCTCCAAACTTGAGGCGATTGGCAGGCGTTTGAGCCTGCCGCCGAAATCCTGAGCGCAGCCGAAGGACCCCTGTTTGCGGGGTCGCTGTAATCATGGAAGGAGAAGAACACCGCTATTCTCCCGCCACCATCATGCCGTCAATTCGCAGCGTGGGGGCCGCAGTTGACCCGCGAAACTCCAGGTCATTACCAATCTCAGAAATATTATTCAGCATGTCCTTGAGATTGCCCGCAACCGTCACTTCCTCCACCGGATAACTAAGCTCGCCGTTTTCAATCCACACCCCGCTCACGCCCCGGGAGAAATCGCCCGTAACCATGTTCACGCCAAAGCCGAGGAAATGGAACACGTAAAGCCCCTGCTTGATGTCGCCAATGATCTGCTGCGGCGTGCGTTCACCTTTTTGCAGATAGAAATTGCCTGAGCCGATTCCGGGCGTGCCGGCCAGTCCGCGCGAAGCATTGCCTGTAGACTTCAGTCCCAGCTTTTTCGCCGTGTAGTTATTCAGCAGGTAGGATTTGAACACTCCGTTCTCGATGACCACGGTGCGCCGGGTAGGAACGCCTTCGCCGTCAAACGGTGCGCTGCCAAAGCCGCCGGGAATGGTGCCGTCGTCGACCACGGTGATGTTGCCGTCGGCAACTTTCTGGCCCAGCTTGCCCATCAGGAATGACGACTGCCGGTAGATGGCATCGCCATTTACGGCCTCAAAAATATTGTCCAGGATCGACCCCGCGACTATGGGATCAAGCACGATTGGCACTTTCGTGGAAGCGATCTTGCGCGCGCCCAGCCGTCGCAACGTGCGCCGCGCCGCTTCGCGTCCCACGGATTCTGCCGGCTCCAGCTTGGCCAGGGTGCGGGCCAGTGAGAACCAGTAATCGCGCTGCATGTTGCCGTTTTCGTCCTGTGCGATGGGGGCCGCATAAACCGAGCAGGAAGACCGCCGGTACTCGCCCGCAAAACCGTGCGAGTTGGCCAGCACTTTGTGGCTGGTGGCAGCATCGAATGAGGCGCCATCGGAATTTTTGATTCGCGGATCAGCTTCCAGCGCGGCCCGTTCCGCGCGGCGGGCATAATCAATGCGCTCATCCGGCGGAAGCGAATACACGTCATCGTAATAGAGCTGAAGATCGCCCAGTGAGCCGAGCTGGTGTGCTTCGGGAATACCGGCAAAAGCGTCTTCAGAAGTCACTCGCGCCAGCTCCAAGGCTCCGCCAATCAGCCGCTGGATGCCGTCTTCAGAAAAGTCGCTGGAATAGGTGCTGGCGGCGCGCTGGCCCAGAAATGCCCGCAACCCAATGCCGCGCGAACCTGAATCTTTCAGCGTCTCCACTTCACCCATGCGCACCACGGTGGAAAACTCCGTGCCTTCGCGCACCATGGCCTCAGCCGCCGTCGCTCCGGCCTTCATGGCGCGGGAAACGACCGAGGCCGCCAGATCGCGCAGGTCGGCGTCAACTCCGCTTACAGTTTGCGTATGTGTTGCCATTAGCTTCTATCTGCCGGGGCTTTCATCGGGCAGTGCCGCCCACCGTCATGCTATCCAGTTTCAATGTTGGAATGCCAACGCCCACCGGCACTGACTGTCCGTCTTTGCCGCAAGTGCCCACGCCTTCGTCAAGCTGTAAGTCGCTGCCAACCATCGACACTTTCGTCAGCGCGTCCGGGCCATTGCCGATCAGCGTGCAGTTCTTGAGCGGCGCCGTCACCTGGCCATTTTCGATCATGTAAGCCTCTGAAGCGGAAAACACGAACTTGCCGTTGGTGATGTCCACCTGCCCGCCGCCAAAATTCACCGCATACACGCCGCGTTTTACTGACCGGATAATGTCTTCCGGCGAATCGTCCCCCGCCAGCATGTAGGTGTTGGTCATGCGCGGCATGGGAATGTGCGCATAACTCTCACGGCGGCCATTGCCGGTATCGGGCACGCCCATCAGTCGCGCGGAAAGCTTGTCGCTGAGGTAGCCCTTGAGAATGCCTTTTTCAATCAGCACCGTGTTCTGCGTGGGCGATCCCTCGTCATCCACATTGATCGACCCGCGGCGTGAAGGCAGCGTGCCGTTGTCCACCACGGTGCATTTATCTGAAGCCACGCGTTTGCCCACCATGCCGGAAAAAGCCGAAGTTCCTTTGCGATTGAAATCAGCTTCCAGTCCGTGGCCAATCGCTTCATGCAGCAGGATTCCCGGCCAACCGGGTCCCAGCACAACTTCCATTTCTCCGGCGGGAGCTTCGCGCGCGTCCAGTTGGATGATGGCCTGCCGTGCCGCGTCCTGGGCAAAATGTTCCGGCGTCTTGTCGGTATTGAAGAAATCGATGCCAACGCGTCCCCCGCCGCCGGACGCGCCCTGGGCTGAACTTTCAGCCGACTTGGCCACGCAGCTCACGCTGAAACGCGCCATTGGCTGCACGTCGGTGGCAAAAGTCCCGTCTGAGCCAATCACCAGGATCTGCCGAATCTCGTCAAAATAACCGGCCCTCACCTGCACAATGCGTGGATCGTAGGCCCGCGCTGAACGGTCGGCGCGCATCACCAGTTCCAGTTTCGCTGCAATATCGGCATCGGCAGAAGGCGACGCGATGGGATAAAGCTGGTGGTTCGCGTTTTCCGTAAACCCCTGCACCGGGCTCTTTGCCGGTCCGCGCGCGATCAGTGCAGCCGTCCGTGCCGCGCGCAGGATTTTTTCCGCGGCCAGGTCGTCTGTGTAGGCGTATCCAGTACGCTCACCGGACACCACGCGCACCCCGCAACCCGCGGAAATCCCCTGGGTCGCGGATTTCACGATCGATTCATCCACCCGGATCCCGGTGGAAGTCAGATATTCGAAATACAAATCGGCATACTCGCCGCCGGCGGAAAGGGCCTCACCCAGGTAACGCTGTAGATCGCTGGGAGTAATGCCAAACTTCTGAAAGAAAAGATTTTGATCTTGTGTCATGAGGTCTCTATCGGTGCTCTCTCATTGGATGTCCTGGGAACCGGAAAAGGAGCATCCCGTTGCTTCTTTGCTATTGTCGCACTTTTCCCCTCCGGCGATAACAAGAGTGGGCGGCTCCTTCTAAAAACAGGAAAAAATATCGATAAATGTTCGTTTTTTAGCTCAAAACATGTGTGATCGCTTACGTCACCGCGCCCAGAAAGCCCCGGCCATCCAACCGCAGCGGGGCAGCCGTGGCTGAGCTACCCGAAGATTGACCTGGTACGTCCAATGATTGCAGGACAAGCTGGCGCAAGCTTTTCTATCTTTGAATTAGGATTTACTGTGTCCCACCGGCGGGGTGGAGCAGGTCTTTAGGGGTCCCCGGCAAGCACGCTTTTGGCTTGCTGGGGCGGAGACCTGCGGTAAAGCTAATTGACCTTCGGCTTTAGCCGCTGAGGTACATTGCGTCACGGATTTCAATTTAAAAAGCTTTGGCTTTGAGCTGGCTTAGTCAGGATTTCTCAGATGAAAAAATTCCTTCTTCTCTTCCCGATATTTGCTGTCCTCGCCCACCCCCAGACCACTGCGGCTCCGTCATCTGAAGCGGCAAAGCCCACCCGTTACACGTTTATTCTGGCCGGCAACAAAGCGGGTTATGAGAGCTCCACGCGCAATCCTGACGGCAGTCTGCAAGTCCACTTTGAATTCAACGACCGCGGCCGCGGTCCCAACATCAATGAAAAACTTGTCGCAGGCAAAGACGGTATTCCGGTCGAAATTGAAATTACCGGCGTTGACTATCTCAAAGCGCCGGTCGATGAGCGTTACTCGCTCAAACAAGGCGTCGCCAGTTGGAAAAACCGGTCAGAAGAAGGCCAGAAGAAGATCAGCGGAAAGGCTTTTTATACCAGCATCTCTGGAGCGTCGGAGGAAGTTGCATTACTCGCCCAGGCCTTGCTCGCCGCTCCCCAGCACAAGCTCGCATTACTTCCGGCGGGTGAAGCCTCCATTGAGAAACGCGGTGAACTCAAGATCAGCGCCAGCGGCCAGTCGATCACCGTCACCCAATATGCAATCGCCGGATTGGGTTTTAGTCCGTTCTCATTCTGGCTGAATGCAGACGGCAAACTGTTTGCGTCGGTTTCAACCTGGTCCACCATCATTCAGGAAGGTTGGGAAAGCGCCGCCGCTGACCTGCTTAAAGCACAGGACAAGTTTGAGAACGAACGCTCCGCCAACCTGGCGCGCACTCTCGCTCGCAAACCAGAAGGGCCGCTGGTTTTTGTTCACGCCAACTTGTTCGACTCCGAGTCGGCCCAGCTGCTGCCGAACCGCACCGTGGTCATCACCGGAAACCGGATCACCGCCGTCGGGGCCGATGGCCAGGTACCACTGCCTAAAAGCGCTGAAACCATCGATGCCACCGGCAAAACATTAATGCCCGGCCTCTGGGACATGCACGTTCACGTGTCGCCCGGCGATGGCCTTCTGCACATGGCTTGCGGGGTAACTTCCGTCCGCGACCTGGCCAACGATACTGATTTCCTCATGCAGACGCGCAGCCGTTTCGACGCCGGGACCGAAATCGGCCCGCGCGTGGTAATGGCCGGCTTCATTGATGGCCGTGGTCCTTATCAGGGCCCGACCAAAGTTTTTGCCGACTCCGAAGAAGAGGCCCGCGCTGCCATCGACAACTACGCCAGGCTTGGCTACATACAAATCAAAGTCTATAGCTCGCTCAAACCTGAACTCCTGCCCAGGATTGTGGAGATGGCCCACGCTCACGGCATGCGCGTGAGCGGCCACGTTCCTTCGGGCATGAATGCTGAGCAATTTGTGCGCGACGGCGTGGACGAAATCCAGCACATGAATTTCATCTTCCTGGATTTCATGCCGCAGGTAAAAGACACCCGCACACCGGCGCGCTTTACTGAAGTTGCCGCCCACGGCGCGGAAATCGACCCAAAATCTGAACAGGTGCAGGCTTTTATTCAGCTTCTGAAAGAACACAAGATCGTGGTCGATCCCACGTTAAGCATCTTTGAAGGCATGTTTGACGACCGTCCGGGCAAAATGGCCGCGGGCTATGCTCCCGTGGCGGACAACATGCCCGCGCAGGTGCGGCGCGGCTTTCTCTATGGCGGTCTCGAAGTCCCGGCGGGGCAGGACCAGCGCTATCAAGAGTCCTTCCAGCGCATGCTCGACATGGCTAAAACGTTTTACGATGCCGGCGTGCCAATCGTCGCCGGCACCGATTCTCTCGCCGGCTTTAGCCTGCATCGCGAACTTGAGCTCTATGCCAAAGCCGGCATCCCCGCCCCCAAAGTCCTGCAACTGGCCACGCTCGGAGCGGCGCGCGTAGTCAAACGCGATAACGAACTCGGATCCATCGCTCCCGGCAAACTGGCTGACATGATTCTCGTCGACGGCGATCCAACCGCGCACATCAGCGACATTCGCCGCGTCAAGACCGTGGTGAAAGATGGCGTAGTTTTTCAGGTGGCTGATATGGACCGCGCGCTGGGCGTGATACCGGTTCACTGATTGCCTGCGATCTTTTGTGCCGATTCCGGACGGACCCGTAGCGCCTTTTCCGGGACGCTGGCCCACTTTTTCGCCGCGATGATTCTCTCAAGCTGGTTCACACGCTCTTCCGGCAGCGGGTGTGACCGGAAGTATCCTTCGATGCCGGCGATCGCGACCTGAGAAAGCTCCTGGTCAGGGCTCTCTGCCTTTAACACGTATTGGCGATGCAGGCGCTGGAACGTTTCGAAGAGGTGGATGGCGCCCTGCGGCGAATAGCCTGCCAGCACGGCGAGGTATGTGCCATCGCGGTCGGCTTCGAGTTCCTGCTCTTTGTTGTAGCCGGCCTGAAAGAGTTCAATCGGAAGCACGAGCAGCTCCGCCAGCGGCAGGCCGTGTACGCGTGCCTTGAGCTGATATCGCTCCACGCAGTGGTAATTATCAATGTGCTCCACTTCATGCCCCAGAACGCTGGCCAGCTCGTCTTCCGTTTGCATCAGCCTGATCATGCCCTGGCCGATGAAGACGTGGCCGCCGGGAAGCGCAAAAGCGTTGACCAGGGTTTCATCCGGCACGTAATGAAATTTATAGTCGAACTTGCGCCGGGCGTGGGCCGCAACCTTGCGGCCGACTGTGGCCACGTAGTCCTGCATGAGCGCGTCGCCTTGGCCGTACTGCGCGGAATAGCGCTCCGCCAGCGCGTTGCCGGTTCTGATCTCTTCCTCGTCGGACATGCGCGTGACAGCGGCGGGCATCCGGCTCAGCTCCCGCTCCGTCTCCGCCAGCGCGTTGAGCACAGCCTCAGGACCAACCCGCGCCTCCTGTTTGTGGCGGCCGGAATAATAAAGCGCTGCGGCGGCCGCGGCCAGGATCACGATCAAAATGATCAGGCGTCTCATAAATATTCGCGCAGCGCCTCGCGGTTTCTGGAGATGAGGTAAGAAACCACCAGGATAAGCGAGCCTACGCCAATCAGCGTCAGGTAGCGCGCAGTCAGATCGCTAACCTGCCATACGTCCCACAGAATGATTTTTGCCGCGCAAAAAAGCAAAAGTATAAGTCCAGCCAGGCGGAAGCTGCGTTCCTTGGCCCACAATGCCAGCATAAACACGACTACGGCCTCGGCCCCCCACGCCAGCGTGATCATGCCCGCATCCACTTTCAAAGCCAGCAGCACTGCCATCAATCCAAACGGCACAAAGAACATGGGCTGTTCGCAACGCTCCGCCAGCAACGCGGCCCAGCGTGGACCGCTGAAAGTCTGCGCGGCATTCCTGCGGATGGAGAGGCAAATGGGAACACCGGCCCCGAGCAGCAGGATCGTCCAGACGGCACTGGACAGGCTTGAACCGAACGTCTCATGCAGATGATAAAAATTGTTCATCGAGACACGGAAGGCCGCTATGCCGAGCACCGCCAGCGCCTGATAAACGAAAATTTGCAGCCGGGTGAATCGGGCCGCAAGCAGTGTGGCGATCACCAGCGCGGCATAGCCAATCGGCACCGCATCTGGCGGCAATTCAAAGCGCGCCAGCGCAGCCAGAGTGGCGGTGCCAAGGCAAGCGAGTAGATCATCGATGCGAAATCTGTTCTCCAGCGCAGACACCATAGACTTCTTTCCGTGCAGCTGCCAGTAAATGAAGAAATAGATTCCCACCAGCGGGACCACGGTAACAACTTCCGGCGGCGCCGCGCCGGGCGTTCTCAGCACATTGAAGTTGGCGTAAAAGATGTGCCCGAAACTGCACGCCAGGGCCACATACGCCTGCAGCCGCAGGAAGCTCCATGATTTCCATTCTCCAATCAGGAACAACGCCAGACCGAAGATTCCCCAGACCAGCGATACGTCAATCGCCGGCAGTTGGTACCAGATCAGCCAGCTCAGCAGCAGCGATCCCGCCCAGGAATACGCCTGTGAGATGCGCTCGTCCCCGATGATCTCCGCGATGTTGCTGATCCAGTTCAATAGGTAAAGTGAGCCGGCGGTGATGCCCACGCTGACCAGTTGCGCTCTGCTGCCGCGATACTGCGGCGCGAAGCTGGCATACAGCGTCCATGCGGCAGCCAGCAGAGAGAGTGTGTGCGTCTGCCACAGGAGTGCGCGGTCATTCCAGAAACGCGCGGCCGCGGCCAGTAACAACGCAAGGCCGATCCAGGCCACTGAGATCCACGGTTCCGGCGTTTCCTGAAACGCCAGGACGGTCAGCAACACAGTGCCAAGAACGCTGTAAACAGGCCTGATCTCTGTACGAGGCGACCAGCGCGCTAGAAGGTAAATGCCGGCAGCGGTCAAGCTGACGGAAATCAAACGATACGTCAGGTGAAGGACGAAGAGTGTTGTCGGCGCCAGGCTGATGCGGAGCGCGAAAACCGATGAGAGCAATACCAATGCGAGTGACTGCCATTTCAGGTCGCCGCGCTTGAGCGCATCGCCCACAAGCGAGAGTGCCAGCCCCAAAGCAATCCAGAGCAGGGTCATGCTCCAGTCCGGCGATTGGAACCAGATCAGGATGGCGAGCAGTGAAGTTGCCGCCCAGGCATAGGCCGAGGAAAATACCGCTTTGTTCAACGTGTCCGAAAGCCGAACATAGCGTGAGCTCAGATAGAGCAATGCCGCGACAGGAACAAACGCGAGCACACGCTCAGGCACGTTATTCCAGGAGGCTTCCAGGGTTCGTCCCGTCATAATGGTCTGGACAAAAGCCGCCACGGCGATCCAGTGCGCCTGATAAGTCAGGTCCACGATGGAGAACTGCCTGCCGAGCAGGCTCAAAGCGAATACCAGCAGGGCCAGGACAATGGCAATCACGTTGTTCGCGGCCAGGGCATACACGGCACAAACCGCGAATGCGCTGGCGGCAAATGAGAGCGTGCGCAGCGATTGGTACTCCAACTCCTCAGCGAACAAATCATGCCAGCGCCGCCCAATGATGTTTGCATTGGCATATAGCACTGCCGCAATCACCGCCAGCACAATGCCGAGTTGGACGTGATGGTGCGGTTGATCGCTCATCACCTCCTGCAGCAGCGGGGTGATGCGGGCGGCCATCACATAGAGCGCGACCAGCGAGGATAGGATCAGCCCAAAGCCGCGGAAGAGCCGCTCACGCGTGAAAATGCCTGCCAGCAGAAAGGCTTCGCCGCCGGCCAGCCAGAGCATCTCCAGCGAGTTGCCGGAATACTTGAACGGCACGGCTGCCACCATCAAGGCGGCGCCCAGGCTTGAGAGCACCCGGAAAGGCGCGACGCGGCGGCGCGAAACTGGAAGCTGCCCAAAAACAAACTCCATCGCTCCCAGCCCAAGCAGCGCGTAGAACGCCCACTCGGGATGAAATGACTGATACTTCATCACCGCGAGAAACAGAAGAGGATTCAGCAGTCCTGCAATGGTCGAGACAGACTCTTCTTCGCGGTCCTCAATTTTCCGCCACACGTAAGAACAACGGAAGACCGCCCAGTAGGCAATCATCAGCAACATGCTGACTGTGTGGTGCGGAAACGGCGCTCGTGTCTCCTGCAAGCCGAAGATCGAATACAGCCAGTAAAAATGATTGAGATAGCTGGCAAGAATGCCGAAAATTTCCAGCTCAAACCAGCGCCTGCGCAGCACGATGATCGTCATGCCAGTTACCAGCAGGGCTCCGGCCAGCAGGTTATAAGGCGGATCGGGGTTCAGCGTGATGGCGGCAAAACCAAGCAGGAAGCTCGCACCCGTCACCAGCTGCGAATCGTACTTCAAGGTGTGCCAGACCATCACGGCGATGACGGCCAGCAATAAGAGCAGATCGAGGGCATTGGACGACAGGATCGCCATGAAGGGCGCGTGCTTCAGGCCATAAGTGACCAGGACGGTCACTGCCCAGCCGCCGCCAATCAACGCGCGGCCCAGCGTCTGGTATCTTTCTTTGCGCTCGGCAAAGATGCCGCCAACCAGCACGGCCAGACCGCCGAGATAGAGGATCACTACGCGCAACCAAGCCGCGAAGGCGCCCCACTTGGCTGCCACCAGAAAACCCACGCCGATCACAACAATGGCAATGCCCACCTTGGGCAACCAGTTGGTGCCCAGCTTTTCTTCCACAGACATGCCGGACATCGGCGGCTGAGGCACCGAACCGCTGGCCGCGATCGGAGTGATGCGCTCCGGCGTCTTTGCCACCGGAGGAGGCGGAGCATTAACCGCGGGTGGTGGAATCGGCACCGGCATTGCGGGAGCTTTGGGTGGCGGTGGCGGCGGTGCAACAGTGCGCGGCGGCTCTGCTGTCGGCACAGGACGTTGTGGCGGTGTCATCGGAATTCCGCCAACATCCACAGGTTTCGGTTGCGGATGGGTCTGCGCGGCAAGTGAAGGAACAGAAGGCGCTGGCGCGGCTGAAGGCGGCGGTGGTGGCGGAGCGGAAACCCACGGCGCCGGCTCCTGGGGCGCTGGTTGCTTATGTTCGGCAGTTGGCGAGACGCCAGGGCGTACGGCGGCACGCGTCTCTTGCTCGGAAATCTTCATCGCCGGGACTGCGCCAACCGCCGGCGTAGCCTCCGCAACGTGTGCTGCGTCAACGCGGATCCGGCGTTCCAGGGCCTCAAATTGCCGTGTAAGGCTGGTAATCTTGTCGTTGAGTTCAGCGGTCTCGCGACGACGGCGGCCGTTGGCAACCGCGGTCACAATGATGGCTGGCAAGCACACCACCATCCATCCGAAGAAGAACAGCAGTACGTATTCCATTCAGTGGCTCAATTATGGGTAACTTGCGCTGCATTTTAGAACGGTTTTGGTGGAAAGTCTTGCGATAGTTTGCTAAGTAGATTCATTTACTTAAGGATAGAAGCAACCAGCCCAGGTGTTGAAGGAAGGCGGACTCGGGGGTTAGTCCCCGCAGGCCTGCAGCAGATTCATCTCCCGTTCCGCGACCACAGCAGGCTGCTCCGCCACTTTTCCGCTCAGCAGCTCCTCAAAGAACCGCTCCACGCTGGCCAGGATTGCCGGCCCCGTATGCGCGTCATAACAGGCGCGGCGCAGCGCGCTGCCGCCCGGAATTCCGTGCGTGAACCAGGCGACAAACTGCTTCATCTTGCCCGGCGAGCCGTGCATGGTTTCATCCACCAGCATTTTGAAATACGTGCGGATCATCTGGTAGCGATCGGCTTCGGTCGGCTGATCATAGCGTCCAGTCTCGGCATGCTGCCGAATCTGGCGGAAGATCCACGGATTTGAAGCGGCGGTGCGGCCAATCATCACGCCGTCGCAGCCCGTCTGCGACACCATGGCGATAGCGTCTTCCGGCGTGCGGATATCGCCGTTGCCCACCACGGGGATCTTCACCGCACTTTTCACGGCCGCAATCCATTCCCAGCGCGCGTTGCCGCTGTAACCCTGCTCACGCGTACGCGCGTGCAGCGCTACGCCGTTCAGTCCGCAGTCCTCGGCCATCTTCGCCAGCGGCACGCAGACAATATTTTCGTCGTCCCAGCCCAGGCGGAACTTCACGGTAAAAGGAATCTTCACCGCGGCGCGCACGGCTTCAAAGATCGTGCCGATCACAGGTAAGTCCTTCAACAGCCCGGAGCCGCCATTGCATTTCACCACACGCTTGGCCGGACAGCCCAGGTTGAGATCAACCAGATCAAAGCCGGCATCTTCCACAATCTTCGCCGACTCGGCCAGCGTGTAAGGATCGCTGCCAAAAAGCTGCGCCGAGATCGGGTGCTCGTCTTCGTAGAAAGTAAGATAGCGTTTGCGCTTGGATTCACGCGTGCGAAAGAGTCCGTCAGCCGACGTGAACTCGGTCATCAGCAGCCCGCAGCCGGAGATTTCATTCTCTTTATTCTTGAAAACCGCATTCTTGAAAACCGCTTCAGACTCTTGACCTGCATCGCCGGCCTTCTGCGCCTGAATCATTACGGCTGGCCCAGCGACGAGCAAGTCTGCATCCGGGACCGCCATCACGTCCTGAGCGCTGCGCACAAAGCTGGCATTGCGGATAAACCGCCGGAATACCGTGTCGGTCACGCCGGCCATCGGAGCCAGAATGGTTGCGGGAGCAATGTTGACATTGCCGATCTGAAGAGAGTCCGGCACCTTCGCGCCTTGCGGTGCGACGGTGGTGTTTGCCGGATTTTCCCAGAATTTGCGCATGCCATCTATCGATCGCGGATTTCGACATCGGGGGCTGACGATGCCAGAAATGAATCAACCTCTTTCCAATATTTTTTCTCGAGTCGAAAGCGTTCGGGCGCTATCAAGAGGCGCGCACGAAGGCTCTTGTCTTCCAAGCGTTCGTCTATGGTGATGATCCCCACCCGCCCAATTCCGTCAGGGGCGTACAAGCGCGATTCAGCAATTTGCTGTAAAGCCGCGCCACCAAAACTTGCCACGTACTTGTAATGAGCGGGCACGGCCATAAGATCAGACACTGCGTTATATATGTCTGTCGAAGCCGCTTTCACCTCTACGACATGAATATCCCCGGCCCCGGCTCTGTCAACCGCGAGCAAATCGATTCGCCGATAGCTGGGCCAGGTCGCCTCCAGGAAGATCTTGGGAACAATCAATCGCTGCTGCAGGAATTCAGCGGCCGCATTCTTCAGCCGACCCTCAAGTTGAGATGCGCTAAGGCCTTCTACCACCGAGCACCTCCTTAAAATGAGTGTAAGCCCAGTTCGCGAATCTTTCTGCCCTGTCAATAACGGTTTTCACATCATTGTCGTCGATTCGCTGATCACCGTATGCAATATCGCTCTTTCTGCTCAACAGCAATGAAAAATGACGAACACCAGGCATTTTTTCAACCTTCAGCTCACCGCAAATTCTTTCCAGCTCTCGTGCGGCACTTGAGTGATCTTCAGCTTTGCCGCTTTGACCCGTGACACCGGCTAAAATCGCGTCGTTCAGGGATATCGCGCTATGGATGGCCAAAAGCCCGATACTTGTCCTATACGCTCCAAAGTCGTCTGCTAGCAACCTCATACCTTGGAGAAAATGGTCAGCTTTGTCCACATAGCGATCCGTCAATATTGGCGCGCGATTTTCCATTTCAAAAGTAAAGCCCCCACAAAAGGAGGCTTTTTATCTTATAGCTTGCCCTTGACTCGCGGCCTTATTGCTTGGCCTCTGCGATCTTTGCTGCCTGGGCCTTGCCGGCATCGGACTTTGCATACTTCCGGCGGAAGCGCTCCACGCGTCCGGCGGTGTCCACCAGCTTCTGCTTGCCGGTAAAGAATGGGTGGCAGTTCGAGCAGATTTCCAGGTTGATGGCGCCCTTATGCGTTGATCGGGTGGTAAATGTGTTTCCGCATGCGCAGTGCACGCGCACTTCTTCATACTTGGGATGGATCGCTGCCTTCATTGCCTCTGAGTACCTTTCGCGGTAAAGCCTTATTTTACCTGAAATTAGCTTGCTTTGGCTAGATATGCCGACCTGCTTGGATGAGATCGCCAGCTCAAAAGATTCACCCCAGCAGTTCCAGCCGCCTGCTCTCCCAACGATTCTGCAGTGGTGGTGGGTGAGGGTGCTGCCCCCTCCCGGCTCGCTAATCTGGCGATTTCCGGGGTTTATAAGACCCCGCTGCACGGCTGGTGCTACCCACCATGAAGCGAAGTCGTATTATGGGATCGAATTTCACAAGGCCCATTTTATCAGCTCTTCACTTTCACCGGCGCCCACCGTGACAGTTCTGACCTGATCTCCTGGTACTCGGGCATAGCGGCGGGAATGAAGATAAATCCCAGCATCCTCGCTGCAAACTTGCCCCGATCCATTACACACAGGCCACGCTTGTTTTCCGAAATAGACTTGATCCGTTCTCGGCGGATGATGCGCTTCTTAAACGTGAACCCATTGTATTCAATGCGGCTTTCGATGAAATCGTCGCCGATAATCACGCTCCCGCCGCCCTGCGGAAACCAGTGGCGCAGCGGCCGAAAAGCAAATGAGAACCCAAGGACCACGGGCAAGATCAGGGCTTCCAGGATGGGTTGATGCTTCCAGTACAAAAAGCTTTCGATGATCCAGCGAAAACTAAACATGAAACAACCGACAGCAAAGAACAGAGCTACCTTCTTCCCCCAAGAAAGGCTGCTCTCACGGATTGGAATCTGGTATTGGTGAATGGCGGTTTCCATAGCACTGGGGCTGCTTAAAACATTCTAAATCGCCCCATCTAGCGTAAAATTGACTATTTAGCCTTGCCATTTAGCCAGCCTAGGAGCCCTTGCCCAATGATTCGCAATGACATCCTTCAGAAATTTCCTGATCTTTTCGGCGCCAAGAAGGTAAACGGGCGCGACGTCAACGTCCAGGAAACCATCACCACGCTCACCCGCGAGCTGCGGCCGGAGATCGCTGCCGCCCTGACCGCGCGCCGCCAGATTCTTGAGTCGCCCGCGCCGGTGCGTGAGAAGTATGGCTGGCCCAGGTGGGAAGAGAAATTCGAAGATCCAATGAAAGGCGGAACATGGACGTATCGCCAGATTGTGCAGGGGCTGATCGACAACTTTCTTGGACGTGAAACCGAATGGCGCTGGCGCCTGAATGACGAAGTCCCAGTCCCCGCAGATGCGCATCCGCTGAAAAATCCCGGCCTGGAGCTCACCGGGCCATGGCATCCTCTGGACATGGCGTTCAACGCGCTCAACAGCCCCGCGCCCATGAACATGCCGGACTTTGAAGATGCCTCGCCCACGCACTTTCTGCCCGACGGCACGCCCAGCAACGTGCCCGTTGGCGTGTTTGCCGCATTGCAAAATGCTAAAGAGATTTTTGCCGGCAGCTGGACCGGCAAGCCTTACGAAGTGGTGAAGAAAGGCAAGACGCGCGCGTACAACATCACCAAGCCGCCGTCGCAGTGGCCTACGCGCTTTGGCCGCCCGCCGGGGCTTCATATCAATTATGACCACGTCACGGTCGACGGCCGGCCTGCTCCCGCCACCATCGTGGTCGCAACCCTCTGGGCGTTCAACAATTATGACTCGCTCAAAAACGCGGGCAGCGGCGTCTACTTCTACATTCCCAAACTGCAAACGCCCAAAGAAGCGCTGATCGTGGAAAAGATTCTCTCGCGGCTGGAAGAGATGATCGGTATTCCCGCGGGCTCAATCAAAATCAAGATGCTCTATGAAGAAGGCAACGCCGGCCGAACGCTCCCCGCCATAGCGTGGACGCTGCGCCGCCGCCTGCTGGGCACCAACGTGGGCCGCTGGGACTACCTGGGCAGCCTGATCGAAATGTGGAAGGACGATCCCAAAGGCGTCTATCCCGATCCGCAGTCCATTGGCATGGCCTCGCCCAACATGATTGCTTATCAGCGTTTCAACGCGCTCATGATGCTGATGGCCGGCATGAAAAATGGCGAACTGGAAAATGCCGCGCCTATCGGCGGCATGGCCGCGGTGATGATCTACCAGGCCGGCGACCCCTACGGCCGCTCCCGCTACAACCCGCTGGCGTTGCGGGCCATGGTGATCGACAAGCTGCGCGAACGCATGCTCGGTCTGATCTTCGTGCCCGATGAGCCGCTGGCAAACAACCAGCAGCCCACGCTCGATGACATCCTGTCCAAGCGCGTCAAAGGCCATCTCTATGACGTGTATCGCCAGAGCTGGGTCGCCAGTCCGGAAAAAGATTATGTCGCCGCCGGCAACGCGCCGTTGCAGGCCAGGGTGGAGCAGCTTCAGGCAATCATTGACGCGCCCAAGGAAACCACAAAAGTAAAAGATCAGGCTGTGCCCACCGCCACCAGCGGCCTGAGCGACGCTGAGCGCAGCGTGCTCGAATCGCGCGGCCTGCTGAACCTTCAAGGCAAGATCACGCCCCAGGTCATCACCAAAGAAGCTCTTGACGCACCGGAGAAGCTGCTTACGGCCGAGCGCTGGGAAGCGATCTACGGCATTCCCAAGGGCCAGATCACCATTGAGCGCATCCAGCACGCGTTCTACATGGCGGCCAATTACGGCTTCCAGATCCTCAACGGCAACTTTGCCGCGGCCATTGACGACTACGAACTCAAGCTCCGCTTCATGAATGATCTGGCCACTTACCGCATCGACGTTTCATGGCTCTGGACGCTGCTGCGCCACCAGGCCGTCATCACCAAAGATGGCTACCTCAAGCGCCCGGCCATGACCGAAGATGGCGTTGAGCCCGCGGAGAACGCCGACCACGTGAAGGCCGGCACGCGCTTCAGCAAAGACCTGTTCGACAAGCTCTGGAAGTATCACAATGAGTGGACCCAGGCATTCTTTGCCGAGCAGGACCGCCGCGGCGAGCGCGGCCGCTTTGACCGCGAGAAAGCCACCCTGATCATGGACATGCTGATGAAGCAGCTGCCATCTCCGCGCTACATCCAGCACAGCGCGCGCGTGCTTTTCGTCGTCGGCCAGGCCAACAAACAGGAAGGCCAGCAGATGCTGGAAGCCATCTTCGATCTCACGCGTGAAGAGGCCGCCAAGCGCGTCCAGGCTGGCGCCCTGAGCCCGGCAGCCCTTGCGGCACACGATTACGTGTTCGATATCTTCCCTGAAGGCGGAAAGCAGATTGCGCCTTCCAAGGGAACGGCGGCGGACTAGCGGTTGGGTATCTATTAATGTCACGTCATCTCGAGGGCCGTAAGCGAGCGCAAGCTTTCTTCAGTGCGTGAGCAGGCCCGAGAGATCTTGTGCTTGCTTTTTAAACCAAGGCCCGCCGACTGTGCACTGTCTGTGTAAATCCTGTGTACAAACAGGATCTCCGCTCGTGCTTAAAAACTACATCCGAACACGAATAGTGATATTTTCTTAGTAGAGATCTTCCTGATCATGGCAACGCAGCATCAATCGCCGGCAGCAGCCTGCCCCGTATGTGACGGCACCGGCTGGAAGCAAGTTGAAGTACCCGGCAAAGCCAGCCGAATGACGCGCTGCGATTGCCGCATCTCCGCGCGCAACCAGCAATTGCTTGAGAAAGCCGGCATCCCTGCCCGCTATAAGAACTGCACTCTTGCGAATTTCAATCTGGAGATGCATGAGATTTCACTTTCCGTCAGGAACGCCCATCGTGACGCGCTGCGCTTTGTGCAGGAGTATCCGCTGGAAAAGCAGGGAATGCTGCTGATCGGCGCCATCGGCGTGGGCAAGACCCATCTGGCGGTGGGAATAATCCAGGCATTGATTCTGGAGAAAGGTATCGCTTGCCGATTTTGCGATTACCGCGAGCTGCTCAAGGAAATTCAGAACTCTTACAATCCGGCGGTCCAGGCCACTGAGTTGGAGATCCTGCGGCCTGTCCTTGAAGCCGAAGTATTGGTCCTCGATGAACTGGGCGCGGTGAAGTCCTCAGAATGGGTCTGGGACACCGTCAGCTATATCCTGAACAGCCGTTATAACGAGCAGAAAACCACCATCATCACCACCAATTTTCCTGATGGTCCGTCCGGCAAGGCGCATAAAGAAATCAACCGGCTTGAAAAGAAGTCCCGCGAGGAAGACGATGCCCGCTCCGCCTCGCGCGAGGAGACGCTGGGCGACCGCATTACTGACCGCATGCGTTCCCGCCTGCATGATATGTGCCGTGTGCGCACCATGAAAGGCCCAGACTTCAGGACACTCCACAAAACCAGAACGTAAGCTGTTCCTCTCTTCTTGAACTCTCACGAAAATGCCTGTCGCTTACTTCTTCTAAGAATATAGATACTTATATCTATATAAATACAGTAGTAGCAGTCGATGCTTGTGGAAGCTGCGGATAATAGGCAAACCGCGATGGATAGAAGCGTTGGCGCGCCCACAGGCTGTGAACAAGCCGTCCTGCGATCTGATGGTCGTGTGCGAAAAACGCCGGCGTGCTCGAGTATGCATTCGCTTTCCAACCAAATCCACAACGCGAATCGCGACTGCGGAAGGAAATCGTGGAAAACCCGTCGGAAGGCCATCGCCTGGCGTGATAAAGACAGGCTGAGACCAGGTATATGTTTTCCGCAGTCGCCAGCAGCGCGCTCTGGAAAACCGCGAACAATCCTCTACTTGCGATTTTATATTCCTGGTGCGTAGCGGCGCGCCGCTATGTCAGACTGGTGAAAGCCGATGTAGTCTGAGGCGGGCGCTCAAGAATTGCTAACGCACTCCATTTCGTTTTCGACCGGTCATCCACCGGATTTCTTCGCGCAATTCGCCGCGGCGCCGGCCGTTTTCGCTCTGCGCGGCGCCGGTGGGTCCGAGCCCTACGTCAGCAAGACAGCAAGCCTCAGACGGCGTCTGCAGCGTCTGCTGGCCCCTCCAGAGTCACAGTCCAAACGTCTCAACCTCCGCGAGCGCACCGTCACGATCGAATATTCCCTGACCGGCTCGGACTTTGAGTCGGTCCTGCTGCTCTATCGCACCCTGCGGCAGGAGTTCCCTGAGACATACCAGAAGCGCCTGCGTCTGCGCGCCGCTCCGCTCGTCCGTTTGAACCTGGAAAACGAGTACCCGCGGGCGTATGTCACCACGCGCGCCGGCAAGTTGAGCGGCCGGTCGCTTTATTATGGCCCGTTCCGTTCGCGCGCGGTGGCGGAAAAATTTCTCAATGATTCGCTGGACCTGTTCAAGATGCGGCGCTGCACCTTTGACCTGAATCCCGATCCCAGTTTTCCCGGCTGCGTCTATTCGGAGATGAAGATGTGCCTGGCGCCGTGCTTCAAGGGCTGTACAGACGAGGCTTACGCCGCCGAAGTCGCGCGCGTGCAGGAGTATTTTGACTCCGCCGGCCAGTCTCTGCTGCGCGAGTTGGAAGCGGAGCGTGAGCGGCTTTCGGCTGAACTGGATTTCGAGGCCGCTGCCGCGCAGCATGCCAAAGTCGCCAAGGTCAAAGCCATTCTTTCCGCCTGCGATGACATCTGCGGCCGCCTGGACCGTCTGGAAGCTGTGGTCATCCAGCCTTCGGCCGAAGCGAAGTCCGTTGCACTGTTTCGCTTTCACGGTGGCCAGTTTAGCGGTCCCGTCCATTTGGTAATGGAAGCAGAGGAAGAGGCGCAAGACTCGATGGAGCAATCCCAACAGGCGCAACCTCTCCCGGAGCAGCCTCTCCCCGTGCGGCTTCTCCCATCGCAACCCAGCGAGCCGGAGGCGGCGTCTGTAGCAGCCTCTGCACCCCATTCCCAAAGCATGGAAGCCCGCATACGCGCTGCGCTGCAACCGCTTGTTTCCGGCGGACAGTCCATCCAGCGCTTCAGCGAAGAGCTGGCCATTCTGAAGCGCTGGTATTACCGCAGCCACAAAGTGGGCGAGGCCTTTTTTGCCGGCGAACATGGCGAACTGCCATGGCGGAGAATTGTGCGCGGGGTGGGAAGGGTCTATCGCGGAGAGAAAGAGACAGCGGTGTCCGAGCCGGCAGAAAACAAGCCGGCCGGGTCATCCTCATAGCTTCTGTCTCATAGCTTCTGTTTTTGGGAGCACTTTTACTCGATAGCAGGCTGATCGGAATTTGTGGCGGTTGTATTCATGCGGATGCCGCCTTTGCTGAATTCTTTCTGTAAATTACTTTCACGCCTTCCCGCCACCTCTCGTCCAAACCTACCAACGACCATTCGATAGCGGGAGAAAAATAACGCAGCACTCCATCCGTGGCCGGATGCACCCGCAATGACGGCGCGATGAGCAGCAGCAATGGTGGTCGCGGTGAGAGTTGTTGGCCGGGGAAATAGGCGTATTGCTGGAATTCGCCGCGGTTGTGGTGCCAGAGCACGCGCGCCCAGTAATCCAGGCCCTGGAGCGGCAGATGGATGTCTTCATCGGCCTTCAGTTCCAGCACGGCAAGCCGGCCTTCGCGGGTGCAGGCAAGCACGTCAATCATCGCGCGATCAGAGGCGGAGAACGCCGGCACCTGCGAGTAAACATGTCTCTGGTCCAGCCGCGAATCAATGGCCGCAACATTCTTAAACACCAGTGATTCCAGCCAGCGCTCCGGATACATGCGCCAGAGCGGGTCGCGGCGGTCGCCATGGATGCTGCGCGCCTCGATAACGGTCTTGATGAATTCGGTGAATGCCGGCGCGGTTTCCTCGCTGAGACGCGTTTCATATCCGGGCGGACCGAAGATGACCTCTTCTGCGACTTGAAAAGATCCCGGAGCATTCGCCAGTCTCGTTCCGGCAAACTCCAGTCCGTGGAAACGGAACGAAAGTTCGGTGGGAGAAATAACGGCAACCTCGGCTTGCGGCGCCAGGGCCAGAACTTTGCTCACGGTGGCGGCAAAGCGTGCGCGGACCTGGACTGCATCCGGGCAGCGCACCAGGCGAGTCTGGATGTTGCCATGGTCGGAGTGGTCGATCTGCTCCACTGATTCGTCGCGTTCGTCGAACTCATAGAGTTGAAACCTGGCGGCGCTGTGGTCCAGGTGGGCCATGCGAATCCGCAGCGTGGCCGCGCTCTTCGGCGGGACGTAAAGCCGCAACCCCTCCACCACCGACCGTCCGGCTTCTCGTTCCCGGCAGGCTTGAAGCCAGAGCAGGCCAAAGGTGAGCGACGCGTCCACGGCCGTCTGTGTCTCTTGCTGGTTCACGCCCATTACGGCAAAGGCGCTGCGGCCCTTCCGCAGCAGGCCGCGGGCGTATACCGGCGAAAAGCTGCGTTCCAGGTCCATGGAAGTGGAGAGCCGGGCCTTGTCCAATGCCCAGCCGGGCGCTTCGCGTCGCAGCACGCGTTCCAGAAGCCTGGCGTAACGGCTGCGCGCTGCCTTTTGCGCCGTCGGTGTACGGCGGTCGCGATCACGGCAGATTTCCATCTTGACCGGACGGGCCTGGGCAAAGCGCCGCACGGTGAGCGTGAGAACGCCGTTTTTCGATTCGGCATCCATCACGTTGCGGACAAGATTGCGCTCCTGCGACCACAAGTGCAGGAGGCAGCGGTCTTTTTGAGTAGAGACGGAGTACTGCGCCGACTCGAGATCGAAGAGCGCCTGACCGTCTTCCATCACCACGCCGCTGCGTGCTGCGGACAGGAACTCCTGGAGCGTGCGTGCGAGCAGGTCCGGACCCATAAAAATGCGGGCGAGCCTGGCGGAAGCCGAGCCGAAGCAAATCCGCCAGGATGCCGAAAACCGATCTTATCTTACAATCAGAATTACCTGTTTAGAAGTTGTATTGGTTGGACCTGTGCCAGTAACAGTTATCGTGTAAGTGCCCGCAGGCGTGCCAATGACGTGAGGAGGTGGCGGCGGACTTGAGCCGCCTCCGCAGCCTGCGATGGCAAGTGCATACGCCATTAGCAGAGCCATCAGCCCCAAAACCGGTTTGAAACGACGGAATCTCCCCACACGAAAATGATGATAGACCGCCAACAACAGCATGAAGGAGAGGACCACAGCCAATAGAAATGGAACGCGATTGGCTGGAAGCTCAATTTTTCCGACAATGACAGAGCTGGCGGTCGTGGTGATCGTCATGGCGTCGTCGATAGTTCCAGGGCCGGCCGCTGGGGGATTGAAGTTGCAAGACGTGGCCGTAGGCAAGCCGCTGCAACTAAGGTTGACCAGACCCACGGTTGCCTGGCCACTTATGACCAAGTTGAAAATGGCAGGCTGGCCAGCATTGACCGTTATGGTACCGACGGATGGCTGTATCTGAATGGCTGGCGCAATGGTTAACGGGAAGGTGGAAGCATTGTTGGCGGAATTTCCATCTCCTCCGCCGGATACCGTGGCGCTGAGTTGTCCCGTGCCCGGCGCATTGTTGGCGATATTGAATGTGATGATAATTGAAGGAAAACCATTGTTTACCGTCAGGGCATCAGATCGTGTGCAAGTTAGATTGCTCAGTGTGCAATTCCACCCGGTGCCGCTGATTGCCGTAGCGGTAAACGCGGCTGAAAGAGTATTCGTTACAGTAATCGTGCCGCTGGATGGAATATTGCCAAGATTGCCGATCATCACCCCATAGCTCAGGTTGGTCTCTCCCTGAAACACGGCAGGGAAGCCCGCTGCAAGACTGGTGTTCAAATCCACCAAAGGCGCTGCGATCTGCGTAGGATCACTGGAACTATTGTTCGTGGTATTCGTATCTCCGCCGCCGCTGACAACCGCATTAGCTGTTACCGTTGCAGGAGCGTTTGAAGCGACGTTCACGTTTAGGATGATCGTATTCGAAAAGAGACCTCCACCTAGGACATCACTGCGAGTGCAAGTAAGTGTTCCGAGCGTGCACGTCCACCCCGGTCCTCCCAAAGAAGTGGGCGTTAAAGAAGGCGGCAAGCTCGCGGTTACGCTTATGGTTCCGCTGCTGGCACCCAGGCCGGCATTGCTCACCTGCACCGTGTACGTGCCTGTCTGGCCCTGGACGAACCCGCTGCCAGCATGGCTGATGGACACGGTTATATCAGGAACGTGAGGTGGGCCTACTCCCGACACGTCCTGCGCGGTATCATTCGCCGTGTTGCTCTCACCGCCCCCACTTATGGTAACCACATTGGTCACGGTTGAGGGCGCATTAAGGGCGACATCGACCGTCAACTGGATCACGGGATAGCCGGTAAACGCCGGTGCCGAATCAGCCCGAGTACAGGTCAATGTGGCAAGAGTACAGCTCCAGCCCAGTCCGCTGATCGCGGTTGGAGTGATACCGGCGGACACTGTGTCTTTCACTGTCACCGTTCCTGCTGTCGGTAGATCGCCATTGTTTCCAGGGAAAAAGGCATAAGTGGCCCCAGTCGCCCCTTGAAAGAATATCCCCGGCGCAATCCCAACAATGAGGTCGGGGGCGGAAATATTTGTGAGATCCGTAGCTGAGTCGTTCGATGTGTTCGTTTCGCCGCCGCCCGACACCGAGACCGTGTTTGTGACGCGAGTTGGGGCCACCCCACTGGCATTTACAACCAGGCTGATCGCAGGATAACTATTTGTTGGTACCAGTGCATCCGTGCGGCTGCAAGTAACCGTTCCGACATCGCAATTCCAGCCCGTTCCGCTGATCGCTGTTGCTGCGAGGCCGGTCGGCAGAGTATCTGCCACTGTTACGGTTCCGACGGTTGGTCCATTGCCCTGGTTGGAAACGGTGATTGTATAAGTACCGGGTTGTCCCACAATAAAGTTGCCTACATGGCTCTTGCTGATGGTCAAGTCAGGAGTCGTGTTTACATTGATGGTCGCCGTGCCGGTAAAGCCCGCCGAATGCGTATCGGTGACGGTGATCGTCTGGTTCCCGAGCGTCTTCAGGGTAAAGGAAAACTGGTGCGAGCCCGCGTCGGCCGAG
>Ga0164306_10000114_pt1 | contig 29676 bp, 32 predicted proteins | sample Whisoiple_242_MG_FD_110213 | JGI IMG/M metagenome (GOLD analysis project Ga0164306, IMG submission 110213) | Soil microbial communities amended with fresh organic matter from upstate New York, USA - Whitman soil sample_242_MG | ecosystem: Environmental > Terrestrial > Soil > Unclassified >... | reverse complement strand
TCGCCCGGGTCGCCGCGGGGGCGGGCGGCTACGCCGGGGTGGTCTCCGTCGAGCTGCCCCGGCACTCGTGGGACGCGCCCCGGCAGGTCGCCGCCGCCGCCGACGCGATCCGCCGCGCCTGGGCGCAGGCCCGCGACCTCGCACCCGTCCCCGTACCCCTGCCCTGACCCGCTCGCCGAGAGGGAGTGACACCGTGACGCCGACGACGTCGTCCGACCCCGCCGCACCGACCGCCGCCACCGGGGGGCCGGCGGCGCCTGCCCCGCCCCGCGCACCCGCCGCGCCTGCCGCCGGCGGTGTCGCCGGTGCTGCGGGACCGGTGCCCGCCGCACCCGCCCCCACCGCGGCCGCGCGCGCCGCGGCACCCCCGCTCACCGCCGTCGTCGCGGCCGCGCGCGCCCCGCACGCCGGCTGGCTCGCCGACGCCCTGGCCGAGGTCCGCCGCGACCCGCGCGCCGCCGACGGGGCGTTCCCGCTCGCCGGGCGCCGGGTCGGCCGCGCCCCGCTCCGCCCGGCCACGGACCCGGCCGGCGTCGTGCACGGCACCGTCGACGACGCCGCGCGCGCGGCGCTCGTCCTGGCCCTCGGCGCGGCCCACCGCGGCGACGCCGACCGCCTCGCCGCGCACCTGGCCGACCTGTACCGCGCGGGCGACACCGCCGAGCGCCGCGGCGTGCTCCGCGGGCTCGACGCCCTCGCGGTCGCGTCCGGGGGCGACCTGCCGGCCCCGGTCGTCGCGGTCGGCCGGGACCTGGCCGCGGACGCGCTCCGCGCCAACGACACCTCGCTCGTCGCCGCCGCGGTCGGCCCGTTCGCGGCCGCGCACCTCGACCAGCACACCTGGCGGCACGCCGTCGTGAAGCTCGTGTTCCAGGGCACCGGCCTCGACGCCGTCGCCGCGCTGGACGACCGCGCCGACGCGGAGCTCGCCCGGATGGCGCGCGACCTGGCCGCGGAGCGCCGCGCCGCCGGCCGCGCCGTCCCCGACGACCTGTCCCGCCTGACCACCCCCGCGCCGGCCGGTGCCGCCGCCGGACCCACCCGCACCGTCGACACCGAGGAGCCGTGATGCGCATCTTCGACCCGCACGTCCACATGACCAGCCGCACGACCGACGACTACGAGGCCATGTACGCCGCCGGCGTCCGCGCGATCGTCGAGCCCGCCTTCTGGCTGGGGCAGCCGCGGACCAGCGTCGGCTCGTTCGTCGACTACTTCGACGCCCTGCTCGGCTGGGAGCGGTTCCGGGCCGCCCAGTTCGGCATCCGGCACCACGCGACGATCGCCCTGAACCCGAAGGAGGCGAATGACCCCCGGTGCACCGAGGTCCTCGACGTCATCCCGCGGTACCTGGCCAAGGACGGCGTCGTCGCGGTCGGGGAGGTCGGCTACGACGCCATGACCCCCGCCGAGGACGAGGCGTTCAGCCGGCAGCTGGCCCTGGCGCTCGACGCCGAGCTCCCGGTGCTCGTGCACACGCCGCACCGGGACAAGCAGGCGGGCACCCGCCGGACCCTGGACGTCGTCCGGGAGTCGGGCCTGCCCGCGGGTCGCGTGCTCGTCGACCACCTCAACGAGACCACCGTCGCCGCCGTGCGGGACGCCGGCGCGTGGGCCGGGTTCTCGATCTACCCCGACACCAAGATGGACGAGACCCGGATGGTCGCGATCCTGCGGGAGTACGGCACCGAGCGGATGATCGTGAACTCCGCGGCCGACTGGGGCCGGTCCGACCCGCTCAAGACCTGGCGCACCGGCATGACCATGCTGGAGCAGGGCTTCACCGAGGACGACGTCGACCGGGTGCTGTGGCGCAACCCCGTCGAGTTCTACGGCCAGTCCGGCAACCTCGTCCTCGACCCGGTGCCGGGGTTCGTGGCGGAGGCTCCTCCGGCGCCGGCCACCTTCGAGGGCTCCTCCGTCCTGCGGGGGGTGCGCGCGTGACCATGCCGCTGTCCTACTGCACCAACGTGCACCCGGCCGAGGACCTCGACGGCGTCCTCGCCCAGCTCGACCGGTACGCCGGCCCGGTCCGCGCGGCCGCGGGCCTCGACACCCTCGGGGTCGGCCTGTGGCTGCCCGCCGACCTCGCGCACCGGCTCGCGGCGAGCCCGGCCGACCGGGACCGGCTGCGTGCCGCCCTCGCGCGGCACCGGCTGACCGTGCACACGCTCAACGCGTTCCCGTACGGCGGCTTCCACGCCGAGGTCGTCAAGCGCGCGGTGTACTCGCCGACCTGGGCGGACCCGGCCCGGGCCGCGTACACCCTGGCGTGCGCCGAGGTGCTCGCCGACCTGCTGCCCGACGGGGTCGACGGCTCGATCTCGACCCTGCCGCTCGCCTGGCGCGAGCCGTGGTCCGCGGCCGACGACGCCGCCGCGACCGCCGCGCTGGCCGACGTCTCCGCGGGGCTGCGCGCCCTCGCCGCGCGCACCGGCCGCACCGTGCGGCTGGCGGTCGAGCCCGAGCCCGGCTGCGTCCTCGACACCGTCGCCGACGTCGTCGGCTGGCTGGAGCCGCGGCTCGGCGCCGGGCCGGGGCGGATCGACCCGGAGCACGTCGGCGTCTGCCTCGACACCTGCCACCTGGCCGTCTCGTTCGCCGACCCGGTCGCCGCCGTCCGGCGCATCCGGCAGGCGGGGCTCCGGGTGGTCAAGGTGCAGGCGTCCGCCGCCCTGCACGTCGTCGACCCCGCCGACCCGGCGTCGCGAGCCGCCGTCGCGCGGTTCGCCGAGCCCCGCTACCTGCACCAGGTGCGCGAGCGCAGCGGGGGAGCGGTCCACCCGGCCGACGACCTGCCGGACGCCCTCGACGCCCGCACCGGGCTCCCGGGTGCCGGCCCCTGGCGGGTGCACGTGCACGTCCCCCTGCACGCGCGGCCCGCGGCCCCGCTCGAGGCCACCACCGACGTCCTGCGCGACGCCGTGACGGCCGTCCTGCGCGGCCCGCACGGCGACGCCGCCCACCTCGACGTCGAGACCTACACCTGGGCCGTCCTGCCGGACGACCTCGCCGCCCGCGCCGCCGACGACCTCGTGGCCGGCATCGCCGCCGAGCTGCGGTGGGCCGTCGAGCACCTGGACCGCGGGTCCTGGTGGGACGCCGACGCCGGCGCCGGCGGCGCGGGCGCCGGCGACACCGACCGCGACGTCCGCACCACCCGGAGGACCGCATGAAGCCCCTGCTCCTGCTCGACGTCGTCGGGCTGACCCCGCGCGCCCTCGCGCACATGCCGCGGCTGTCCCGGCTCGCCGACGGCGGCTGGCGCGCGGGCCTGCGCACCGTGCTGCCGGCGGTCACCTGCTCCGTGCAGTCGACGATGCTCACCGGCCGCGCGCCGTCGGGGCACGGGATCGTCGGGAACGGCTGGTACTTCCGCGACCTCGGCGAGGTGCACCTGTGGCGGCAGCACAACCGGCTGGTCGCGGGGGAGAAGGTCTGGGAGACCGCCCGCCGCGCCGAGCCCGGGTACACCGCGGCCAACGTCTGCTGGTGGTACGCGATGGGCATGTCCACCGACGTCACCGTCACGCCGCGGCCGGTCTACCACGCGGACGGCCGCAAGTCCCCGGACGCCTACGTGCGGCCGCCGGCCCTGCACGACGAGCTGGTCGACCGGCTCGGCGCCTTCCCGCTGTTCCAGTACTGGGGCCCGACCGCGTCGATCGCGTCGTCCGAGTGGATCGTCGCCGCCACCCGGCACCTCATGGCCACCCGGCCCGCCGACCTGACGATGGCCTACGTCCCGCACCTCGACTACGACCTGCAGCGCTTCGGCCCGCTGGACCCCCGCGCCGACGCCGCGGCCGCCGACCTCGACCGGGCGCTGACCCCGCTGCTGGACGACGCCGAGGCCCGGGGCGCCACGGTGCTCGCGGTGTCGGAGTACGGCATCGAGCCCGCCTCCCGCCCTGTGCACCTCAACCGGCTGCTGCGCGCGGAGGGGCTGCTGCACGTCTACACCCAGGCCAACGGCGAGCAGCTCGACCCGTGGACCTCCCGCGCCTTCGCCGTCGCCGACCACCAGGTCGCGCACGTCTACGTCGCCGACCCGGCCGACGTCCCGCGCGTCGCGGCGCTGCTCCGGGGCGTCCCGGGCGTCGACGAGGTGCTCGACCGCGCCGCGCAGGCCCGCTACGGCCTGGACCACGACCGGTCCGGCGAGCTCGTGGTCGTCGCCGAGCCGGGCGCCTGGTTCACCTACCCGTTCTGGCTCGACGACGACCGGGCGCCGGACTACGCGCGCGGCGTCGACATCCACCGGAAGCCCGGCTACGACCCGGCCGAGCTGTTCTTCGCGGACGGGGCGGCGAAGGCCCGCGCGGGGCTGAACCTGCTGAAGAAGAAGCTCGGCTTGCGGTACGCGATGTCGACGACCCCGCTCGACCCCGGGCGGGTGGCGGGCAGCCACGGCCGGCTCCCGACGTCCGCGGCCGACGCGCCCGTGGTGCTGTGCTCCGACCCGGACGTCCCGCCGACCGTCGCGGCCGCCCTGGCGGCGGGCGACTCGGTGCCGGCGGCGGCGATCCGGTCGGCGGTGCTGGAGCTCCAGGGCCTGGGGGCGGTGGCGGCCGCCTAAGGGGCCGCGCCGCGCGCGTGCTGGGGCGGGAGCCACCCCCACCCGATTCTCGCTCCGTCCCCCGGAAGATCGGGGGCCTCGGGGAGAATCGGGTGGGGACCCGGCGGGCGCGCCCACCCGGCCCGCGACCCCGGACCGCGATCGGCGGCCCGGCCCGCGCGACCGCCGGGCACCCGCTCGCGTCCCGCCCTAGGCTCGCGGCGTGCCCCGACGCCACGTCCGCCTCCGCCCCGCGCCCACCGCCGCCGACGACGCCCGCCGGGTGGACGCCGACGTCCGGGCCGGCCTCGACGCCCTGCGCGCCGAGCTCGACGTCCCCGCCGCCTTCCCGGCCGACGTGCGGGCCGAGGTCGACGCCGTGCTGGCCGCCGGACCCGCCTCGGCACCCGCTGGTGCGCCCGAGCGGGTCGACGCGACCGACGTCCCGTTCGTCACCGTCGACCCCGAGGGCTCGCGGGACCTCGACCAGGCCGTGCACCTCGAGCGCCGCGGGGCGGGCTACCGGGTGCGGTACGCCATCGCCGACGTGGCCGCCTGGGTCCGCCCGGGCGGGGCCGTCGACGCCGAGGCCCGCCGCCGCGTCGTCACGCTCTACGCCCCCGACGGCCGGACCCCGCTGCACCCGCCCGAGCTCTCCGAGGGCGCCGCGAGCCTGCTGCCGGGCCAGGACGCGCCGGCGCTGCTCTGGGAGATCGACCTGGACGCCGACGGCGCGCCCACCGAGGCGCACGTCCGCCGGGCGACCGTCCGCAGCCGGGCCCAGCTCACCTACGAGGGCGCGCAGCGCGCGCTGGACGACGCCACCGCGGACGAGACCCTCGTGCTGCTCCGCGCGGTCGGGCGGCTGCGGCAGGCCGCCGAGGTCGCGCGCGGCGGCCTGACCCTGCCGACGCCCGAGCAGGTGGTCGAGGTCGACGCCCGGGGCCGATGGACCCTGACCAGCCGGGCGACGCTGCCCGTCGAGGAGTGGAACGCCCAGGTGTCGCTGCTCACCGGGATGTGCGCGGCCACGATGATGCTCGACGCCCGGGTCGGCGTCCTGCGCACCCTGCCGCCGGCCGACCCGCGCGACGTCGAGCGGCTCCGGTCGTCGGCACGGGCGCTGGGCGTGCCGTGGCCGGACGGTGCCGACCACGCCGAGGTCGTCCGGGGGCTGGACGCCGCGGTGCCCGCGCACGCCGCGCTGCTCACCGAGGCCACGACGCTGCTGCGCGGCGCCGCGTACGTCGCGTTCGACGGCGAGGCGCCCGAGCAGCCGCTGCACGCGGCGATCGCCGCCCCGTACGCGCACGCCACGGCGCCGCTGCGCCGGCTGGTCGACCGGTTCGTCGGCGAGGTGTGCCTGGCGGCGTCGGCGGGGCACGAGGTGCCCGCGTGGGCCCGCGCGGCGCTGCCGGACCTGCCCGCGCTGATGGCCGCGGGGGACCGGCGGGCGTCCGCGCACGAGCGGGGCTGCGTCGACCTCGTCGAGGCGGCGCTGCTGTCCTCGCGGGTCGGCGAGGAGTTCGACGGCGTCGTGGTCGACGTCCGGGACGGCGGGGACAGCGGCGTCGTGCAGCTCCGGGACCCGGCGGTGCGCGGGCGGGTCGCGGGCGCGGCGCTGCCGCTCGGCACCGACGTGCGCGTGCGGCTGGACGCGGTGTCGGTGCCGGAGCGGACGGTCCGGTTCGTCCTCGACGGGGAGGCCGCCGCGCGCTGACGGCCGTCGCAGGCAGGAGCGCACCGCCCCGGGTGCCGGCGCGCACGCCGCGGGCTAGCGTCGGCCGGGTGCCCCGTCCGACGTCCGCGGCCGTCGCCGCGTCGAGCCGGTGGACCGACCCCGACGGGGTGCGCGTCCCCGCGGGGGAGGTGCACGCCTGGGAGCCCGGGCGCAACGAGACGGTCTGCGGGCTGTCGCTGCACCGGTCCGCGCTGGAGCGGTTCCCGCACGTCCGGTGGGCCGACGTGCAGCCCGCCACCGGTCGGCACGCCGACGCGGTCGGCCGGGTCTGCCCGCGCTGCGCGGCCGGGACGGGGCGGCGTCGCGACGAGAAGCCGTGGCGCCGGGTCGACCCGCGTCCGTAGGCGGGGCCGCGCGGCCCGTGGCGCCGGCCGGGGACGTCCGACGACGGCGCGGCGCCCGCCCGCGAGGTCGCTCCGAGCCGACCGGGTACGGCGTCAGACCACGGGCGCCCTGGGGTCCGACGGCGCGCCGTCGTCCGGGTGCGCCGCCGCCCGAGCGGCCCGGGCGCGCCGCCCCGCCGCCTCCTCCGCGTCCACCCGGCGGGCGTCGAGCATCCCGTCGCGCACCCCGCGGCGCACGACGGCGTAGAGGACCAGCGCGACGACGGCGGCCGGCACCAGCCACGCGAGGACGAGGACCGCGACCGACGTGACCGACAGCTCGAACATCCCGCCACGCTACCGGCGCCCCGGCGACCCGCGGGCGGGTTCCGGCGCCCACCTACCCGCGCGCGTCCGGCCCCGCGAGCGGCCAGCCGCCCCGCGCCAGGTGCGCCGAGACGCGCGCCACGTCCTCCTCCGACGCGGCGTCGAGCGTCGCCGCCCCCACCAGCCGCTCGACGTCCGCTGTGGTGATCTCCGCGCCCCGGCTCGCCAGCACGGCGAGGTCGCCCGCGATCTGGTGCACCTCGGCGTCGGTGAGCGACCGCCGCAGCAGCCCGAGCAGCACCACGTAGTCCTGCTGCGGCACGCCGGCGGGGTAGCCCGCGCGCAGCCACCGCAGCACCCGGGCGGGCCAGGTGCCGGCCCCCGTCCCCGTCTCGGTCATCGCGGGCCCCTCACGCCTTCTCGACCAGCAGCGGCCCGCCACCGAGGCTCACCTCGTAGCCGAGCCCGGACGCCACGACGACGGTGATGCCGAGCAGCACCCCCGCGACCGTCAGCGCGAAGCAGAGCACCCCGAGCGCCCGCCCGAGCGGGTGCGGCCGCGGCGCCTCGCCCGCGGCGTGCTCCTCGGCGTCGCCGCCGGTGCCCCACGCCGTCGCGCGCAGGCCCAGCCCGAACAGCACCGGCAGGCCGGCGCCCAGCGCCAGCGACACCAGCAGCACCTGGCCCAGCATCCCCGTCTCGGTCGCCAGCATCAGCGCACCCCTCCCGCCGCGGCCGGGCGGCGCTCGCGCGCCGGCTCCTGCCACTCGTCGTTGACGTTGCCCGCGTGCACCGCGTCCCGCCGCGACCGCACGTACATGGCGCCGCTCAGCACGACCAGCACCAGGACCACCGCGGCCGCCCCGAGCACCCCGCCGCCGAGCGCGTGCGCGAGGAACCACGTCGCGGCCCCGACCAGCCCGGCCGCGGGCATCGTGATGAGCCAGGCGACGCCCATCCGGCCGGCGACCCGCCAGCGCACCGTGGCACCCGGCCGCCCGACGCCCGCGCCGAGCACCGAGCCGGTGGTGACCTGCGTCGTCGACAGCGGCAGGCCCAGGTGGCTGGACACCAGGATCGTGGCCGCGGAGGCGGTCTCGGCGGCCATGCCCTGCGGCGGCGCGATGTCGATCAGGCCCTTGCCGAGCGTGCGGATGATCCGCCAGCCGCCGAGGTAGGTGCCGAGCGCGATCGCCAGCGCGCAGCAGACCTTCACCCACAGCGGGATCGCCGTCGTGCTGGTCCAGTGCCCCGAGGCGATCAGGGCCAGCGTGATCACGCCCATCGTCTTCTGCGCGTCGTTCGTGCCGTGCGCGAGCGACACCAGCGAGGCGGAGCCGATCTGGCCCCAGCGGAACCCGCGCTCGGTGGACCGCGCGGCGACGCCGACGGTGACCCGGTAGACGAACCAGGTGCCCGTGGCGGCGACCACGCCCGCGATGACCGGCGACGCGACGGCCGGGATCACCACCTTGCCCAGGATGCCGTCGGGGTCGCCGCCGTCCCCGGTCCAGTGCACCGCGCCCCAGCCGAGGCCGGCGACGGTCGCGCCGACCAGCCCGCCGAACAGCGCGTGCGACGAGCTCGACGGCAGGCCGAGCAGCCAGGTGAGCAGGTTCCACACGATCGCCCCGACCAGTCCGGTCAGCACGATCAGCAGCAGCCCCGCGCCGCCGTCCTGGACGAGGTCGGGGCTGGGCGCGCCGTCGGGCTCCTGGATCCGCACGACGGCGTTGGTGACGGTGAGCGCCACCTCGACGGAGAGGAAGGCGCCCACCAGGTTGAGCACCGCGGAGAGGGTCACGGCCGCCTTCGGGGGCAGCGCGTGCGTGGCGATGGACGTGGCCATCGCGTTCGCCGTGTCGTGGAACCCGTTCGTGAAGTCGAACGCGAGCGCGACGACGACCACCAGCACGAGGATGACGGTTGCAGCGTCCACGGCGCCCACGGTGCTCCCGGCCCCCGCGGCGCGCACCAGGGGCACGGTTCCGTCGGCGAGTCGTCGCCCGCCGTTCACCCGCGCCCGGGAACCCGGGCCCGGCGCCTCAGCCGGTGAGCAGCGGGGTGAGCGCGACCACCACGCCGTCGGCCGGCCGCGTCGCGCCCGCGGCGGTGGCCCGGTCCGCGGCGACCGCCTCCTGCAGCTCGTCGAGCGCCTGCGCGAGCTCCGCGGCGGCGTGGTCCGCGTCGTCCGCGTCCTCGGTCCCGGCGCCGGGACCGTCCGGCCGCAGCGCCCGCACCAGGGCGGCGCCGGCCTCGATCGCCCGCGCCGTCCCCTCGCGGACCGCGTCCGCCCGCTCCTGGTCGCCCGCGCGGGCCAGGATCGGGACGTGCACCGACCGCTCCTCCGGGGGCGTCGCCCCGGCCTGCGCGACCGTGCGGGACGTGGCGACGGCGCGCCGCACGTCGAGCGCCACGACGGCGGCGGCGTCGAGGGACGACGCGTGCCGGTCCTGCCGCTGCCGCCACGACCGGTAGTGCCGGGCGGTCCAGTTGCCGCGGGCCGCCTCCTGGGCGTCGGCGACCGCGGCCTGGGCGTCGGCGCGCGCCGCGCGGAGCGCGCGGTCCGGCGGCACCGGGGCGTCGTCGTCGCGGACCGCCGCCGCCAGGGCGTCGAGATGCTCGCTGGTGGCCGCCCGGAGCCGGTCGAGCGACCGCTCCGCGGGGGTCAGCGGGAGCGGCGGCACGACGAGGTTCACGGCGACGCCGACCAGCGCGCCGAACAGGGTCAGGCCGACGTACGCCGAGATGTACCCGACCGGGTCGGCGTTCCCGATGATCAGCACGAACAGCGCGGCCGTCGGGACCCAGGAGCCCATGTCGCCGAGCAGCCGCCAGCCGGAGAGCAGCACCCCGACCAGCACGACGAGCGCCAGCCCCGCGACGCCCGGCAGGTCGAGGGCGTCGACCAGCCGCGCGACGACGGCGCCCAGCGCGATGGCGAGGACGGACTGGACCGAGCGCCGCGTCGTGCCCCGCACCGTCACCGACGTCGCGATGACCGCGCCGAGCGGCGCGTAGTACGGGTAGTCGCTCCACGGACCGGGCACGAGCCGCACGAGGACCCACGCGATCACCGCCGCGCCCGTCGTGCGGACGGCGCGGGTGAGCCACGGCCGGGCGGCGAGGAACCGCGAGGTCGCCGTGCCGGCGGCGCGGAACCGCGGCAGGCGCCGGGCGGAGGGCGGCGGCCCGGGCTCGGGCTCGAGGGCGGTGCGATCGGTCATCGTGCCCAGCGTCGCCCGCGGCGCGCCGCCGCGCACCCGGACCTCGGGCGCGGAGCGGGCGGGCGGGGCCGGTGGGCGGGGCCGGCCGGAGCGCGGGAGCCCGGCCCGGGCGACCCGTCCGGGCGCCCGGGCGGTCTCAGCGCGGGGCGGCGACGCCGGCGGCGCCGGAGCGGGCGGCGGCGCGCCGGCGCAGGTGCACCCGGAGCAGGGCGTGCAGCACGACGTTCAGCCAGGCGCAGCCGACCGCCAGCGCCACCACGGTGGCCGTCGCCCACGTCGCCGGGCCGAGCAGCAGGCCGAGGGTCCAGGGCAGGCCGAACGGCAGCGTGGCGAGCAGCGCCAGGCCGGCGCCGATGTTCGCGTCCTCGACCGGCCGCGACGCCAGCACGACGAGCAGCGCGGTGACGACGGCGACGACCGCCGCGTGGGTGATCAGCAGGCGGGGGGCGCGGCGCGGTCCGGGGGAGGCCATCGCCCCATCGTCCCCGGCGAGGCGCCGCACCGCCGCCCGAGGTGGGGGTCTCGCGTGGTGCAACCGGGGGTTGCGCCTCACGTCGCGCCGCCGTACGCTGATGCGCAACCGAACGTTGCGCACACCGAGGAGGCACCGTGGAACGCCGAGACACCGAGCCGGGCACCATCGAGCGCGAGATCCACGTCGCCGCGACCCCCGAGGTCGTGTACGAGGTCGTCAGCCGGCCCGAGCACCTCCGCCGGTGGTGGCCGGACGACGCCGCGCTGCCCGAGCCCGTGCCGGGCGCGGAGGGCGAGCTCGTCTTCGGCCGCCGGGGCGAGCCCGGGACCGTCGTCGAGCGCATGACCGTCGTCGAGGCCGACCCGCCGCGCACGTTCTCGTTCCGCTGGACCCACGGCCCGGGGGAGGCCGCGACCGCGGCGACCTCCCTGCTCGTCACGTTCGCGCTCGAGGCCACCGCGACCGGGACCCGGCTCACGCTGACCGAGACCGGGTTCCGCGAGCGGGGGTGGGAGGTCGCCGTCCTCGAGGAGCGGTACGCCGACCACGTCCGGGGCTGGGACCACTTCGTCCCGCGGCTCGAGGCGTACCTCGACCGGCTGGCGGTCGCGCCGTGAGCGTCGACGACGCGCTGTGGTCCGCCGTCGGCGACCCCACCCGGCGGCGGCTGCTCGACGCGCTGCTCGCCGACGGCGGGGGGACCGCGACCAGCCTCAGCGCGGTCGTGCCCGTCACCCGGCAGGCGGTGGCCAAGCACCTCGCCGTCCTCGACCGCGCGGGCCTCGTGCACGGCGTGACCGAGGGGCGGCAGCGGCGGTACCGCGTGGACGACGCCCAGCTCGCGCGCGCCGCGGCGCAGCTCGACGCCGTCGGGCGCACCTGGGACGCGCGGCTGCGGCGCATCGCGGGCCTCGCCGAGGCGATCCAGCAGCAGCGCGACGAGTCGGCGGCCGGCCGGCCGCCGGCGACGACGGAGGAGGACTGACGTGGTGGACATCCGGCACCGGCTCGGCGTGCGCGCTGCCCCGGCGGACGTGTACGCCGCCCTCGCGACGGCCGAGGGCGTGGCGGGCTGGTGGACGCGGGACACCCGCGGCGACGGGGAGCCGGGCGGCCGCCTGGAGCTCGCCTTCCGCGGCGCCGACGCCCCCTACGTGATGGAGGTCGTCGACGCCGCGCCGGGGGAGCGGGTGCGCTGGCGGGTCGCGCAGGGCCCGGCCGAGTGGGTCGGCACCCACGTCGACTTCCGGCTCCGCGCGGCCGGCGACGTCACCGTCGTGCTGTTCACCCACGAGGGCTGGGCCGAGCCCGTCGAGTTCCTGCACCACTGCAGCACCAAGTGGGCGACGTTCCTGCTCAGCCTGCGCGAGCTCGTCGAGACCGGCCGCGGCCGGCCCCAGCCGCACGACCTGTGGGTCGACGACTGGGGGTGACGGGCGCGACCGGCGGGGCGGCCCGCGGGCGTGCCGCGCCCGTCCCGCCGGCCCGGGGCGCGCCCCGACGCGCGCCGCTACCGTGGGCCGCATGGGCGGGCGGATCACGGCGGAGGAGTTCCGGGCGGCCGACGGCGTCGCGGACTGGCGGGTCGGGCCGGACGGCGCGCACGCGCGGTTCCGCACCGGGTCGTTCGCCGCGGGGGTCGAGCTCGTCGACGCGATCGGCGAGCTCGCCGACGCGGCGGACCACCACCCCGACGTCGACCTGCGGTACCCGTCCGTCGCCGTGCGGCTGGTCTCGCACGACGTCGCGGGCCTGAGCGCGCGGGACCTCGACCTCGCCCGGCGCATCTCGGCCGCGGCGCGCGAGCTCGACATCGCGGCCGAGCCGGTCGCGGACGCGCCGCCGGTCGTCGACGCGCAGGGCCGCACCGAGCCCGTCCCGGACGGCGACGAGGTGCAGACCCTGCTCGGCTTCCTCGACTTCCACCGGGCGACCCTGGAGTGGAAGACCCGCGGCCTCGGCGCCGCCGCGCTGTCGGCCACCGTCGGCGCGTCCTCGATGACCCTCGGCGGCCTGCTCAAGCACCTCGCCTACGTCGAGGACGACTGGTTCTCCCGCGCGCTGCACGGCCGGGACCGCGCCGAGCCGTGGGCCGCCGTCGACTGGTCGGCCGACCGCGACTGGGGGTGGCACTCCGCCGCCGACGACTCGCCGGACGACCTGCGGGCGCTCTGGCTCGCTGCCGTCGAGCGGTCCCGCGCGGACGTCGCGGCGGCCCTCGGGGCGGGCGGTGTCGACGCCCCGGCGGCCCGCGCGTGGCCGGACGGCCGGACCCCGCACCTGCGGTGGGTCCTCACCCACATGATCGAGGAGTACGCCCGGCACAACGGGCACGCGGACCTGCTCCGCGAGGCGGCCGACGGGTCCGTGGGGGAGTAGGCCGCGCCGCCTCAGGACGACGCGACCGCGCCGGTCAGGAGCGCGAGGACGAGGCAGGTGGGCGCCATCGTCCACGCCTCGGCCCGGCTCCGGGAGACCGCGTTCAGCAGGACGCCCGCCGCGAAGTACGCGGCCAGCACCCAGGCGGCGACCCGGGCGAACCCGCCCGGCAGCACCGCGACCACCCCCGCGCGGTCGAGCACGACGACGGCCATGCCCGCGTACAGCGCCACCGACACCGCGCTGCCCACCCGCAGCCGCGTCGGCAGCACCTCGTGCCCGCCGCCCCAGACGAACCGGCCGAGCGGCGCGCCGGACGCGACCAGCACCTGCAGCACGCCGAGCGCGCCCAGCACCACCACCACGACCGCCGCCGCCATCTCCGCCATGGCGTGACTGTCGTATATCTGACAGATATAGTCAACCCATGGCCCGTCCCCCCGCGCAGACCGACCTCGCCGTCCTCGGCGCGCTCTCGCTGGCCCCGATGTCGGGGTACCGCGTGCGCCAGGAGATCGTGAGCACCCTCGGCCACTTCTGGACCGAGAGCTTCGGCCAGATCTACCCGGCGCTCGCCCGGCTGGAGGCGAGCGGGGACGTCGGGCGCGACGACGCGGGACGGTTCGCGCTCACGCCGGCGGGCCGCGACCGGCTGCGCGCGCTGCTGCAGACGCCGCCCGAGTTCGGGCCGCCCCGGAACGGCCTGCTGCTGCGGCTGTTCTTCGGCCGCGCGGCCGGGCGCCGGACCTGCCTCGACCTGCTCGCCGAGACCGAGCGGGAGGTGACCCGGCGCCTGGCGGGGCTGGCGGACGTCCGCGCGACGCTCGACCCGGCGGACCCCGACGAGCGGTACGCCCTGCTCACGCTGTCCGCCGGCGAGCACCAGGGCCGGGCGACGCTCGCCTGGATTGCGGAGACGCGCGCCGCCCTCGAGTCCTGGGCGGACTGAGGACGCCCCGCGCGCCGCTCCGGACGCAGCCGCCCCGCGCCCGCGCGCGCCCCGGCCGACACCCGCCGTTCACCCTCGCTCACCGACCCCGGGTACCGTCGAGGGCAGCACCCCGCCCGCACCAGCACCCGGAGCCGCACGCCGTGAACGACGCCCGACCCGCCCTGCCCGCCGCGGTCCTCTGGGACATGGACGGCACCCTGGTCAACACCGAGCCGCTCTGGATGGCGGCCGAGACCGAGCTGGTCGAGTCCTGGGGCGGCACCTGGACCCACGAGGACGGGCTCACCCTCGTCGGCAACCCGATGAAGGTCTCCGGCGAGATCCTCCGGCGCCGCGGCGTCGGCCTCACGGTGGACGAGATCGTCGACTTCCTCAACAAGCGCGTCGCCGCGGCGGTCGCGCAGGACACCCCGTGGCAGCCGGGCGGCCGCGAGCTGCTCGCCGCCCTCGCGGCGGCGGGCGTGCCGCAGGCGCTCGTGACGTCGTCCTACCTCGAGCTCGCCGAGCCGTTCGCCCAGGTCGCCGGCGTGTTCGCGACCGTCGTCGCGGGCGACGAGGTCGAGCGCCCCAAGCCGGATCCGCAGCCGTACCTGCTGGCGGCCGAGCGGCTGGGCGTCGACATCGCCGACTGCGTGGTCGTCGAGGACTCGCCGACCGGCATCACCTCCGGCGTCGCCGCCGGCGCGCGCGTGCTCGCGGTCGAGGTGTTCCGCGAGCTGCCCGACATCGCGGGGCTGAACAAGACCGGCTCGCTCGCCGACGTGTCGCTCGACGACTTCGCGCGGATCCACTCGGGCGCGGTGCTCGACCTGCTCGGCTGACCCGGCCGGACCCGCTCGGACCGGCACCGCGCGCGACCCGCGACGCCTCCGGCCGCCGCCCGGCGACCCCGGGCCCTACCGTCGTGCCATGACGGCGGGCCGCGACCGGCACTGGGGCGTCCTCGGCGTGCCGTCGAGCCGGGCGGCGCACTGGCCCGGGCTCGAGAAGGGCCCCGCCGCGCTCCGTGCCGCGGGGCTCGTCGAGGCCCTGGCGGCCGGGGGCGCGTCCGTGACCGACCACGGCGACCGGCCGGTCGCGCGGTGGCGCGCGGGCACCGGGGCGGGGGCCGGTGCGGGGGCCGGTGCGGGCGGAGGTGCGGGCGGGAGGACGGGCGGCGGCCCGCACGACGCCGACGGCGTGGCCGCGGTGCTCCGGGACGCCCGCGACGCGCTGGCCGCCGTGCTGGCCGCGGGGGAGACTCCGCTGGTGCTCGGCGGCGAGTGCACGCTCGCCCTGCCGCTCGTCGCCGCCGCGGCGGCCGCGCTGGGCGACGTCGGGCTGGTCTACGTCGACGGCGGCCAGGACCTGCAGCTGCCCGCCGACCACCCCGAGGAGCCGATCCTCGACTCCATGGGCGTCGCCCACCTGCTCGACCTGCCGGGCAGCGTCGGCGCGCTCGCCGGGCTGGGCCCGCGCCGGCCGCTGCTGGACGCGCGGGCGCTGTGCTTCCTCGGGTTCGGCGACGACGACGAGGACGTGCACGGCCTGGTGCCGAGCCCGCGGGTGCCCGCCGCGGAGGTGGCGGCCGACCCGGAGGGCGCCGCGGCCCGCGCGCTCGCCGCGGTCGCCGGCGCCACCGCGGGTGGGGGTGCGGACACGGCGGCGCGGCCGTTCCTCGTGCACCTCGACGTCGACGTGCTCGACGCCCTGCTGCTGCCCGGCGCGGACATCCCGCAGTACGGCCGCGGGCTCACGCTCGACGTGCTCGTCGCGGTGCTGGAGCCGCTCGTGGCGGACGCGCGGTTCGCCGGCATGACGCTCGTCGAGCACAACCCCGACCACGACCCCGACGGCGTGTCGGCCCGGCGGCTGGTCGCGGCGCTGGCCCCGGTGCTGGCGGCGCGCCGCGAGCCGTGACCGACGCTGCCCGCGTCGCGCTCAGGACGCCCGTGCCACCGGTGTGATCCCGATCGCCCGCTCCACCGCGCCCTCGGGCACCTCCGGCGGCGTGCCGCCCCACGCGGGGCACACCGCCCGGTGCGCGCACCAGTCGCACAGCCGGGACTTCCGCGGCCGCCACTCGCCGGTGCGCGCGGCCTCCTCGACCTGCGCCCACAGCGACCGCAGCCGCAGCTCGAGCGTGCGCATCTCGGCCTCGGACGGGGCGTGCCGGAGGATCTGCCCGTCGCCGAGGTAGACGAGCTGCAGCAGCTTCGGCAGCACGCCGCGCTCGCGCCACAGCACGTAGGCGTAGAACCGCATCTGGAACAGCGCCGAGCCCTCGAACCCCGGGTTCGGCGACTTCCCGGTCTTGTAGTCGACGACCCGGAGCGCACCGTCGGGCGCGACGTCGATCCGGTCGACGATCCCGCGCAGCTGCGGGCCGTCCGCCATGAGCGTCTTCACCGCGAGCTCCCGGTCGCCCGGCTGCAGCCGGTTCGGGTCCTCCAGCGTGAAGTAGGTGTCGAGCAGCAGGCGGGCGCTGCCGAGCCAGGCCTCGCGCTCGTCGTCGGTGGCGAACATCGTCAGCACCTCGGGCGACCGCTCCAGCAGCGCGTCCCACGCCGCGGGGACGAGGCCGTGCGCGGCGGCGGGGGTGCGCTCGCCGAGCGGCAGGTCGTACAGCCGCTCCAGCACCGTGTGCACGAGCGTCCCGCGCGCCGCGGCGAGGCTGGGCGGCTCGGGCAGCTTGTCGACCACCCGGAACCGGAACAGCAGCGGGCACTGCTGGAAGTCGTTGGCGCGCGACGGCGACAGGCCCGGGACGCGCGGCTCGGGCGCGGCCTCGACGTCGCCGGCGTCGGCGCCGTCGGCGGACACGGGGGCGAGCAGCTGCGGGTCGGTGGTCGTCACGGTGACGAGCCTAGGCGCCACCACCGACACCCCCGCCGCGCGCCGCGCAGGCCGGCCCCGGCCGGGCGGCCCGTCGCCCGGCCCGCGCCCCCGCTCGGCCCGCGCCCCCGCCCGGCCGCGCAGCCCGGCACGCAGCCCGGCCACGTAGCCTTCCCCCGTGGCAGAGAGAACGCGGGGCTGGGTCGTCGGGCGCGTGGCGGGGACGCCGGTCGTCCTGAGCCCCAGCAGCCTGCTCGTCGTGGCGGTCATCGCCCTGGTGTTCGCCCCCTCGGTCCGGTACCGCGCCCCGGGCCTCGGCACGGGCTCGACCTACGTCGTGGCGCTCGTCGTCGGGGTGCTCCTGCTGCTGTCCGTCCTGGTCCACGAGCTCGCCCACGGCCTGACCGCCCGCGCCCGCGGCCTCCAGGTGCGCGAGTACGCGCTGACGCTGATCGGCGGCCACACCGCGTTCCACGGCCGGATCACGCCGTTCACCGAGGGCCTGGTCGCGGTCGTCGGGCCGATCGCCAACCTCGTGCTCGCGGGCGTGCTCTGGCTCGCGGCGGCCACCGTCGACCCGCACGGCCTGCCCGCGCTCGTGCTGTACGCCGCCGCGTACAGCAACGCCTTCGTCGGCCTGTTCAACCTGGTGCCGGGCCTGCCGCTCGACGGCGGCATGGTGCTGGAGTCGATCGTGTGGGGCGCGACGGGGGACCGGCGGCGCGGCGCGCTCGTCGCGGGCTGGGTCGGCCGGGTGTTCGCGGTGGGCTTCGCCGCCTGGGTGATCCTGCTCCCGATGGTGCGCGGCGGCAGCCCCGACCTGTGGGCCGTCGCCTGGGCCGCCCTCGTGGGCGCGTTCCTCTGGTCGGGCGCGTCCGCGGCGATCCAGGGCGCGCGCTCGGGCCGGGCGGTGGACGCGCTGCACGTCGGGTCCGTCGGGATGCGCGCCGTCGGCGTCCCGGCCACCGCCGTGCTCGCGCAGGCCGACGCCGCCCGCGGGCAGACGGGCGCCGACGCCGTCGTGCTCCTCGCCCCCGACGGCCGCCCCGCGGCGTACGTCGACCCGCAGGCGGCCAACGCCGTCCCGGCCGCCGACCGCGCCCACGTCCCGCTCACCGCCGTCGCCGTCACGCTGCCCGCCGGGGCGGTCGTCGACGCCGCCCTGCGCGGCCCCGAGCTCGTCCAGGCGGTCGCCGCGGTGTCCCGGTTCTCGCCCGTCGCCGCCGCCGTGCAGGACGGCCGGGTGGTCGCCCTCGTGCGCAGCGCGGACGTGGCGGCCGCGCTGCGCCCCTAGGATCGACCCCCGTGACCGAGCAGACCCCCGCGCCCGAGCCCGCCGCCGCCCCCACGCCGACGGGCGCCGACCAGCGCCGCGGCCTGCTGCGGGTGGGGGAGCGCGTCCAGCTGACCGACCCGCGCGGCCGGCTGCACACGATCACCCTCGCGCCCGGCGCGACGTTCCACACGCACAAGGGCTACTTCCGGCACGAGGAGCTCATCGACGCGCCCGAGGGCACGACCGTGACGAGCAGCGGCGGCGTCGAGTACCTCGCGCTTCGGCCGCTGCTCAGCGACTACACGCTGTCCATGCCGCGCGGCGCGGCCGTCGTCTACCCGAAGGACGCCGGCCAGATCGTCGCCATGGCCGACATCTACCCGGGCGCCCGGGTCGTCGAGGCCGGCGTCGGCTCCGGCGCGCTGACCCTGTCCCTGCTGCGCGCCGTCGGCGACGGCGGCCGGCTGCACTCGATCGAGCGCCGCGAGGACTTCGCCGCGATCGCCCGCGGCAACGTCGAGACCTTCTTCGGCGGCCCGCACCCCGCCTGGCGGCTGTCCGTCGGCGACCTGTCCGACGTGCTGCCGCAGGCCGAGGCGCCCGGGGAGGTCGACCGCGTCGTCCTCGACATGCTCGCGCCGTGGGAGAACCTCGACGCCGTCGCCGCCGCGCTCGCCCCCGGCGGCGTGCTCATCGCCTACGTCGCCACCGCGACCCAGCTGTCCCGGCTCGCCGAGGACGTGCGCGCCGACGGCCGGTACACCGAGCCCCAGGCCTGGGAGTCGATGGTCCGCGGCTGGCACCTCGAGGGCCTGGCCGTGCGCCCGCAGCACCGGATGATCGGCCACACCGGCTTCCTCCTCACCACCCGCCGGCTCGCCGACGGCGTCCTGCCGCCGCTGCGCAAGCGCCGCCCGGCCAAGGGCTCCCAGCCGGGCGAGGCCGCGCTCGTCGACGAGGTCGGCGACGTCGTGACCAGCAGGTCCTTCCAGGAGGTGCCCGACGCCGAGTGGACCCCCGAGGCCCTCGGCGAGCGTGCCGTCTCCGACAAGAAGGTCCGGAAGGTCCGCCGCGACGTGGGCCAGGCGCCCGAGGCGGACTGACCCCGCGCCGCCCCGGCGAGGCGGCGCCGCTGCGATTGACACGTGTGGTTAGGGTCTCCCCACGACAGCCCCACAGCGCCGTGAGGTCGACCCGCGATCGGAGGTACCGCGATGACGGAACCGACAGCACGCGACCTGCAGCGCGAGCTCGCGCTCCTGGCCGCCAAGAACGAGCGCATGTCCGACGCGCTCGTGGCCGCGCGCGACCAGATCATCGAGCTCAAGCGCCAGATCGACGACCTCGCGAAGCCCCCGGGCACGTTCGCGACCTTCCTCGCCGCGCGCGAGGACGGGACGGTCGACGTCGTGTCCTCGGGCCGCAAGATGCACGTCGGGGCCAGCCCCGCCATCGACGTCCACCGGCTGCGGCCGGGCCAGGAGGTCATGCTCAACGAGGCGCTCACGGTCGTCGAGGCCGGCGGCTACGAGCAGGTCGGCGAGCTCGTGACCGTCAAGGAGCTCATCGGGCGCGAGCGTGCGCTCGTCGTGGGCCGCGGCGACGAGGAGCGCGTCGTGCGGCTCGCCGGCCAGGTGCTCGACGGCTCCGTCCGGGTCGGCGACGCCCTGACGGTCGAGGCCCGCAGCGGCTTCGTGTTCGAGCGGGTGCCCCGGGCGGAGGTCGAGGACCTCGTGCTCGAGGAGGTGCCGGACATCGACTACACCGACATCGGCGGCCTGGGCCCGCAGATCGAGCAGATCCGGGACGCCGTCGAGCTGCCGTTCCTGCACCCGGACCTGTTCCGGGAGCACGGCCTCAAGCCGCCGAAGGGCGTCCTGCTCTACGGCCCGCCCGGGTGCGGCAAGACGCTCATCGCCAAGGCCGTCGCGCACTCGCTCGCCGCGACCTCGGCCCGCGCCCGCGGCGAGGAGGTCACCGAGGCCAAGTCGTACTTCCTCAACGTCAAGGGCCCCGAGCTGCTCAACAAGTACGTCGGCGAGACCGAGCGGCACATCCGGCTGATCTTCTCCCGGGCCCGCGAGAAGGCCTCGCAGGGGCACCCCGTCGTGGTGTTCTTCGACGAGATGGAGTCGCTGTTCCGCACCCGCGGCACCGGCGTCTCCAGCGACGTCGAGACGACGATCGTCCCGCAGCTGCTCGCGGAGATCGACGGCGTCGAGCGGCTGGAGAACGTCATCGTCATCGGCGCCTCGAACCGTGAGGACATGATCGACCCGGCGATCCTGCGGCCAGGCCGCCTCGACGTGAAGATCAAGATCGAGCGCCCCGACGCCGAGGGCGCGCGCGAGATCTTCGCCAAGTACCTCACCCCGGACCTGCCGATCCACGCCGACGACCTCGCCGAGCACCACGGCTCCACCGCCGCGGCCGTCGACGCGATGATCGCCCGCGCCGTCGAGCGGATGTACTCCGAGAACGAGGAGAACCGGTTCCTCGAGGTCACCTACGCGAGCGGCGACAAGGAGGTCCTGTACTTCAAGGACTTCAACTCCGGCGCGATGATCCAGAACGTCGTCGACCGCGCCAAGAAGTCGGCGATCAAGGACCTGCTCGCCACCGGCCAGCGCGGCCTGCGCGTGGAGCACGTGCTCACCGCGTGCGTCGACGAGTTCAAGGAGAACGAGGACCTGCCGAACACCACCAACCCCGACGACTGGGCGCGCATCTCCGGCAAGAAGGGGGAGCGCATCGTGTTCATCCGCACGATCGTCCAGGACAAGAAGGGCGAGGAGGCCTCGCGCCGGATCGAGAACGTCACGAGCACGGGGCAGTACCTGTAGCGGTCCACCGCACCGGGGCACCGACCGGGCCCGCCGTCGACTCAGACGGCGGGCCTTGCTCGCGCACAGGGACCCCACAGCGCCGCGCGGCTTGATGGTCGTACCCGGTTCGCCGGGCGTTCATCCCCGACCCGCGAGGTGCCCATGCCTGCCGCCGTCCTGTTCGCCGCCGACCTCGTCGCCATCGGCGTCCTGACCTTCGCCCTGTACTTCCCCCGGCATCGCCGGCGCGACCTCGTCGTCGCGTTCCTCGGCGTGAACGTCGGCGTGCTCGCCGTCGCCGGCGCCCTGTCGACCAGCACCGTCGGCGCGGGGCTGGGCCTCGGCCTGTTCGGCGTGCTGTCGATCATCCGGCTGCGGTCGTCCGAGATCGACCAGCGCGAGGTCGCGTACTACTTCGCGGCGCTGGCGCTCGGGCTCATCGGCGGGCTCGGCTCGTCGCTCGGGGCGCTCGCGCTCGTGCTCATGGCGATGGTGCTGGTCGCGCTGTACGTGGGCGACCACCCGCGGCTGCTGCGGGGGTACCGGCAGCAGGTCGTCGTGGTCGACCGCGCGTTCGGGGACCACGCCGCACTCGTCGCGCACCTCGAGCAGCTGCTCGGCGCCCGGGTGCACGGCGCGACCGTGCAGCGGCTCGACCTGGTGGACGACACCACCGTCGTCGACGTGCGGTACGCCGCGGCGCCGGCGGGCGCGCGGGGCGGGGCAGACCCGCGGCTCGCGGCGCCGGCGGTCCCGGCCGGGCACGCGCAGCGCGCGGGGCTCGCCGGGCACGCAGGGCACGCCGGGCACGGCGGGCACGCCGGCGGTGCCGCGTCCGCCGGCGGGACCGCGGCGCCCGCGCCGACCCTGTCCGGGATCGCGCGGTGACCGGCGCCCTAGGCGTCGCTCGGGCGGATGCCGCGCCGCACCTCGCCGGCCTCGCGCGGCTGCCCGCGATCGGCCTCGACGAGCTCCAGGCCACGGCCGCGCTGCAGACCCGGGTCGACCGCAAGTACGTCCTCCCGCTCGCCGCGCTGCCCGGGCTCCTCGCCGCCCTCCCCGACGGCACCCGCCGGCTCGTCATCGACGGGCGGGACGCCTTCGGGTACGAGTCCGTCTACTTCGACACCCCGGACCTCGACGCGTACCACCTCGCCGCCGGCCGCCGGCGCCGGCGGTACAAGGTCCGCACCCGCACGTACACCGACACCGGCGGCTGCTGGCTGGAGGTGAAGACCCGGGGCCCGCGCGGCACCACCGTCAAGGACCGCCGCGAGCACGACGTCCGCGACCGGTCCGACGTCGGCGAGTCGCTGGCGTACGTCGTCGGCACCCTGCGCGGCCACGGCGTCGTCCTGCCCGACGCGGGACCGGGGGACGAGCCGCTGCTCGCCCCGACCCTCACCACCCGGTACCGCCGCCGCACCCTGCACCTGCCGGACGGCGCGCGGCTCACCGTCGACACCGGGCTGGAGTGGCGGGGCGCGCGCTCCGCCGCCGCCGTCCCCGCGCACGCGGTCGTCGAGACCAAGAGCGTCGGCAGCGCGTCCGCCGCCGACCGCGCCCTGTGGGCCCTCGGCCACCGGCCCACCCGCATCTCGAAGTACGCCACCGGGCTGGTCGTCCTCGACCCCGCCCTCGGCGGCCGGCCGTGGCGGCGCACCCTGCGCCGCTCGCTCGCCGCCTGACCCGCCACGCCGACCCCGCGGCACCCCCGCGGCACCCGCCCCGCGTGACCCACGACCCGCCGCGCCACCCCGACCCCCACGAAGGAGCCCCACCGTGCGCCGACCCCGCCGCGTCATCGCCGTCCCCGCCGTCCTGCTCAGCCTCCTGCTCGCCGGCTGCACCGCCGACGCCCTCGCCGACACGAGCACCGGCGCGTCCGACGTCGCCGACACCGCCGACACCGCCGGCACGACCACCGCCACCGACGTCGCCGCCGGCGCCACCGCCGAGGAGGTGCTCGCCGCGAACGCCGAGGTGCACGAGGTCGAGGACGCCGGCAGCGCCACCGGCACGATCACCCTCGCCGGCGACACCGCCACCTCCGACGCCGACGGAGTCACCGTCGACGGCTCCGTCGTCACCATCACCGCCGGCGGGACGTACACGCTCGCCGGAAGCCTGGACGACGGCCAGGTCGTCGTCGACGCCGGGGACGCCGTCGTGCACCTGGTGCTCGACGGCGCCGACATCACGTCGTCGACGGGCGCCGCGCTCGTGATCAGCAGCGCGGGCTCGGCGGTGGTCGAGCTGGCGGACGGGTCGAGCAGCACGCTGACCGACGCCGCGACCTACGCCGACGCCGACGCCGAGGACGAGCCGAACGCCGCCCTGTTCAGCACCGCCGACCTCACGATCACCGGCGACGGCGCCCTCGCCGTCACCGGCACCGCGAACGACGGCATCACGTCGAAGGACGGCCTGGTCATCGAGTCCGGGCAGATCACCGTCGACGCCGTGGACGACGGCATCCGGGGCAAGGACTACCTCGTGGTCGAGGGCGGCACGATCGACGTCACCGCCGGCGGCGACGGCCTGAAGGCGGACGACGACAGCGACGCGACCGCGGGCTTCGTCGTCGTCTCGGGCGGTGACGTGACCGTCGCGGCCGGGGGCGACGGCGTGGACGCCGAGACCGACGTCGTCGTCACCGGCGGCACCCTCGACGTCACCGCCGGCGGCGGCAGCGGCACCGAGCCCACCGACGAGACCTCGACCAAGGGCGTCAAGGGCGGCGCGAGCGTCGTGGTCGGCGGCGGCACCCTCACCGTCGACGCGTCCGACGACGCCGTGCACTCCAACGGCATCGTGTCGGTCACGGACGGCGACCTCACCCTCTCCAGCGGGGACGACGGCGTGCACGCCGACGCGGCCCTCGACGTCACCGGCGGCGCGATCGACGTGCTGACCGCCTACGAGGGCCTCGAGGCCGAGGCGATCACCCTCGCCGGCGGGGACATCACCGTCGTGGCGTCGGACGACGGCATCAATGCCGCCAGCAGCGCCACGGGCAGCACCGAGGACGCCCAGGGCGACTGGGCCGGCCCCGGGGGCGAGTCCGCCGGCACCGCCAGCCTCACCGTCACCGGCGGCACGATCGCCGTCGACGCCGGCGGCGACGGCCTGGACGCCAACGGCACGCTCACCATCTCCGGCGGCACCGTCGTCGTGAACGGGCCGACGGACGACGGCAACGGCGCGATCGACGCGGACAGCACCCCGTCCGTCACCGGCGGCACCCTCGTCGCCGCGGGGTCCTCCGGCATGGCCATGGCCCCGGGCACCGACGGCCAGGGCTGGGTCTCCGCGACCTTCGACACCGCCCAGGCCGCGGGGGTGACGCTGGCCGTCGTGGACGCCGACGGCACCGTCGTCGCCACCTTCACGCCGACCAAGCAGATCACCTCGCTGGTGATCTCGGCCGCGGGCCTCACCGCGGGGGAGCAGTACACCGTCGTCTCCGGGGCCACGGCGTCCGGCGACGCGGTCGCCGGGTACACGACCGCCGGCGACGCCTCCGGCGCGACCGAGGTGCTGACCGTCACCGCGGGGGAGCACGCCGCGGGGATGGGTGGCGGCATGGGCGGCGGCGGCCAGCCGGGCGGCGCGCAGGGCGGCGGCCAGGCACCGGGCCGGCCGGGCTCGCAGGGCTGACGCGCCGCGCGCGGCCCACCCCGACATAGGGTGGGCCGCGTGACCGTGCGCCGCGTGATGGGGATCGAGACCGAGTACGGCGTGCTGCAGCCCGGCCGCCCGACCGCCAACCCGATGCTCCTGTCCAGCCACGTCGTGGCCGTGCACGCCGCGGCCCGCCAGGGCGGCCGCGCCAAGGCCCGCTGGGACTACGACGACGAGGACCCCCTGCAGGACGCGCGGGGCTTCCACCTGCAGCGGGCCGCGGCCCACCCGTCCCTGCTCACCGACGACCCGGCCCGTCCGGCCCCGTCCGGCGACGGCGCCGCCTCCGACCGGCCCGGCGACGGCCCGCAGGAGGTCGCCCGGTCGCTCGTCGAGGAGTACGAGGACCCCGGCGCGGCCAACGTCATCCTCACCAACGGCGCCCGGCTGTACGTCGACCACGCCCACCCCGAGTACTCCTCGCCCGAGGTCACCAACCCCCTCGACGCCGTCCGGTGGGACCGCGCGGGGGAGCTGGTCATGCTCGCCTCCGTGCGCGCCCTGGCGTCCACCCCGGCCCTGCCGGACGTCGCGCTGTACAAGAACAACGTCGACGGCAAGGGCGCGACCTACGGCACCCACGAGAACTTCCTCGTCGAGCGCTCCGTCCCGTTCGCTGACCTCGCGGCGCGCCTCACGCCGTTCCTCGTCACCCGCCAGGTGTTCACCGGCGCCGGGCGCGTCGGCCTCGGCCAGCGCGGCGAGGAGCCCGGCTTCCAGCTCTCCCAGCGCGCCGACTACATGGAGGCTGAGGTCGGCCTCGAGACCACCCTGCGCCGGCCCATCGTGAACACCCGCGACGAGCCGCACGCCGACCCCGACAAGTGGCGCCGGCTGCACGTCATCATCGGCGACGCCAACCAGCTCGAGGTCGCGACCTACCTCAAGCTCGGCACGACTTCCCTCGTGCTCTGGCTCGTCGAGCGGATCGCCGACGGCTCCGCCGCCGACCTCGGCCGCGCCCTCGACCGCCTCGCCCTCGCCGACCCGGTCGGCTCCGTGCACGCCGTCAGCCACGACCTGGCGCTCACCCGGAAGCTGCACCTCGCCGACGGCCGGCTGCTGACGGCCATCGAGATCCAGCAGGAGTACCTGGCGGCCGTGCGCACCGCGATCGGGCGGTCCGTCGGCGCCGGCACCGGTGACGGGCCCGACGCGCAGACCGCCGACGTCCTCGCCCGGTGGGGGTCCGTCCTCGACCGGCTCGCGACCGACCCGGCCTCCTGCGCCCGCGAGGTCGAGTGGCTCGCCAAGATGCGGCTCCTCGAGGGTCTGCGGCGTCGCGACCACCTGGAGTGGGACCACCCGCGGCTCGCCGCCGTCGACCTCCAGTGGTCCGACGTCCGGCCCGAGCGCGGCCTCTACCACCGGCTCGTCCAGGCCGGCGCCGTCGAGCGCCTCGTCGCCGACGAGGACGTGCGCGCCGCCGTCACCGCCCCGCCCGACGACACCCGCGCGTACTTCCGCGGCCGGGCCATCGCCCGGTTCGGCGCGCACGTCTCCGCGGCCAGCTGGGACTCCGTCGTCTTCGACGTGCCCGGCGCGCCCACCCTGCAGCGGGTCCCCATGCGCGACCCGCTGCGCGGCACGCGGGCGCACGTCGAGGGCCTGCTCGAGTCCTCCCCGGACGTCGCGAGCCTCCTGGCGGCGCTCGGCTCCTGACCTGCGGGGCGCCCGCGCCGGGCCGCCCGCGCCGCCCGCGGCGACGACGCGCGCGGCCCCCACGGGAATGCGCGCCGACCAGGGCCTAGGGTGGTGCCACTGCGGGTCGCACGCCCAGCGCGCGCGGCCCGTGCCCGACTACCGCCGGAGGTGGACATGGCTGGTCAGGAGCGTGCACGGGACCGTCGCGAGGACGACGAGCCCGTCGACGGGCCCGACGTCGAGCAGGTCACCGCAGCCGCGCAGCAGCGCGACGCCGAGGTCGACGCCCTCCTCGAGGAGATCGACGACGTCCTGGAGACCAACGCCGAGCAGTTCGTGCGCGGGTTCGTGCAGAAGGGCGGGCAGTGACGCGTGCCGACGGACCCGCTGATCCCGGCGGGGCGGCTGCCCGGGGCGTTCACCACCCCCGGGTCGTCCTCCTTCGTCGACTTCCTCGCCCAGCACGCCCCGGACCTGCTGCCCGGGCGGCGCGCCCCGCTGCCCGTCGGTGACGTGAGCCCCGGCGCGGGCGCCCCGCACGCCACGACGATCGTCGCCCTGTCCTTCGCCGGGGGCGTGGTCATGGCGGGCGACCGCCGCGCCACCATGGGCTCGCAGATCGCCTCCCGGGACATCGAGAAGGTCTTCCCGGCCGACGAGTACTCCGCCGTCGGCATCGCCGGCACCGCGGGGCTCGCGGTCGAGCTCGTGCGGCTGTTCCAGCTCGAGCTCGAGCACTACGAGAAGATCGAGGGCACCCTGCTCTCGCTCGACGGCAAGGCCAACCGGCTCGCCACCATGATCCGCGGCAACCTCGGCCTCGCCCTCCAGGGCCTCGCCGTCGTCCCGCTGTTCGCCGGCTTCGACCTCGACCGGGGGACCGGGCGGATCTTCTCCTACGACGTCACCGGCGGCCGGTACGAGGAGCACCAGCACCACAGCGTCGGCTCGGGGTCCGTGTTCGCGCGCGGCTCGCTCAAGAAGCTCTGGCGGCCCGGGCTCGACGCCGCCGAGGCCGTGCGCGTCGCCGTCGAGGCCCTCGTCGACGCCGCGGACGACGACTCCGCCACCGGCGGCCCCGACACCTCCCGGCGGATCTGGCCCGTCGTCGCCACCGTCACCGCCGCCGGCTACCTGCGGGTGGGTGACGACGACCTCGGCGAGGTGGTGGCCCGCGTGCTGGCGGACCGCGCCGAGGGCCACGCCCGCGCCCGAGCGCACGAGGAGGACCCGACGCGATGAGCATGCCCTTCTACGTCTCGCCCGAGCAGCTGATGAAGGACCGGGCCGACTACGCGCGCAAGGGCATCGCCCGCGGCCGCTCCGTCGTCGTCCTGGCCTACGAGGACGGCATCGCCTTCGCGACCGAGAACCCGTCCCGCGCGCTGCACAAGGTCTCCGAGATCTACGACCGCATCGCGTTCGCCGCCGTCGGCAAGTACAACGAGTTCGAGAACCTGCGCGTCGCCGGCGTCCGGTACGCCGACCTGCGCGGGTACTCCTACGACCGCCGCGACGTCAACGCCCGCGGCCTCGCCAACGCGTACGCCCAGACCCTCGGCACCGTCTTCACCACCGAGTCCAAGCCGCTCGAGGTCGAGATCGTCGTCGCCGAGGTCGGCCAGGACGCCGCCACCGACCAGATCTACCGCCTGTCCTACGACGGCTCCGTCGCCGACGAGCGCGGCTTCGTCGTCATGGGCGGCCAGGCCGAGCGCCTGCGCGAGGAGGTCGCCGGCTCCTGGACCCCCGGCATGCCGCTGGCCGAGGTGCTGCAGCTCGCCGTCCGGGTGCTCGGTGCCCCCGCCGACGGGGCCGACGAGGACGACCGCCGGGTCATCCCCGCCGCCCAGCTCGAGGTCGCGGTCCTCGACCGCACGCGCCCGCGCCGCGCGTTCCGGCGCCTGTCCGGCGTGGTCCTCGAGGACCTGCTGGGCTCGGCCGCAGCACCCGACCTGCCCTGAGGAGCCAGCCCATGGACCGACGCATCTTCGGCCTGGAGACGGAGTACGGCGTCACCTGCGCCGCCGACGACGGGCGCGGGCTGTCCGCCGACGAGGTCGCCCGGTACCTGTTCCGCAAGGTCGTCGCGTGGGGGCGCTCCTCCAACGTCTTCCTGCGCAACGGCTCCCGCCTCTACCTCGACGTCGGCTCCCACCCGGAGTACGCCACCGCCGAGTGCGACGACTGGCGCCAGCTCGTCACCCACGACCGCGCGGGCGAGCGCATCCTCGAGGGCCTCGTCGCCGACGCCCAGCAGCGCCTCGAGCACGAGGGCCTGTCCGGCCGGATCCACCTGTTCAAGAACAACACCGACTCCGCCGGCAACTCCTACGGCTGCCACGAGAACTACCTCGTCCGCCGGCAGGGCGACTTCGCCCGGCTCTCCGACGTCCTCGTGCCGTTCCTCATCACCCGGCAGATCCTCACCGGCGCCGGCAAGGTCCTCGCCACCCCGCGCGGCGCGGTGTTCTGCCTGTCCCAGCGGGCCGACCACATCTGGGAGTCCGTCTCCTCGGCCACCACCCGGTCCCGGCCCATCATCAACACCCGCGACGAGCCGCACGCCGACGCCGAGCACTACCGCCGGCTGCACGTCATCGTCGGCGACTCCTCCATGTCCGAGACGACCACCATGCTCAAGGTCGGCTCCACCGACCTCGTCCTGCGGCTCGTCGAGGCCGGCCTGCCCATGCGCGACCTGACCCTCGAGAACCCCATCCGGGCCATCCGCGAGATCAGCCACGACGTCACCGGCACCCACCCCGTCACCCTCGTCAGCGGGCGCACCGTCACCGCCGTCGACCTCCAGGAGGAGTACCTCGGCCGCGTCCAGGACTGGGTCGCCGCCGAGACCGACCCCACCCCCGAGGTCAAGCAGGTGCTCGAGCTCTGGGAGCGCGGCCTGCGCGCCCTGCGCACCGGGGACCTGTCCCTCGTCGAGCGCGAGCTCGACTGGGTCATCAAGTACCGGCTCATCGAGCGGTACCGCGCCAAGCACGGCCTCGACCTCTCCGACGTCCGCGTCGCCCGCATGGACCTCGCGTACCACGACATCTCCCGCACCGAGGGGCTGTACAACCTGCTCGCCCAGCGCGGGCTCGTCGAGCGCGTCACCACCGACGTCGAGGTCTTCGAGGCCACCTCCGTGCCCCCGCAGACCACCCGCGCCAAGCTCCGCGGCGAGTTCGTCCAGGCCGCCCAGGAGGCCCGGCGCGACTACACCGTCGACTGGGTGCACCTCAAGCTCAACGACCAGGCCCAGCGCACCGTCCTGTGCAAGGACCCCTTCCGCAACGTCGACGACCGGGTGGAGCGGCTCATCGAGTCCATGTGACCGCGGCCCCGCCGGGTCTTCACCGGACCCGACCGAGGGGGCGTCCGGAGGGGGGTGCCGGGACCCGTACAGTGGGCGCGCACCTTGCAGGACCCTCGGAAGGAACGACGTGCG
>Ga0164306_10000112_pt1 | contig 30080 bp, 26 predicted proteins | sample Whisoiple_242_MG_FD_110213 | JGI IMG/M metagenome (GOLD analysis project Ga0164306, IMG submission 110213) | Soil microbial communities amended with fresh organic matter from upstate New York, USA - Whitman soil sample_242_MG | ecosystem: Environmental > Terrestrial > Soil > Unclassified >... | reverse complement strand
CGAACGCGGTGGAGTGGTTCCACGAGTGGCTGCTGGTCGGCGGGGCGCTGCTGGTCGGCTGGGCGATCGGGGCCGCCGGGCACGCGCGGCTCGCGCTGGGCCTGTACGTCGGCGGCTCCGTCGTCGTCGCGCTCGCCGCCCTCGCGCAGTTCGCGGTGAACGCGGCGTCGGGGAACTTCGGGCCGGTGTACCTGAACGAGCCGCTGCTCATGCACAAGAACTACATCGGGTGCGTGCTCGCGTTCGCGGCGATCATCGTCTACGCCCGGCCGCGCTGGCTGCGGTGGAACGACCTGGTCTGCCTCGGGCTGTTCGGGCTGTTCCTCGCCGGCATCCTGGTCGCGCAGTCCCGGCAGGCGCTCATCGGCCTGGCCGTCGCGATCGCGGTCGTCGCGCTGCGGCCCGACCCGCACCGGCACCGCTCCAAGGTCGTGCTGCTCGCCATCGCCGGCGCGGCGGTCGTCATCGGCACGCTCGTCCAGGACCAGCTGGAGTCCGGCAACCAGTACAACTCCGCCTACCAGCGGCTCATCTGGTTCCGGCAGTCGCTGGTGATCTGGGAGGAGTACCCCTGGTTCGGCGCCGGCCTGCGCTGGTGGTACACCGACCGGTTCGAGGAGCAGTTCCAGCCGCCGAACGCCGAGTTCGAGATGCTGTCCTCCGGCGGGATCGTCGGCCTGGTCGGCTTCCTCGTGATGTTCCTGGCGATCCTCGTCATCCTGTGGCGGGTCGACTCCCGGTACGGGACGCTCGCGTTCGTCCTGGTGCTGATGCGGTTCGTGCAGGGGCAGTTCGACCTGTTCTGGGTCGCCGCCCAGGTGTCGATCCCGTTCGTCATCGCCGGCATCTGCCTCGGCGCCCAGGCCCACGCGCAGCGGTCCGGCGACCCCGAGGACGAACCGGCGGTCCTCGGCCCGCCGCCGCCCTCGTCGCGGAGCACGCCCGGCCCGTCCGACAGCCCCGCCGGGCGGCGCGCCCGGCACCTGCGGGAGGCCGTCGTCGGCGGCCGTCCCCGGCGCAGCCGCGGCCCGCTGCCCGTCGGCCACCGGGAGCCCTCGTGACCGCCCCCGGCGCCGGCCCGGCGCCCCTCGACGTCGTGCACGTGGTCTGCACGGACGCCTTCGCCGGCGTCGAGCGCTACGTCACCACGCTCGCCCGCACCCAGGACGCCCGCGGCCTGCGGGTGCACGTGCTCGGCGGCGCCGCCGACCGGATGCCCGCCGAGCTGGCCGGGTCCGGGGTGCGCTGGTCCGCCGCGCGCACCCCGGTGCGCGCCGCCCGCGCCCTGCGCCGCCTCGACGCCCGGCTGGTGCACGCGCACATGACCGCCGCCGAGCTCGCCGCGACCGCGGCCGCCCGCGCCCCGGTCGTGGCCACCCGGCACTTCGCGGACCGCCGCGGCTCGTCGGCGGCGGGCCGCGCCGTCGGCCGGTTCGTGGCCCCGCGGATCGCCGCCCAGGTCGCGATCAGCGCGTTCGTCGCCGGCCGGGTGGAGGGCCCGTCGACCGTGGTGCACCCCGGCGTCCCGGTCGTCCCGCGCACCGGCGCCGAGCCGGACCGCCGCCCGGTCGTGCTGATGGCCCAGCGGCTCGAGGCCGAGAAGCGCACCGACGTCGCGCTGCGGATGTGGGCCGCCTCCGGCCTGGCCGCCGACGGCTGGGAGCTGCACCTGGCCGGCGACGGCGCCCGGCGCGCCGAGCTGGAGGCGCTGGCCGGGTCGCTCGGCCTCGGCGGGTCCGTCCGGTTCCTCGGCATGCGCGCCGACGTGCCGGCGCTGCTCGCCACCGCCGGGATCTTCTTCGCCCCGCGCGGCGACGAGCCGTACGGGCTGTCGGCCGTCGAGGCGATGGCGCACGGCACCCCCGTCGTCGCCGGCCGCGGCGGCGGGCACTCGGAGACCGTCGGGGCGGCCGACGGCGCCGTGCTGGTGCCGCCGGACGACGTCGAGGCCGCGGGCGCCGCGCTCGCCCGGCTCGCGCGCGACCCCGAGCGCCGCGCCGCCTACGGCGAGGAGCTGCGGGCGCTGCAGCAGCGGCGGTTCGGGCCGGAGGCGCACGCGGACGGGATCGCGGCGGTGTACGCGGCGGTGCTCGGCGCCCCGCTCGCGCCGGCGACCCCCGCGAACCCCGCCGCCGCGACCCCCGGGGCCCCGCGGTGACCGCCGGGACCCGGGACGAGGCGGGCCCCGCCGTGCGCCGCGACGCCCCCGCCGGCGGCCCGCCGCCCGGCGCCGACCGCCGCGACCTCGTCGTGCTCTCCCTCGAGCCCTGGGACGAGGTGTGGCGCCGCAACCAGCACCTGGTCGCCGGCCTGCTCGCCACCGACCCCGGCCTCCGGGTGCTGTTCGTCGAGCCCCCGGTCGACCACCTGCACGACCTGCGCCGCGGCGCCTCCCCCACGCTCGGGCGGCGGCTGCGCCGGCTCGGGCCGGACGACGGGGCCCCGGCGGGCCGCGCGTGGGCGTACCGGCCGACCAAGTGGCTGCCCCGGCGCCTCGACCCGGCCGGCGACGACCGTCGCGCCCGCACGGTCGCCCGGGTGGCGCGGCGGCTCGGCATGGCCGACCCCGTGCTCTGGGTGAACGACCCCGACGGCGCCGCCGTGCTGCGCGCCACCGGCTGGCGGTCCCTCTACGACGTGACCGACGACTGGCTCCGCGCGGTGCGCGAGCCCGCCGAGCTGGAGCGGACCCGCGCGGCGGAGGCGCTGCTCGTCGAGCGGTGCGCCGAGGTCGTCGTGTGCTCCCCCGCGCTGGCCCGGGCGAAGGGGGCCGACCGCCCCGTCACGCTGCTCACCAACGCGGTCGACGTCGACGCCTACCGGACGCCGCAGCCGCGCCCGGCGGACCTGCCGGACGAGCCGTACGCGGTGTACGTCGGCACCCTGCACCCGGACCGGCTCGACGTGGAGGCGTGCCTGCGCGTCGCCACCCACCTGCGGGCCACCGGCGCGCGCCTGGTGCTCGTCGGCCCCGCGCTGCTCGACCCGCTGGACCTGACCCGGCTCGACGCCGCGGGCGCGCTCGTGCTCGGCCCGCGCCCCGCCGCGCTGGTGCCCGGGTACCTGCAGCACGCCGGCGTCCTGCTGGTGCCGCACGTGGTCGACGGGTTCACCGACTCGCTGGACCCGATCAAGCTCTACGAGTACCTGGCCGTCGGCCGGCCGGTCGTCGCGACCCCCGTCGCGGGGTTCCGCGACCAGCCCGCCGACCGGGTCACCACCGCGTCGCCGCAGAACCTCGCGGACGCCGTCGTGCGGGTGCTGGCCGAGGGCCGCCCGGCCGGGATCGGCCCGGCGCCGGCGGACGTGCCGCGCTGGTCGGACCGGGTGCGCGAGATGCAGGCGGTGCTCAGCCGCGTGCGCGGGACGCCCGCCGCCACACCGCGGTGAGCCGCTCGGCCGTGCGGGCGACCGCGTAGTCCGCCTGCACGTCCTTCCACGCGCGGTCCGCGCGCGCGGCGGCCTCCTCCGGCCGGTCCAGCACCCGCGCGACCGCCTCGGCGAGCGCGGGCACGTCCCGCGGCGGCACCACGAGGCAGCGCGGGGTGCCGTCGTCGGCCACCGCGATCTCGTCCACGCCGCCGCCCGCCGTCGCGACCACCGGGACGCCGCGGGCCATGCCCTCGACGACCACCTGGCCGAACGGCTCGGGCACCGGCGAGGCGTGCACCAGGACGGACAGCCGGTCGATCTCCCCGACCGGGTCCGCGGCCCAGCCGGTCAGCTCGACGCGGTCGGCGAGGCCGAGCGCGGCGACCTGGGCGCGCAGCTCGACCTCGTACGCCTGCTCCTCGAACAGCGCGGCGCCGACGACCCGGAACCGGGCGTCGGGGAACCGCTCGGCGAGCAGCGCCGCGGCGGCCACGAACTCCCGCTGGCCCTTGGTCGGGCTGACCCGGCCCACGAGCCCGATCACGGGGGCGGCGGGCGCGGGACGCCCCGCCGGGTCGGCGGCCACCTGCTCCGGGGCCAGGCCCGGGTACGCGAGCGTCCAGCCGCGCGGCAGGGGCAGCAGCGTGGCCGCGGTGGCCCGGGAGTTCACCACCACGTGCCGCGGTCCGCGGCGGGCCAGCATACGCAGCGCCCGCGCCACCGGCGCCGGCAGGTAGTCCTCGGCGATCCGGTCGTGCACGTGCCAGACCAGCGGGCGGCGGGCGAGGCGGGCGGCGGGCAGGCCGATCACGTCGGCCTTGAGCGACGTCGTGTGCACGACGTCGGGCTGCAGGTCCCGCAGCAGCCGGGCGAGCCGGGCCACGAACGGGAGCGTCGCGGCCGCCGAGCGCGCGGCGCCCACCGCCGACCGGCCGGCGGCCGCGCGGTCGGTCTGCGCGATCCGCGGGTCCAGCGGCAGCACGCGCACCGCCACGCCCGCGTCCCGCAGCCGCCCGGCCAGGGGCCCGTCGGCGAACAGCACCACGGTCACCTCGACCGCGGCCGGGTCGAGGGCCCGGACGGTGCGCAGCAGCGCGAGCTCCGCGCCGCCGAGCTGGGCGGTGTGGTCGAGGACCGCCACCCGCACCGGGCGCGGCGCGGCGCCCGGTGCGGGTGCGGCGGTCACTTCGACTCGGCGGCGACCGGCGCGCGGTCCCCGGCCGACCGGGCGGCCTCGGCGTCGGCGGGCTCGTCCTCGTCCTCGGCGGCCGGCTGGGCGTCGGCCGGCTCGGCCTCGGCCGGCTCGGCGTCCGCCCGGGGCCGGTCGTCGGCCCGGGGCCGGTCGTCGGCGTCGCCGTCGGCCGCGCGGTGCTGGCCGTCGGCGCGGGGTCCGGGCACGTCGGCCCCGGGCTCCGCCGCGCGGTCGCCGTCGGCCGGCGTTCCCGCCGCGGCGTCGGAGCCGGCGGTGGTCGCGGTCGCCGTCGGCGCATGGTCCGCGGGGGCCGGCGCGGGCCGGTCGTCCTCGGCGCCCTCCGCGTCCTGCGCGGCCTCGTCGGCCCCGGCGAACGCGTAGGTCGCCTCGTAGGTCGCCTCGCTGCGCTCCGTGGTGCCGTCGACCGACAGGCCGAGCAGCGCGGCGTTCGCCGCCCGGAGCCGCTCCGCGGACTCCTCGACCGCGCCGACGTGGGTGTGGCCCAGCGTCACCGCGAGCAGCACGCCGTCGGCGTACGAGCCGAGGATCGTCGCGTCGGCCGCGACCAGCATCGGCGGGGCGTCGATGATGACGACGTCCGCGGTGGCCCGCAGCTGCTCGACCAGGGCCCGCACGTCGGCGGAGGCCAGGAAGTCGGCCGGGTCGAGCTCGGTCTGCAGCGCGGGGTGCACCGCGAGGTGCGGGATCGCGGTCGGCAGCGCGGCGGTGCGGGCGCGGCCGCCGCCCCGGCCGGTGCGCACGGGCGCGTCGGCGTCGGCGGGCAGCAGCGCGTTCAGGCGCGGCTGCCGCAGGTCGCCGGACAGCACGACCACGCTCCGGCCGGACAGCGCCCAGGAGGCCGCCAGGTTGGCGGCCAGGAACGACCGCGGGGTCTCCACGTCGGCCGCCGTCACCACGATCACGGCACTGCCGGAGTCGTTCTCGACCGCCGCCTGCAGCGCGGTGCGCAGCTCGCGGATCGACCGGGTGTACGCGGTGGCCTCGCGGCGGGCGACGGGCAGCGTGCCCTCCGCCTCGGCCGACTTCAGGGCGACGCCGGTGCCGGACAGCCGGGCGAGCACCGGGGCGCCCGCCGAGCGGCGCGCCTGCCCCGAGGTGCGGACCTTGGTGTCCAGGCCGCGGCGGACCACCGCGAGGCCGATGCCGACGAGCAGGCCGGCGAGGGCGGCGATCGCGTAGACCAGGCTGGCCGGGATGCTCACCAGGGTGCTGCCGACCGCGTTCTGCAGGATGGTCGCCGGCGAGGCCAGCAGCTGGGCCTGGGTGAGCTGGCCGGACAGCGTCTGGTACTGGTCCATGGTCGTGGAGTACTGCGCCTCGAGCAGGCCGTCGACGGGGTCCACCTGGGCGTTCGGGTTCGTGGCGGCCGTGGCCGCGGCGGCGGCACGCCGGGCCTCGGTGATCGCCTTCTGCTGCTGGTCGATGCTGGTGGCGAGGGTGCTCAGCCGCTCCTGCATCGACGCGAGGTCGTCGTCGAACTGGGCCTGGAGCGCCGCGACGTACGCCGTGGCGATCGCGTTGGCCCGGTCCACCGTGGCGTCGGCGTCGGGGCCGGTCTCGGTGATGATGACGGTGTTCGGGTTGTCCGTGGCGTACTCGGCCGTCGACGACGCGGCCAGGCCGTCGGCCAGGCCCGGGTCCCCGAGGTCCTTCGCCGCGGCGGCCGTCACCGCGTCGCTGGTCACCAGGCTCGGGTCGCTCTCCAGGCGTACGCCGGAGGCGGCGAGCGTCTCGGCGTCGACGATCTGCACCGTCGCCGTGCTGGCGTACTGCGGCTCCTGGCGGGACACGTAGAGGTACGCGCCGCCGAGCGCGGCGAGCACGGACACCAGCACCAGCCACTTGCCGAACCAGATGGTCCGGAACATGTCCTGCAGGGTCATCGGGATCGCCTCTCGGTCAGCACAGGTTCTGCGGGGTCGGGCCGCTCGGGTCCGGCGGACCGCCCGGCCGCGCGCTCCTCGCGCACGACGCGGTGCAGCCGCTCGACGAACCGCTCCGCGGCGAAGTCGTCGGCGTGCGCGGTCAGCACCGAGGGGTCCCAGGTGCGTGCCAGCGCGCGACCGGCGGCCTCGGCCACCAGGTCGGGGTCGGGGGCGTCGAAGAACTCCCCGGTGACGCCGTCGCGGACGGTGTCGAGGTACCCGCCGTCGCGCAGCACGACGGACGGGCGGCCGAAGGCGGCGGCCTCCAGCGGGGACAGGCCGTAGTCCTCGTACGAGGCGGCGACCAGGGCGGCGCTGTTCCGGTAGAGCCAGCGCAGGCGCGCGTCGTCGACCCGGCCGGCCAGCACGACGCGCGGCAGGTCCCGCACGCGGTGCTCGAGCGCCGCGCGCTCGGGGCCGTCGCCGACCACGACCAGGCGGGCCCCGGGCGTGCGCCGGACGGCCTCGACCACGACGTCCACGTTCTTGTAGGGCAGCAGCCGGGCCACGCACAGCAGGAACCCGGGCTCGACGCCGTCCACCGGGGTCTCGGCGCCGCCCGGCAGCATGGCCGGCGGCGGCGGCACGATCTCCGCCTCGATGCCGTAGACCTCGCGGATCGCCCGCGCGGTCACGGTCGAGTTGGCCAGGTAGCGGTCGGCGGTGCCGGCGGCGCGCCGGTCCCACGCCCGCAGGGCGGGGGCGAGCAGGCCGAGGGCCGCCGCCGCGAGCCGGCGCTGGGCTCCGCCCGGGGCGTGGCCCGAGCCGCCCTGGCGGGACGGGCCGAGGTACCGGTCCGACTGGTACAGCCAGCGCGCCGGGGCGTGGCAGTAGACCACCTTGCGGCCGGTCGTCGGGAAGCCGTGCGCCCAGCCGGTCGACGAGGCCAGCAGCACCTCCGCCTCGATGGGCGTGGCGCCGACGGCCGGGGCCAGCAGCGGGAGGGCGAGCCGGTGGTGCCGGCGCAGCACGCCGAACCGGTCGATCGGGCTGGTCCGCACGTCCAGCGGCGCGAACTCCGGGAAGGTCGCGGCGGGGTCGTACAGCGTCGTGTAGAGGGGGGCGCCGGGGAACGCGTCGGCCATCACCAGGGCGACGCGCTCCGCGCCGCCGCGCTGCGTGGCGTAGTCGTGCGCCAGCGCGACCCCGTCACCGACCGCCATGACCGCTCACGACGACGTGCACGGTGCGCCACAGGATCATGAGGTCGAACGCGATCGACCAGTTCTCCACGTACCGCAGGTCCAGCTTCACCGCGTCCTCCCAGGCCAGGTCGGCGCGGCCGCTGATCTGCCACAGGCCGGTGAGGCCCGGCTTCACGAGCAGGCGGCGCCGCGCGGACTCCCGGTACTGGGCGACCTCGTAGGGCAGCGGCGGGCGCGGGCCCACCAGCGCCATCTCGCCCTTGACCACGTTGATCAGCTGCGGCAGCTCGTCCAGCGAGTGCTTGCGCAGGAAGTGGCCGATCCGGGTGATCCGCGGGTCGCGGTCCATCTTGAACAGCGGGCCGTCGGCCTCGTTCGCGGCGCGCAGCGCGGCCAGCCGCTCCTCGGCGTCGACCACCATGCTCCGGAACTTCAGCATGGAGAACTCGCGGCCCTCCTTGCCCACCCGGGTCTGCTTGAACAGGACCGGGCCGGGGCTGGTGAGCTTCACCGCGAGGGCGGTCACGGCCAGCACCGGCGACAGCACGAGCAGGGCGCCCAGCGCGAACGCGGTGTCGAAGGCCCGCTTGGCGAGGATCCGGGACCGGCGCGACTCGGCGGCGTTCACGTGGATCAGCGACAGGCCCGCGGTCGGCTCCAGGCTCACGCGCGGCCCGAACACCTCCACGATGCCGGGGGCGACCACGAGCTCGGTGTCGGTGCGCTGGAGGGCCCAGGACAGCCGGCGCAGCGCCTGCCCCGACAGCTCCGAGCCGGTGACGATCACGACGTCGAACTCGCCGTCCACGGCCACCTGCACGACGTCCGACACGGTGCCGAGCACCGGGACGCCCAGCGCGGGCAGCGGGCCGTCGAACGAGGGCACGCACACGCCGGCGATGTTGTAGCCGTACTGCGGGAGCCCGCACAGGTCGTCGACCACGTGCGTGATCGAGGAGGCGTCTCCCACCACCAGCGTGCGGCGCATCGACTCGCCCTGGGCCCGGCGCTTGTGCAGCGACCGGCGGGCCAGGTGGCGGGCGCCGAGCAGCAGCACCGCGACGAGCGGCAGCGCGAGGAACACGATCGTGCGGGGCACGTCGACGTCCGCGCCGACCGCGAACACCGCCAGCGCGGCCGCGGTCAGCACGCCGCCGCGGATCACGGCCTCGAACTCCTGGTGGCCGTCGCCGATCACCTGGCGGTCGTAGCCGCGCTCCACCGCGACGAACGCGATGTAGAGCAGGCCGATCATCAGGCCCCAGGACAGCTGCAGCAGCGTCACGCCGTGCATGAGGAACAGCAGCAGCGTCGGCACGCAGGTCGCCAGCACGACGTCGCGCGCCAGCGTCTCGACCTGGTAGGCGGCGTGCGAGCCGCGCCAGCCCGAGGGCTCCGCGTGGCCGAGCGGCTCGTGGAACGGGCGGTCCGAGGCCCAGGACAGCCGGGGGCCGCGGGTGTCGCGGCGGCGCTCGGCGGCGGACGCGGCGGCCGCGCGCTCGGCGTCCGCCTGTCCCGTGGCAGGCTGCTCCGCGGGGCGCTCGGCGGCGCCCACGGGCGCCTCCGTGCCGCTCGGTGCCGCCGTGCCCGGGGTCGCGACGTCGCGCTGCGCGGAGCGCGAGACGTCGTGATCGTCGAGCAGACTCATGTCGGATCCCCCCGGGCGGCTTTGGTGTGAGTTGAGGCTATATCAGCGTGTTTGTCCTAGTCCGCCCGATGTGTCCGTTTTCACCCCTTTCACACCCGTATGGGCGAGCGATGCCCCTCTGACGTGCGCGAACACCCCCGGACGGCCCTGTCCGGGGGTACCCGAGGGGGGTGGTGCTGACCTGCGGGTATCGCGCTGACCAGCACCGACGCGAGCGCGCGGCGGGCGCGCGCCGGGCCCCGGGCGGGCACGGTTCACCCGCCCGCCGGAGGCCGGCAGGCGGTGGCGGCCGGCGGGCCGGGCAGCCGGCCGGCCGGCGGGAGGGCAGCCGGCGGCCCTCCGGCCCGCGGCTGAGCTGTCGACAGTGGAACGTCGTGACCGACACGCCGTCGGCGTGTCGGTCACGACGTTCCACTGTCCGCGGAGCGACCCGGCCCCGGACGCACGCGAGGCCGCCGACCCGGGGTGGGGTGGCGGCCTCGGTGGCGCGGGCGACGCGCTACGCGGTGCGCGTGTGGAACCGGAGCTGCGCGCGCTCCAGGCCCTCGGTCACGAGGACCTCGACGGCGTCGGCGGCGTCGTCCAGCAGCAGCGGCAGCTCCTTGAGCTCCGGCTTGGCGAAGTCGCGCAGCACGAAGTCGGCCGCGTCCATCCGCCCCGGCGGCCGGCCGATGCCGACCCGCACCCGCAGGTAGTCCTTGGTGCCCAGCGCCTTGGTGGTGTCGCGCAGGCCGTTGTGGCCGCCCTCTCCGCCGCCGATCTTGAGCTTGATCTCCCCGAACGGGATGTCCAGCTCGTCGTGCACCATGATCACGCGCTCGGGCGGCACGTCGTAGTACTTCGACAGCGCCGCGACCGGCCCGCCGGACGTGTTCATGTACGTGGTCGGCTTCGCGAGCACCGCCCGCGGCCCGGGCGCACCGCCGGGCAGGGTGCCGAGGCGCACCTCGGCCGTCGCGGCCTGCGGGCGGCGGGACAGCACGCCGCCCTTCGACCCGAACGACGCCTGCGCGCGCCGCGCGAGCTCGTCGAGCACCATCTGCCCGACGTTGTGCCGGTTCCCGGCGTACTGCGGCCCGGGGTTCCCGAGCCCGACCACCAGCCAGCGCCCCTCGCTCATCGCGGCGCCACTCCCTCCGTCGTCCACCTGCAGGAACGCCGGACGCCCGGCACCGTCACGGTACCGGGCGTCCCGACGCGGTCGGCGCGCAGCGCGCGCGCCGGGTGGGTCACTCCGCGGCAGCGGCCTCGGCGGCCTCGGCCTCGTCGGCGGCGCGGTCCTCGGCGGAGACCGTCGGGACCGTGACGGTGACGATGACCTGCTCGGCGTCGCCCTCGAGCACGGAGCCCTCCGGGAGCGTCAGCTCGCCGGCGGTCAGCGCGGTGCCGGCCTCGAGGCCCTCGATGGAGACCTCGACGTGCGCGGGCAGGTGCGTGGCCTCGGCCTCGAGGGTCAGCGTCTGGGTCTCGACGATGTGGATGGTGCCCGGGGCCGACTCGCCCACGACCGTGACCGGGACCTCGACCTGGACCTTCTCGCCGCGGCGGACGATCAGCAGGTCGACGTGCTCGATGACGTTCTTGACCGGGTCGCGCTGGACGTCCTTGGCCAGGGCCAGGACCGGCTTGCCGTCGAGCTGGATCTCGAACAGCGCGTTCGCGGCGCCCTTGACCGCGAGCATGGTCTCGTGGCCCGGGAGGGCGACGTGGACCGGCTCGGTGCCGTGCCCGTACAGGACGGCCGGGATCTGGTGGGCGCGACGCAGGCGGCGGGCGGCGCCCTTGCCGAACTCGGTGCGGGCGGTGGCGGCGAGCTTGATCTCGGACACGGTGACTCCTGGGGCGCTGAGAAGGGCGATGGCGAGCGGTGGTGGCCTCGACGCGGGGCGCGGGACGGGCACGCGGAGGCGTTCCACCCTGTCGATCACGGACCGGCGGACCCGGGTCTCTCCGGTGACCGTCCGACATCCCTCGCCGAGGCAACTGGACGATCCTACCCGGGCCCGCGCCCCGCACGAAACCAGGCCCCGCACCCCCCGGCGGCGGCCGCCGCGCCCCGCGACGCGTGGAGGCCCGCTCCCCCGTCGCGGGGAAGCGGGCCTCGGGCGCACGTGCGGCGACGGGCGCCGCGCGCGCAGGTCAGGACTGGCCGTCGAACAGGCTGGTCACCGAGCCGTCGTCGAACACCTCGCGGATCGCCCGGGCGATGAGCGGCGCGATGGACAGCACCGTCAGGCCCTCGAACCGGCGCTCCTCCGGGATCGGCAGCGTGTCCGTGATGATCACCTCGCGGGCGCCGGACTGCTGCAGGCGGTCGATCGCCGGGTCGGACAGCACGCCGTGGGTCGCCGCCACGATGACGTCCTTCGCGCCGGCCTCGTGCAGCACGCGCACGGCGCCGGCGATGGTGCCGGCGGTGTCGATCAGGTCGTCGACGAGCACGCAGGTGCGCCCCTCGACGTCGCCGACGACGCGGTTCGCGACGGTCTTGTTCGGCTGCCGGATGTCGCGCGACTTGTGCACGAAGGCCAGCGGGCCGCCGCCGAGCTTCTGCGCCCACAGCTCGGCGACGCGGATGCGGCCGGCGTCCGGGGACACGACGGTGACGTTCTGCACGTCGACCCGGGTCCGCACGTACTCGGTGAGGATCGGCATGGCCCACAGGTGGTCCACCGGGCCGTCGAAGAAGCCCTGGATCTGCGCGGCGTGCAGGTCGACGCTCATCAGGCGGTCGGCGCCCGCGGTCTTGAACAGGTCCGCCATCAGGCGGGCCGAGATCGGCTCGCGGCCGCGGTGCTTCTTGTCCTGCCGCGCGTAGCCGTAGAACGGCGCGATCACGGTGATGGTCTTGGCCGAGGCGCGCTTGAGGGCGTCGACCATGAGGAACTGCTCCATCAGCCACTGGTTGATGGGCGCCGCGTGGCTCTGCAGCACGAACACGTCCGCGCCGCGCACCGACTCGGCGAACCGCACGTAGATCTCGCCGTTGGCGAAGTCGTAGGCCGTGGTGGGCAGGAGGTCGATGTCGAGGCTCTTGGCCACCGCGGCGGCGAGCTCGGGGTGCGCGCGCCCGGAGACCAGGACGAGCCGCTTCTCACCGTCCTGCGAGACGATCCCGGTCATCGTGCGGTGTCCTCCGTGCTGGGCTGGGCGTCGGGCAGCGGGACCGGGTGGTCCGGCAGGGTCGGGGGTGGCGTGCGGTGCACGCCGGAGCCGGCGCTCGCCTGCCCGGCGCGCTCGCGCTCGGCGCGCGCCTGCGGCGAGAGCTCCGCGTCCTCGTCGCGCGCGCGGGCGGCGGCCTCGGCGGCCGGGGTGCCCGGGCGGGACCGGGCGACCCAGCCCTCGATGTTGCGCTGGGCGCCGGCGCTGACCGCCAGGGCACCCGCCGGCACGTCGTGCCGGATCACGCTGCCGGCGCCGGTGTACGCGCCGTCGCCCACCTCGACCGGGGCGACGAACATGTTGTCCGAGCCGGTCCGGGCGTAGGAGCCGATCGTGGTGCGGTGCTTGCGCACGCCGTCGTAGTTGACGAACACCGAGGCGGCGCCGATGTTCGTCTCGACGCCGATGGTGGCGTCGCCGACGTAGGACAGGTGCGGCACCTTGGACCCGGCGCCGATCTCGGCGTTCTTGGTCTCCACGAACGTGCCGATCTTGCCGCGCTCGCCGAGCACGGTACCCGGGCGGAGGTAGGCGAACGGGCCGACCGTCGCGTCCTCGCCGACCACGGCCAGCGAGCCGTGCGTCCGGACGACCGTCGCGCGGGCGTGCACCTCGACGTCCTGGAGCGTGGTGTCCGGGCCCACGGTGGCGCCGGTGGCGACCGAGGTGGCGCCGAGCAGCTGGGTGCCGGGCAGCAGCGTCACGTCCTGCGCGAGCTCGACGTCGACGTCGACCCACGTGGTGGCCGGGTCGACGACGGTCACGCCGGCGCGCATCCAGCGGTCGAGCACCCGGCGGTTGAGCTCCGCGCGGAGCACCGCGAGCTGGGCGCGGTCGTTGACGCCCTCGACCAGCACCGGGTCGTCGGTGCGCAGCGCGCGCACCCGGCCGCCGTCGCCGCGCGCGATCGCCAGGACGTCGGTCAGGTAGACCTCGCCCTGCGCGTTGTCGCGGCCGAGCCGGCCGAACGCGCCGCGCAGCACGGCGGCGTCGAACACGTAGACGGACGAGTTGATCTCGGCCACCGCGCGCTGGGCGTCGGTGGCGTCCCTCTCCTCGACGATGCCGAGCACGTCACCCGCGTCCGGGGCGTCCGGCGCGGCGCGCAGGATGCGGCCGTAGCCGGTCGGGTCCGGGACCTCGGTCGTCAGCACGGTCACCGCGTTGCCGTCGGCGGCGTGCGCGGCGAGCAGCTCGCCCAGCGTCTCGCCGTCCAGCAGCGGGATGTCGCCGGCGAGGACCACGACCGGGCCCTCGACCAGCACGCCGGAGACGCTGCCGGGCTCGCCCGGGCCGTCGCCGGCCGACGCGGCCTCGGCCTGCGCGGCGGCGTCGAGCACGGACAGCGCGCACTGCACGGCGCGGCCGGTGCCGGGGACGTCGTCCTGGTCGGCCACCAGCACCTGCGGCAGCAGCTCGCGGGCGTGCGCCGCGACCGCCTCGCGCTCGTGCCGGACCACGACCGCGGTGCGCCGCGGCTCGAGGGCCTGCGCGGCCGCGAGCGCGTGCCCGAGCATCGAGCGGCCCGCGAGGGTGTGGAGGACCTTCGGAGTGGCGGATCGCATCCGCGTTCCCTCGCCTGCGGCGAGGACGATGACCGCGGCGGGGCGGGGGGTGGTCACCTGTGGGTGCTCCCTGTGAGAGGTCTGCCCGCGCGCCGGTGAGGGCGAGCCGGGCGGGGACGTCGTGCGCTGACGCACTCTACCGCCGCCGGGGAGCCCGCCGTCGCGGGTCCGGCCCGGCGGCACCATGATGGGACCGGCGCGGGTGCCGGACGGGGGCCCGCCGGTCCCCGAGAGGAGCGCCGCCATGACGGACGCGACCGCCCCCGGCGCCGCACGGCCCCGGGTCGTGCAGACGGTGCTGGACACCACCGATCCGCGGGGCCTCGCGGAGTTCTACCGGGAGCTGCTGGGCATGACGTACCGCCCGGGCGACGAGCCGCCGGCGCCCGGCGAGCCGGACGCGCGCGGGGACGACTGGCTGGTCCTGCGGGGTGACGGGCTGTGGCCGCTGGCGTTCCAGAAGGTGCTCCAGATCACGCCGCCGACGTGGCCGGAGCCCGCGGTGCCGCAGCAGCTGCACCTGGACATGACGGTGCCCGACGGCGACACCCTGGACGCGGAGCGGGACCGCGCGGTCGCGCTCGGCGCCCGGCTGCTGCTCGACCGCCGGGACGACCCGGACGAGCCGCTGTACGTGTTCGCCGACCCGGCGGGCCACCCGTTCTGCATCTTCGTGGGCTGAGGCGCGGCCGCGCCGCACCGCGGCGTTTGACGGGGCGCGCCCGGCCGCCGTACAACTGACGCCACCAGGGTTGTTACTGAGCGGTTCAGGCAAGACCTGAGGCACCGGCGAGCGTCGGACGCCTCAGGTCTTTTTTGTTGCCCTGGCGCGCCGTCCGACGCAGGCCGGCGCGACGAGAAGGGAAGTCCGGCAATGCCTCGACGTCGAGCACGAGTCGCCACCGCCTCCGGCCTGCACGCCCGCCCGGCGTCGCTGGTCACCCGCAAGGCCGCCGAGGGCGGCCACCCCGTCCTGATCGGCCGCGAGGGCGAGCCCGGCGTGGACGCCTCGAGCATCCTGTCGGTGATGGGCCTGCGCCTGCAGCACGGAGACCAGATCGAGCTGAGCTCCACGTCCGAGGACGCCGAGGCGCTGCTGGACGAGCTGGCCGCGCTGCTGGAGAGCGACCTGGACCTGGTGGAGCAGGCGTGACCACCGTCGACGCCGCCCCCGCCGGGGCCCTCGCCGCCGGGACGGTCCTGGCGGGCATCGGCGTGGGGCGCGGCGTGGCGCTGGCCCCCGTCGCCCTGGTCGCCGCCCCGCCGGCGATCCCCGCCGACGAGCCCGCGCCCGCCGACCCGGCCGCCGCCGAGGCCCGCCTGCGCGCGGTGCTCGCGGAGGTCGGCGACGACCTGCGCGCCCGGTCCGCCGCGACGCCCAACGCCGACCTGCGGAGCATGCTCGAGGCCGCCGCCACGATGGCCGGCGACCCCGCGCTCGCCGCCGAGGCCGCCCGCCTCGTGCACGCCGGCACCGGTCCGGCCACCGCGCTGGACCAGGCCGTCGAGGGCTTCGCCGCGGTGTTCACCGCCGCGGGCGGCGACCTGGCCGAGCGCGCCACGGACCTGCGCAGCGTCCGGCACCGCGCCGTGGCCCGGCTGCTCGGCGTGCCCGAGCCCGGCCTCGCCCCGCTCGACGCCCCGGCCGTGGTGGTCGCCGACGATCTGTCCCCGGCCGACACCGCGGCGCTCGACCTGTCGAAGGTCGCGGCGATCGTGACCGAGCTCGGCGGCCCGACCAGCCACACCGCGATCGTCGCCGGCCAGCTCGGCCTCCCGTGCGTCGTCCGCGTCGCGGGCGCCACCGGCCTGGCCGCCGGCACGCCGGTCCTGGTCGACGCCGCCGCCGGCACCGTCGAGGTGTCGCCGGCCGCCGAGGCCGCCGACCGCGTCGCCCGCCGCGCGCAGGACGAGGCCGTCGTGGCCGCGGTCACCGGCCCCGGCGCGACCGCCGACGGCCACGAGGTGCCGCTGCTGGCGAACGTCGGCACCCCCGACGACGCCCGCTCGGCCGCGCCGCGCACCGAGGGCGTGGGCCTGTTCCGCACCGAGGTGCTGTTCCTCGACGCGCGCACCGAGCCCGCCGTCGCCGACCAGACGGCCGCCTACGCCGAGGTGATCGAGGCGTACGCGGGCCGCAAGGTCGTCATCCGCACGCTCGACGCCGGCGCCGACAAGCCGCTGGCGTTCGCCACCCAGGCCGACGAGGAGAACCCGGCGCTCGGCGTCCGCGGCTACCGGCTGGTCCGGTCGCTGCCGGGCATCGTCACCCGCCAGCTCGAGGCGCTGGGCGCGGCGGTCCGCGCGCTGCCCGCCGAGCGGCAGGCCGACGTGTGGGTCATGGCGCCGATGATCGCGACCCCCGCCGAGGCCCGGGCGTTCGCCTCGGCCGCGCGCGAGGTCGGCATCGTCAAGGTCGGCGTCATGGTCGAGGTCCCCGCGGCGGCGCTGCTGGCCGAGGCGATCCTGGCCGAGGTCGACTTCGTGTCCCTGGGCACCAACGACCTGGCGCAGTACACGATGGCCGCCGACCGGCTGCGCGGCGAGCTCGCCGACCTGCTGGACCCGTGGCAGCCGGCCGTGCTGTCGCTCGTGGCGGCCACGGCGTCGGCCGGGGTCCGGGTCGGCAAGCCCGTGGGCGTGTGCGGCGAGTCGGCCTCCGACCCGCTGATGGCGCTGGTGCTGGCCGGCCTCGGCATCACCAGCCTGTCGATGGCGGCGGGCCGGGTGCCGGCCGCGCGGTACGCGCTGCGGTCGCTGACGCTGGAGGCGTGCCGGGCGCTGGCCGCGGCCGCGCTGGCGGCGCCGGACGCCGCGTCCGCCCGGGCGGCGGTCCGCGCCGGGCTGGACGCCGACGTGGCGCGGGTCCTCCTCGGCGAGGACTGACACCGACCCCGTCGGGCGGGCTCCTACGCAGGCCCGCCCGGCGGCCCCTCGGGGCCTGGGTCGCGCGTGGGGCCGCCCGGACGACCCCGGTCCGCGGCCCGCCTCCCCGCCCCTCCCCGGGTCGACAGTGGAAGGTGGTGACGGACACGCCGGCGGCGTGTCCGTCACCACCTTCCACTGTCACCGTGAGCGTCAGGACAGGGCCAGGTGCACGGCCGCGAAGCCGACCGCGCCCACGAGCGCCGCGGCGGGGAGCCGGCGCAGCACCGCCCGCGTCTGACCCCCGACCCGGCCCAGCAGCGGCACGAGCAGCGCCGCCACGACGGCGAACACGGCCGCGTCGCCCCAGGACCGCAGCGCGACCGCGTAGGTCACGACCGCCTCGGCCAGCCAGCACCCCGCGAGCAGCGCCGGGCCGAGCCCGCGCCACCGGCCCGCGGCGGTCCGCCACAGCCGCCCGGCCCAGCCGAACACCGGCCCGCCGACGACGCCCGACACCGCCCACACGGCGACCGACGACGCCCCGACGCCGAACCCGCGCAGGTCGGCCACCAGGTAGTAGCCGGCGACCTGGCCGACGCAGGCGAGCAGGCCCGCGAGCGCCGCGACCCACCAGCGCCGGGCCAGCGCGCCCACCAGGAACGACGCCACCAGCCACGGGCTCACGGCGTTGGCCAGGCCGGCGAACCAGGTGCCGCCGAGCACGGTCTGGCCGAACGAGGTCAGCGCGCCGACCACGAGCCCGGCGCCGACCGCGGCGGCGAGCACGCCGGGCGCGGGGAGGCCCGGGGCGGGGGTCGGGCCGGCCGAGCGCGCGGCGGGGTCGCGGTCGCCGGGACCGGCGGCCGGGACGCCGGGGGCGGGCGCGGGCTCGGGCGCGGGGTGCGGGTCGCGCGCGGCGCGCGGGGCGGGGACGGCGGTGCTCACGGTCCCCATCCGACCGCGCGCACCCCCGCGCCGTCGTCCCCCCGGGGCCGGACCGCTCCCCCGCGCGCGTCCACCCGGGGTCGGGCCCGCGGGCGGGGCCCGTGGCGCGCCGGGGCGCCCGCGGGCGCCCCCGGGTCCGTGCGCCCGATTCTCGCGCCGTCACCCTCATGATCAGGTGGCAGCGCGAAAATCGGGTGCGGGCGAGCCGGCCCGGCCGCCGCGGGCCTCACCCCGCCCGCGCCGCCAGGCCCCCGGCCGACGGGGCCGTCGCGCGCACCGCCGCCGCGACCGGCAGCGTCAGCCCGATCAGCGCCACGACCGCCAGCAGCCCACCGAGCACCACCGGGTCCAGCACCGGCACCGGCACGCCGAGCAGCCCCTGCCCGACCCCGAGCAGCGCGGGCAGCACCGCCGCGAGCCCGACCGCGACCGCGGTCCCGGTGATCAGCGCCGACTCCGCGGCCACCATCCGGATCAGCTGCGCGCGGGTCGCCCCGGTCCGGCGCAGCAGCGCCAGCTCCGCCCGCCGGGTGCCGACCAGGCCCACCAGCGCGTTGCCCGCCGCGACCGCGACGAACGCCAGCAGCGCCAGCAGCAGCGCCGTCCCGAGCCCCTGCTCCCCCGCCGCGGCGTCCCGCACCGACCGCGCGTACCCGGCGGGGTCGGTGACGTCGAGCCCGGTCGCCGCGACAGCCGCCCGCACGTCCCCGGCCGCGGCCGGGTCCTCGGCGCGGACCAGCAGCACGCCGCCCTCCGCCCCGGCGGCGACCGCCGTCCCGGAGCCGACCAGGTAGTCGCCCAGCCCGAGACCCCGCTCGTAGACCGCCACCACCGTCAGCTCGACCTCGGAGCCCCCGACCCGCACCTCCACCGGGTCGCCCAGCCCGCTGGTGCCGAGCGCCGCCTCGCTGCTGATCGCGATCGTGCCGTCCCGGCCCAGGTCGTCCAGCGAGCCGGACCGCACGTCGGGGTCGAGGAGCGTCGCCTCGGCGGGCACCGTCCGCAGCGTCGCCGCCTCCCAGGACAGCCCGTCGAGGAACGGCAGGTCCTCGTCCTCCTGGTCGGTCCGGACCTGCGCGGCCACGCCGGCGGTCACGCCCGCGGCGGCGACGCCCGGCAGCGCGGCCACCTCGGCGGCCCGCGCCTCGGCGACCCCGCCCGCGGCCGGGTCCTCGGCCACCACGTCCGCCACCACGGCGTCCCGCACCTGCTGCTCCGCGGCGTCGACGATCGCCCGGTTCGCCCCGGACTGCACGGTGCCGAGCGCCAGCAGGAGCGCGAGCGGCAGCACCGCCCCCGTGAGCCGCCGGGAGAACCCGCGGGCGTTGGTCAGCGCGAGCGTCGGCACGGCGCGCGACCCGCGGGTGAGCCGCAGCCCCCGCTCCGCACCCCACCGGACCAGCAGCGGCCCGACCAGCGCGGCGGCGATCAGCAGCACGATCGCCGACGTCGTCGCGGCCGCGGCGCCCGCGATCCCGGGCAGGGCGAACGGCACCAGCGCGGCGACCAGCCCGGCCACGGCCAGCACGGCCGCCGTCACGGCGCGCGCCCGCGGGATGCCCCGCGGCTCGACCGCGGCCTGCTGCACGGCGCTCGCCGGGCTCAGCCGCGCGCTCTCCCGTCCGGCCAGGCGCGCGCCGAGCAGCGCCGTCGGCACCAGCAGCGCGAGCGCGCCGAGCACCGGCCACGGCGACAGCGCGGGCGCGTACCCGGCCGGCACGACCCCGCCGGCGACCAGCACGTCGGCCAGCAGCGGTGCGAGCAGCAGCCCGGGGACGGCCCCGAGCGGCGCGGCGACCGCGAACACCAGCAGCACCTCCGCGGTCACCAGCCGGCGCACCTGCCCGGTCGTGGCGCCGACCGCCCGCAGCAGGGCGAACTCCCGCGCCCGCGGCCGGAGCGCGCCCGCGAACGTCGACGCGACCACCAGCAGCGCGATCAGCACCGCGGTCCCCGCGAACGACGAGGCGACGGCCAGCAGCATCGAGGCGGCGGGGTCGTCGGCCGCGCCGGCGGCGAGCCGGACCCCGGCCTCCACCCAGACGCCCGTCGCGGTGAGCAGCGCGGCCGCGAGCCCCACGACCAGCGCGCTGCCGGCCAGGCTGCCGCGGTGCACGCGGACGGCGGACCGGGCCATCGACCCGACGGCGCTCATCGGCCCAGCTCGATCATCCGGGCCGTGACCTGCTCGGTCGTCGGCGCGTCGAGGTGCCCGGCGATCAGGCCGTCGGCGAGGAACAGCACGCGGTCGGCCGCGGCGGCGACGTGCGCGTCGTGGGTGACCAGCACCAGCGTCTGCTGCAGGGTCTGCGCGGTCGAGCGCAGCACCTCCAGCACCTGGCCGCCGGTGTGCGAGTCGAGCGCGCCGGTCGGCTCGTCGGCGAACACCACCGCGGGCCGGGTGACCAGCGCGCGGGCGATCGCGACGCGCTGCGCCTGCCCGCCGGACAGCTCGCCCGGCAGCCGGTCGTCCATCCCCTCGAGCCCGACGGCGGCCATCAGGTAGCGGCGCAGGTGCGCGTCGGGCTCGCGGCCGCCGAGCAGCAGCGGCAGCGCGATGTTCTCCGCCACGGTCAGGTGGCCGACCAGGTTGTACGCCTGGAACACGAAGCCGATCCGGTCCCGCCGCAGCCGGGTCACCGCGTCGGGCGACATCGCCGTGAGGTCGGACCCGCCGACCACGACGCGCCCGCTCGACGGCCGGTCCAGGCCGGCGGAGACGTTGAGCAGCGTCGACTTCCCGGAGCCCGACGGCCCCATGACCGCCGTGAACGAGCCGGGGGCGAGCGCCAGGGAGACGCCCGCCAGCGCCGCGACCGTGCCGCGGCCGTTGGGGTAGGTGCGGTGGACCCGGTCCAGCAGCACGGCGGGCTGGGCGCCGGCCGGGGGGGCGGCCGGGCTCGCCGGGCTGGTCGGGGTGGGTGCGGTGGCGCTCATGGCCGGTCTCCTCGTCTGGGGTGCTGCGTCCCCTCGACGCTAGGAATCCGGCCCCCTCGCCCTCCAGCCGCCTGCGACGGAACCGGCGGGCCTGCATCCTTCGACGCAACCGGTCCGCCGCGCGGCGGACCGCGCCCGGCGTCAGCCCTCGTCGGGGACCGTGACCACCCGGTTCTGGTACGCCCAGACGACGGCCTGCAGCCGCGACCGCACCCCGAGCTTCGGCATCATCCGCGCGAGGTGCGACTTCACCGTCGACACCTCGACCACCAGCTCCGCGGCGATCTCCTCGTTCGACATGCCCTGCGCGAGCAGCCGGAGGATGTCCTGCTCCCGGGCGGTCAGCACGTCGGCCCCCCGCTGCACCGTCACGGGCTGCAGCCGGCGGCGGTCCGCGAACTCGCGCAGCACCCGGCGGGTCAGCGCCTGGTCGAGCGTGCCCCGCCCCGCCGCGACGTGCCGCACCGCCCGGACGATCTCCTCCGGCTCGGCGTCCTTGAGCAGGAACCCCGACGCGCCCGCCTCGAGCGCGCCGAACACGTAGTCGTCGAGGTCGAACGTCGTCAGCACCAGCACCGGCACCGGGCGCTCGGCCTCCGGCCCGCACAGCTCCCGCGCGACGCTGATCCCGTCCCGGCCGGGCATCCGGATGTCGAGGACCGCCACGTCGGGCTCGGCGGTGCGGGCGAGCGCGACCGCCTCGTCGCCGTCCGCCGCGACGCCCACGACCTCGAGGTCGGGCTCGGCGGCGAGCAGCGCGGACAGGCCGGCGCGCACCAGGGGCTGGTCGTCGGCGATGAGCACCCGGGTCACGGCGCGCCCTCCTCTGCTCGGGGCTCGCGCGGCAGCACGAGCCGGACCTCCCAGCCCCCGTCGGGGGTCGGGCCGTGCCGCAGGTCGGCGCCGACGAGCTCGGCGCGCTCCCGCATCCCGCGCAGGCCGTACCCGGGGTGCCCGGGGTCGCCGGCCCGCGGCTCGCCGGTGGGCACCCCGTTCCGCACCGTCAGCACGACCGAGTCGGCACCCCGGTCGTCGACCGTCACCCGGCAGGCCGCGCCCGTCGCGTGCGTCCGGACGTTCGCGAGCGACTCCTGCACGATCCGGTACCCGGCGAGCTGGGCGAGCGGCCCGACGCCGGCGCCGAGCGGCGCCGCGTCCGCCCCCGGGGCCCGCAGCACCTCCAGCGTCACGTCCCGGGGGGCGCCGGGCGCCGCCGCGACCAGGTCCGGCACCGCCGCGAGCGTCAGCGCCGACGTCTCCGCGCCGTCGTCCTCCCGCAGCAGCCCGACCAGCCGGCGCAGGTCCGCGAGCACGACACGGCTCTGCTCCCGCACCTCCCGCACCCCGCGGCGCGCGGCCTCGGGGTCCGTGGTGATCTGCCGGTCGATCGCCGACGCCATCAGCGCGATGCCGGACAGGTGGTGCGCCGCGAGGTCGTGCAGCTCGCGGGCCATCGCGGTCCGCTGCTCCGCCAGCGCCGTCCGAACCCGGGCCTCCTGCTCGCCGGCGAGGGCGCGGAGCTCCCCCTCCTGCGCCGCCCGGACCGCCCGGCGCGACGACACGACCAGCGCCGGCACCAGCCCGAGCGCCACCACGGCCAGCGCCTGCGCCGCCGCGGCGAGCGCGACGAGCGGTGTGCCGGGTGCGTCGACCGCGTCCACCCCCGCGACCGCGGAGGCGACCGCGAGCAGCAGCACCCCGGCGGCGAGCGCCAGGCGGATCCGGGCGAGCGGCACGGCGACGGCGGCGCGGTACACCGCGACCACCACGGCCAGCGTGAGCAGGCCGGACGCGCTCACCTCCGGGCCCCCGCCCGCGAGCGCGACCCCGAGCGGGACGGCCGCGACGACGAGCAGCGCGGCGCGGGGCGCGGTCCGGGCGACGGCGACCGCGCCGGCCTGCACCACCAGCGTCGCGACGACCAGCCACCACCCGAGGGCGCCCACGGCCGGCACCGGCACCGGCTCGGCCGGCTCCATCGCGGCGAGCGCCGGGAGCGCGAGCAGCCCGGCCACGCCGAGCGCGAGCGTCACGCCGGCCGCCACGACGTCCCCGCGCCGGACGGCCGCCAGGGCGGGGGCGGCGGCGGACGCGGGCAGCGGCACGGGCACGTCGGGCATCGTCGCACGGCGGCCGAGCGCGTCGTCGACGCCCGACGGGCGCGCGGTGGGGTGGAGTCCGCTGCACGACGAGGTGACCGCGGAGGAGTAGACGCTCGAGCGGCCTCGCTGCGGACGACGTGGACTCTGCTGTCGTACTCGACCGGTTCGGCGACGTCGCCGACCTCGCCCTCCGCTCCGTCGCACCTCGTCGCCTCCTGGGCTCTGAGGTCCGGATCGGCGTCACCGTCGCCGGCCTGAACCCCGTGGACTGGCAGATCGTCGAGTCGAGCACGCTCGCAGCAGCGTTCGTGATCGACGTCCCTGCGGACGATCACGGAGATCGGCCCGTCGGTGAGCCGATGGCGCGTGGGAGATCGCGTCTTCGGTGGAGCCCGCGGCCGGGCCGTGGCGACGTCGATCACTGTCGACGAACGCCATCCGAGCCTGCACCGCACACCTGCTGGTGTCTCCGACCTCGAGGCCGGGACTCTGGACATCGCCGGACGTACCGCGTCGGCCGTCGCTGACGCCTTGGCTGCGGAGCCCGGCGAGACCGTCCTCGTCGGCGCCGCAGGCGGCGGAGTCGGTTCGATCCTGACCCAGCTGCTCGTCCGCGGCGGCGTCGGGGTGATCGGGACGGGTTCGGCGGCCTCTGCCGACCACATCCGATCGCTCGGTGCGCGGCCCGTGACCTACGGCCCTGCTCTCGACGGCGAGATCGCCGCCATGGGCGTCTCCGTCGCTGCCGCCGCCGACCTGCACGGCACGGAAACCGCCGAGACGGCGATCCGCCTGGGGGTGCCGCGGCACCGCGTCGTCACCATCGAGGCTGACGGTCCGCCGGCCGGGGTCGTGCAGGTCAACGGCTCCGACGCGCGACCGGACGCGCTGCACCGTCTGCTCGCGCTCATCTCCGAGGGCGGGCTTCGGGTCCCGGTCGCGGCGGTCTACGGCCTCGAGCAGTTCCAGCAAGCGGTGACCCACCAGACGAGCCGGCACGTCCACGGCAAGATCGCCATCACGCCCGGACGGTAGCGACACGCCGGCTCCGCCCCCAGGATTCGAACCCGGACCTCAAGGCTCCAAAGGCCTGCGTGCTGCCGTTACACCAGGGCGGACCGCGGGCGGGCCGGGCGTGCCGGCTCCCCCGCGTCGGCCGCCAGTCTGCCAGCCCGGGACGCGCTCCCGGGCCGCGTCAGCCCGCGAGGCGCATCGAGGCGAGCCGGTTCAGCGACACCTGCTGCTCCGCCGCCTCGATCGCGAGCCTCCGGTGCAGCTCCGGCGGGATGCGGACGACGAACCGCCCGGAGTACACCCGGTCGGCCAGCGCGGCGGGTGGGTCCTCCCCGGACTCCACCATCTCGGCGATCACGTCCTCGACCAGGCGCTGGATCCCGCCGAAGGCCAGCGCGCGGTCGGCGTCGAGCCACGACAGCGACGGGAACTCGACGACGGTGCCGACGTAGGCGTCGTCCTCGGGCGACCATCCGACGCGGTAGCTGTAGTGGTCCTCGTAGGTGCTCATCGCGCTCCCTGCTCCTCTCCCGCCTCGGTCGCGAGCCTGTCGACTGCCGCCAGCACCTGACGCACCTGGTATGCCTTGGCCCTGCCGTGGTCGTCCTGGATGTTCACGCGCGGGTCACCCCGCCACGGCGTCGCGAACACCTGGTGCGAGGTGCCCCGCTGCCGCGGTTCGCCGAAGAAGTGGCGGCAGACCCGCGCGAGGTCGACGAACCGCACACCGGCGGGTCGTCGGCGCATCTCCTCAAGGATCTTCTCCACTCCGGCCATCGATCGACAGTACCGATAACGGTACTACTCACCGGCGCCACCGCCCCCACCCGGGCGCCGCGCCTGCGAGGATGGCCCGATGACCGCCGAGCCCCGCCGCACGCCACGGACGACGCGCGCCCGCATGACCGCGACGCAGCGGCGTGCGCAGCTGCTCGACGTGAGCCGCCGGCTGTTCGCCGAGAAGGGCTTCGAGGGCACGTCGGTCGAGGAGATCGCCGCCCGCGCCGAGGTGTCCAAGCCCGTCGTCTACGAGCACTTCGGCGGCAAGGAGGGCATCTACGCGGTCGTCATCGACCGGGAGATCCAGGCCCTGACCGGCGCGCTCACCGGGGCGCTCGACGAGGGCGGCCACCCCAAGGTCATGGTCGAGCGGTCCGCGCTCGCGCTGCTCGGGTACATCGAGGACTCCGAGGACGGGTTCCGGATCCTGGTGCGCGACTCGCCGGTGGCGCAGGCGACCGGCACGTTCTCCAGCCTGATCGGCGACGTGGCGACGCAGGTCGAGCACCTGCTCGCCGCGCAGTTCAAGAAGCAGCACCTGGACCCGCGCACGGCGCCGATCTACGCGCAGATGCTGGTCGGCATGGTGGCGCTCACCGGCCAGCACTGGCTGGACGCGCGCAGCCCCAAGAAGGCGGACGTCGCCGCGGCGCTGGTCAACCTCGCGTGGAACGGGCTGTCCGGCCTGGAGCGCCGCCCGCGGCTGACGACCGCCCCGGAGCCGCGGAAGCGCGCCGCGAAGCCCCGCCCGAAGCCGGACGACGCGTCCCCCGGCGACGCGCCCGCGGAGCCCGGCCCGGCGGCACCCGTCGAGTAACCTCGCCCGCATGTCGGCAGCCGTTCCACAAGGTCAGCCCGGCGCGCCCCGGGACGAGGTGGACCGGATCGTCGCGGCGTGGGCGCGCGAGCGCCCCGACCTCGACGTCGCGCCGCTGTCCGTGCTGTCCCGCGTCACGCGGCTGTCCCGGCACCTCGACCTCGCCCGGCGGCAGGCGTTCGCCCGGCACGGGCTGGAGCCGTGGGAGTTCGACGTGCTGTCCGCGCTGCGCCGCGCCGGCGCGCCGTACCGGATGTCCCCGGGCGCGCTGCTCACGCAGACGCTGGTGACCAGCGGGACGATGACGAACCGCGTCGACCGGCTGGCGTCCCGCGCGCTGGTCGAGCGGCTGCCCTCCCCCGACGACCGCCGCGGGGTGCTGGTCAGCCTCACCGACGAGGGCCGCGCCCGCGTCGACGCCGCGATGTCGACGCTGCTGGAGATCGAGCGCGACCTGCTGGCCTCGCTGCCGGCCGCGGAGCGCGACCGCCTGGCGGACCTGCTCCGCACCCTGGTCGCCCCCTTCGACACCCCCTGACCCTCCGCCGAGATGGCAACTCTCGGCTGCGTCGCGGGTCCCGCGCACAGCCGAGAGCTGCCATCTCGCCGAACCCGGGCGTGCGCGACGGCGCGCGCGGCACCCCGTGCGGGTGCCGCGCGCGCCGGTCGTGCGGGCGGGGGTCAGGCCGCCTTGGTCAGGGCCTCCGAGAGCTTCACGCGGCGGCCGGTGCGGAGCACCGAGCGGGCGTAGATCCGGGCGCCGATGCCGGTGACGAGCACCGCGGTCCCCGCGAGGATCACCAGGGACACCAGCGGCTCCCACCAGGACGCCTCGCCGAGGAACAGCCGCACCGGCATCCCCACCGGGGCGCTGAACGGCACGTACGACATGATCGTCAGCACCAGGTCGTTGTCGTTGAAGAAGATGACGCCGAAGTACGGGATCATCACGAGCATCATCACCGGGGTGAGCACCGGGCCGGTGTCCTCGACGCGGGAGACGAGCGAGGCGGCGGACGCGAACAGCGCGGCCAGCAGCACGAACCCGACGAGGAAGAACAGCACGAACCAGGCGACCGGCGCCCCGATCATGCCCAGCAGGTCGTCCTGCCCGGTGACGACCAGGCCGACGACGGCCACGGCGGCGATCGCGGCGATCTGGCCGACCGCGAGCACGGTGTTGCCGAGGATCTTGCCGGCGAGCAGCGCGCGGGGCGGGACGGTCGACAGCAGGATCTCGACGATCCGGGACTGCTTCTCCTGCACGGTGTTCTGCGCGATCGTGCTGCCGAACGTCATGGCGGCCATGAAGAACGCGATGCCGAACACGAACGACACGACGTACCGCAGCGCGTCCGAGGTGCCGGACTCGTCGAGCAGCTCGACCGGCGGGGTCACCGCCAGCGCGCTGATGACGCCGTCCGGGGCCGAGTCGAGGCCGACCACCACGACGCCGAGCAGGTTGTCCGAGTCGTCGTCGGGCAGGACCGCGGCGGAGACCTCCTCGGACTCCACCAGCGCGCGCGCCGCCTCGGGGTCGGCGGCGTCGACCGCCTCCAGCCCGTCGACGCCCTCGATCACCGCGGCGGTCTCGGGGACGACGGCGACCTTCGTGTCCCCGCCGCCGAGCCGGTCGCCCAGCACGGAGGTGAGGATGATGCCGCCCAGCACGAGCACGAGCAGCACCGCGGTCGAGATGAGGAACGACTTGCTGCGGACCTGCGTGGTGACCTCGCGCTCGGCGACCATGAGCGTCGCCTGCACGGTGTTCGGGGTGGCGGGCCTGGCTGCCGGCGCGGAGCCGGACGAGGGGGTGTTCGACAGCATCGGGGTGCGCCCGCTCATCGGACCGGCTCCTTCGTCTTCGTGGTGGCGGGCTCGTCGTCGTGACGCTCCTCGTCGCGGACGATGTCGCGGAAGATCTCCGCGAGCCGCGGGCGCACCGGGCTGAACTGCTGGACGGGCGCGGCGTCGAGCGCCGCGCGCAGGACCCGCTGGGCGGCGGCCTCGTCGGACTCGAACAGGGCGTAGCCGCCGTCGAACTCGACGACCCGGACGCCCGGCTCGGTCCGCAGCCAGCCCATGTCGCCGCCCGAGGTGATCTCGTACCGCGGGGCGGCGTGCTGGGCGCGGAGCGCCTCCTTCTCCCCCGCCGCGCGGATCCTGCCGCCGGCGATGACGACCACGTCGTCGCACAGCCGCTCGACCACGTCGAGCTGGTGCGAGGAGAACAGCACCGGCGCGCCGCGGGACGCGTACTCCTGCAGGACGCCGAGCACCAGGTCGACGGCCATCGGGTCGAGGCCGGAGAACGGCTCGTCGAGGACCAGCACCTCCGGCTCGTGCACCAGGGCGGCGGCGATCTGGGCGCGCTGCTGGTTGCCGAGCGACAGGTCGTCGACCGGGTCGTTCAGCCGCTCGCCGAGGCCGAGCTTCTCGAGCAGGTCGCGCGCCTTCTCCGTCGCGGTCCGGCGCTCGTAGCCGTGCAGCCGCGCGAGGTAGGTGATCTGCTCCAGCACGTGCATCTTCGGGTAGAGGCCGCGCTCCTCGGGCATGTAGCCGAAGGCCCGGCGGCGGTCGTCGCCCAGCGGGCTGCCGTCGAAGGTGACGGTGCCGGAGTCCGGCGTGAGCACCCCGAGGATGATCCGCATCGTCGTCGTCTTGCCGGCGCCGTTCCCGCCGACGAACCCGGTGAGCTTGCCCCGCTCCACCGAGAAGCCGACGTCGTCGAGCACCAGCCGGTCCCCGAAGGACCGGTGGATCCCGTCGAGCTGCAGCATGTCGTCTCCCGTCCTGACCTGTGGCGGACCTGTCGTCCGCCGGGATCAACGCTAGGAGGCGTCCCCGCCGGAGCACCTCGGCCGCCGGGCGGAACTTGCGGGGCGGCCGGGCCTCCGTCCCGGGGCGGAGGGGGTCAGTCCGTCAGCCCGTTCTCGAACGCGTAGACGACGGCCTGCACCCGGTCCCGCAGGCCGAGCTTGGTGAGCACGTTGGACACGTGGGTCTTGACGGTGGCGCGGCCCAGGACGAGCTCGGCGGCGATCTCGTCGTTGCTCAGGCCGCGCGCGACCAGCCGCAGCACCTCGAGCTCGCGCTCGGTCAGCCCCGTGGCGGAGGGGTCGCCGGTGCCGCGCCCGGCGGCCGCGGGGCTCCCCCCGGAGGTGGAGCCCTGGCCGACGACGGCGCGGGCGATGACGGCGCGGGTGACCTCGGGCGACAGCAGCGCGTCCCCCGCGGCGACGGCGCGCACGGCGTCCGCGAGCTGCTCGGGCCGGGAGTTCTTCAGCAGGAACCCGGCGGCGCCCGCCTGCAGCGACTCCAGCAGGTAGTCGTCCCGGTTGAACGTGGTCAGGACGAGCACGCCCGCCGTGATGCCGGGGTCCGCCGTGATCCGGCGGGTGGCCTCCAGCCCGTCGACGCCCGGCATCTGCACGTCCATGCAGACCACGTCCGGGCGCAGCGCGCGCGCCAGCTCGACCGCCTCGGCGCCGTCGCCGGCCTGCCCGACGACCTCCAGGTCCGGCTGCGCGCCGAGGATGGTGGCGAGCCCGGCCCGCAGCAGCGCCTGGTCGTCCGCGAGCACCACGCGCACCGGCCGGTCCGGGCCGAAGCCCCGGTCCGGGGCGTCGCCCTCCGTCGCGTCGTCGAACCGCACCGCGTCGGCCCCGGTCATCGTGCCCCTCCCGTCCGCGGCCCGAGCGGCACCCGCGCCCGGACCAGGTAGCCGCCGCGCCCCCGCGCGCCGGTCTCCAGCGTGCCGCCGTCGGCGGCGACCCGTTCCCGCATGCCGACCAGGCCGAGCCCGCCGGACGTCCCGCGCCGCGCGACCCGTCGCGCGCCGGTGCCGTCGTCGGTGACCTCGAGCTCGACCGCGTCGGGCTCGTACCGCAGCCGGACGTCCACCCGGGCGCCGGTCCCCGCGTGCTTGCGCACGTTGGTCAGCGCCTCCTGGCAGATCCGGTACAGGTTGAGCGAGGTGAGCGGCGGCACCCGCACGGGGTCGCCGACCACCTGGTACTCCGCGGCCAGCCCGGTGTCCGCGGCCTGCTGCACCAGCTCGGGCAGCCGCTCGACGGACAGCGAGCCGACCGCGGAGGCGGCGTGCGCCTCGGTCCCGGACTCGCGCAGCGTGCTGAGCAGCCCGTGCAGCTCGTCGACGGCCTCGCGGGCGCTGTCCTCGACCTGCTCCAGCGCGGCGGCGGCCTGCTGCGGGTCGGACTCCTGGACCATCCGCGCCGCGGCGGCCTGCACGCCCATCATCGACACGTGGTGCGCGACCGCGTCGTGCAGCTCCCGGGCCAGCCGCAGCCGCTCGATGGCGACGGCCTGCTCCTCGACCCGGCGGCGCTCGCCGACCAGCAGCCGCCCGCGGTACGCCGTGCGGGCGCGCTCGCGCGCGGCGTTCCAGGCGTGCTCGCCGAACCACCAGGAGCCCGCGAAGTACAGGATGTTGGTGAGCAGCTGGATCAGCAGGTACGCCACCAGCGGGGAGAACGCGCCCGCGTTGGAGAAGCCCTCGATGCCCTCGGGGTCGGTGACCGCCTGGAACATCGCGATCAGCAGCCAGACGAACATCGCGACGACGAT
>Ga0164306_10000111_pt1 | contig 30403 bp, 27 predicted proteins | sample Whisoiple_242_MG_FD_110213 | JGI IMG/M metagenome (GOLD analysis project Ga0164306, IMG submission 110213) | Soil microbial communities amended with fresh organic matter from upstate New York, USA - Whitman soil sample_242_MG | ecosystem: Environmental > Terrestrial > Soil > Unclassified >... | reverse complement strand
TTCATCAGCGTGCGAGTAGGCCAGAGGGACCTTGTGTTTACCAAAACTTTGTCACCCGGTTTTCCGATCACGGCGATCACGCGCGATGTCGGCGATTCCGGCGATTCTCTGACCTACCATTAGTCGACGGCCCAAAAACCCTGAAAAACGTCATCCCGATGGCCGTAAAGCGAGCACGCGTCTTCATCAGCGTGCGAGTAGGCCAGAGGGACCTTGTGTTTACCAAAACTTTGTCACCCGGTTTCCCGATCCGGCGATTCCGGCGATCTAACCCACCGCTCGGCGCTCGCCCGCCCCAAACAGCTCCGCCCAGTACCGTTCCCTGGGCAACGTCACCGTGGCCTGCGCCGGAATATCGTTCTGTTCCAGCTTTTTCGCTGCCTGATTCGCTGATTCCTGGTCGGCAAAAAGACCAAACACCGCGGAACCCGACCCTGAAAGCGACACATACTTCGCCCCTGATCGTTCAAGCGCACGTTTGACCTCGCGTATTGCGGGATACTTGGGGAAAACGACACTTTCAAAATCGTTTTCAATCCCGGTACGGACAAGGTCGAGAAGCAGTGCCTCGGCCCGGTCCCGGCCTTTGCCTGGGACACCGGTTGCGGTAAAACTGCCGTTCAGCCATTCATAAATCGTTCGACTGAACGTATTTATTCTATCTGAGCCGTTCGGGGCCGTCAATTTCGGATCGCTCCTGGCGCTCCATTTTTTGTCCCAGTCGGCAAACGCCGCCGGCGTCGATACGCCGATCTCGGGCGTGGCTATCACGCAATGGTAGCTGGGCAGGTCTTCCAGCGGATAAACCTGCTCCCCGCGGCCCGTCCCCAGCACCGTGCCGCCCACCAGGAACAGCGGCAGGTCAGAGCCCACCTCTGACGCAATGCGCAGCCGCTCTTCCGGCGCCAGCGGACGCTTTAGCTCCTTCTCCAGCGCCAGCAAGGTGGCCACCGCGTTTGACGACGCCGCTCCCAGCCCGCCCTGCACCGGCAGCTTCTTCTCGATCGTGATCCGCACCTTGCCGCGCACTTTCAGCGACCGCAGCATGCGCTCAGCCACGCGCCAGCAAGTGTTGCTTTCGTCGGCGGGCACTCGCGGATCTTTGCATACGATCTCAATTCCCAGGCCTTTGCCCACGTCCACCCGCACCTGGTCGCTCAGTGCGATGGTTTGATAAATGGTGCGCAGCTCGTGAAACCCGTCTTCACGCAGCGGCCCGATTTTCAAACCGAGATTGATTTTGGCAAAGGAACGTACGGACGTGGCCATGTGAGGAAATCATAAACGACTGTGGGCGGGATTGGGTAATTGTTCGTGCTCCGATAACGCGATCCCGCGCAATTCCTGCGGTTCCGGCGATCCAATTTGCTAAACTCATCGCAGGGAGACCTAAAATGCCGCTGTTTCGCAGGTGTGACGGGGACTTGGTGAAGAACATCGATCCCATACGCCGCATGATGCCGTACGTAATGCCCGGACGTAACGACTCCGCCATTTATCACACCACGCAGTGGGAGATTTCTCACGCGCGGGCCTGGCTTCGCAACTATAACCAGAACCGCGGTTCAAACCCGCCGGCCACGTTGTTCCACCTGGTTGCGTATGCCTGCATCAAGATGCTTCATGCACGGCCCGGCCTGAACCGTTTTGTCTCCGGTGGCCGTATCTACCAGCGCAAAGGTGTGTGGCTTTCCTTTGCCGCCAAAAAGCGCTTCACAGATGATGCTCCATTAGCAACCGTGAAACTCTCCTTCCCGGCCGACATTAGCTTTGACAATTGCGTGGACCTTATCGCGACGGCCGTCAATGATGGTCGCTCCGACCGTGAAAGCCGGGTGGAAACTGAGGTCCGTCTTTTGAACTGGATGCCAGGCCCGATGTTGCGTTCTGCGATTGCCTTCGTCCGGGGACTGGACAGATGGAACCTGCTTCCGGCGTTTCTGATCGAGCCCGACCCGCTCTATACCAGCATGTTTCTGGCGAACCTGGGATCCATACACATCGACAATGCGTTCCATCATTTATACGAGCATGGCACGTGCAGCCTCTTTGGCGTCGTCGGCGGGGCCAGGAACGTGCTTGTTCCGGGCCGCGATGGCCAGCCCGCTGTGCGCAAAGTCCTGCAAACGCAATGGACCTTTGACGAACGGGTCAATGACGGCTTCTACTGCGTTGAGTCATTAGAAATGCTGCGGCGTGTAGTGGAAGATCCGGAGCGTTACGTGGAAAGCGAAGAAGCCTTTAGCGGCAGTGAATCTTCGCTGGTCATGGCCTGATCGCTGGTTGGCATTCAGGTTTGTCGGCTCGGCAGTTCTGAAGGAAAGCAACGCTTGATGCGTTGCGGAACAAAATCGGCTGGGCTGTTACCTTGTTGCGGAAAACAGCCCAGCCACGTGCTCAAGCAGACTTGCGACTGGCGTGCGCCGGGAAGTCGATGATCTTGCCCCGCAATTCTTCAGGAGTCCACTGCTTTTTCGGGTGGAAGTTTGCCGGAACATAGAATTTAATCAATTTCGCCATAACGTCCTCCTTGACGGGGACCCAACGCCGCGCCGCGAACTTTCCACGGAGCCGATGCCAGGGTCTGGTCCAAGTTCATATCAGCCTGTTCCTTACCCTTATATCTTTCTCTAGCAAGCTGACTGCCACTCACAAGAACCCGAAGGTAAAGGAGGAGTTGCTTGCCGGCATGCGTGAAAAGACCCAAGTTTGGTAAAGAAATGTGCGTCTTAGCGCAAGAAGAGAAAATATAACTTTCACAGCGTTGTCCGCCCGTGGACAGTTGTGGGCACAGATGGGCAGTCCAAACTAAGGCGCGCCTGGTTTTATGCGACGATTACCGCGCCGCTGGCCAACGGCTGAGGCAGGCGTGTAGACTCATCCCGAAAATTTCGACGCACGGACAAATCCTATTCCAAGGGTCAAAAGGTGATGTGGTTGGCATTTTGCTGATGTCGCGTTAGAAAATCTCGACGCAATATGGAAAGGAAAAATGCATGAGAATTGCCGCTTTGATTGCTCGAATTCTACTCGGCCTGATCTTCTTTGTGTTTGGGCTGAACGGTTTCCTGCATTTCATCCCCATGGGGCCCATGCCTACGGGGCTCTCAGGCCAGTACATTACGGTAATGATGCAATCGCATTACCTCTACTTTGTCGCTGCCTTTCAGGTTGCAGGTGGTGCGCTTCTGTTGATCGGCCGCTATATTCCGCTCGCGCTTACTCTGCTCGGCCCGGTCATTGTGAACATCCTTTTGTATCACCTGTTGATGGACCTGAAGGGTATACCCATGGCGATCATTGTCGCAATCCTGTGGGGAATTGTGTTTTATCGCCACCGGCAATATTTTTCCGGCCTGTTTACGCAACGGACAACGTAGCTTGATTGGGTTCTAATACCTGAACAAATACGAGAGCTTGATGAAGATCTGGCGGCCGTCATTGATAAAGTTGCTGCGCGTGCGCAGCAGGCCGTCAAAACCTTGTCCTGGGGCGCAAGGCAGTCCTGCGCAGACGCGCAGCAGCCGGTCGTCAAGGTTCTGCAGATCGCTGTTGTAACCGGCATAGATTGCCGTGCCGGGCGTCAGCAGATAGGTGAACAGCACGTCGCCGTTGAAGCCCTTGGTGTTCTGCAGCGTGGTCAGGAAGGGGTTGGCGATCGTGGTGGAGTATTGCCCGATCAGGCGCAGCGAGAACTCCTTGGTGAACTGGTAGTTCCACTTCGACCGCATGATGTGGTTGTTGAAGATATTCAGCTTCGTGTCCTGGTCCAGCAGCCGCGTCATCAGATAAGTATTTTCGATGGTGAGCCCCTTCGTTGGCCGGACGGTGGCGCGCATAAACGCGGTGTTCTGGTAGGCCAGCACCGGCGGCCCTGTGCGCGGGACAAAGTTCGTAATGGTGCCCCAGTCCATTTCCATGCTGAGGTTGAGCCACTTGTAGTATTGCGTGTTGATCTGCGCGCCGCCCACCAGGTGGGGATAATCGCGGTTCTGCGTCAGCGTCGAAAAATCCTGCGGGCGCAGCTGCTCATGCTCCCACACCGTGAAGATAGAAAAAGAAGTAAAGCGCGGGAAGTCCCATTCATACGCGGGATTGAGCACGTGGCCCAGTCGCGTTCCATTGTGGTCCCACAGGCTCTCCTCGGCAAGACGCGGGCCATGGGCCGTCAGGAGCTTGCCTTCAGGATGAAACGTCCGGGCAATCAAGGTGCTCACGCGCCGAATGTCCGTGCGGTTGATAAAGCCTGTCTCAGACTCGAAGCCGGCGGAAATGTCCTGGAACTGGGTGTTGTATTCCCAGGAGCGTGAACTGCGTTCGATCAACGCCTGATACGCCGGGCCGGACTGATGCGAGCCGTCACTGAACTTGGTTTCGCTGGTGACGGCCTGGGCGCTCATCCGCCAGTTCTGGTTGATCCTGATCTGCGTGTCCACGCCGCCCACGCGGTTAAAGCCTACGACACAGCGCAGAGCGCTGCAGAATGTGCTGGGCTCAGTGTGCAATTCGCGGTCGGTATAGATAAAGCCAAAACTGTTGTTCTTTCCAAATTCGCGATTCACGCGCAGCACGCCGAAGTAAGCGCTGGCGCCGGTAAGCGGATCAGTAGCAGTCACGCTCCGTCCCGGCGAGCGATCGTCGGCCAGCATGGCGCCAATGGCCCACGGGCCTTCCTTGCCGGTAAGCCGTATGCCGTAAAGAGGGTCCACAATCCGCCGCGTAAACACCAGTTGCAGCGGCGTCTGAAAATAATTGGAATTTTCCTGGAAGAACGGGCGCTTCTCGGGAAAGAAAACCTCAAATCGCTGGTTCACCGTTACCTGGGGATCGTCAGATTCAATCTGCCCGAAATCAGGATTGACGGTGGCGTCCAGCACCAGGCTGTCCTTGATTACCGCTTTGGCATCGAGGCCGGCCTTGGGCTCTACGTGCTTTCCCGTAAACCGGTCGGCGGCGGGATCGCGCTCATCGAGTGCGCGAAACGCGGCCACTGACGTGTAAGGAATGAACTGGATGTTGTGGCTGGGCGAAATTTCCGTGAGCCCGTCGATGGTTCCTTCTTTCGTCAACATGCCCTGGATGTGATTGCTGTTGGCCGGAAAAAACGAATGCTCTGAGTTCCGCGGGATCACCCGTATCAGGATCACGCCCCAGCTGAGAGATGATAATTGCCGCTTGAATCGCAGAGATTTGAAGGGAATTTCAATCACCACCATGTAGCCATTGCCGGTGAGTTTGGCGGTGGTGTGCCAAACCGTATCAAAAGTGTTGTCTGGCCCGCCGCTTTCCGCAAAGAGTCCATCCTGCTGGATACCGTAGGGGTTCGAATAGAAATAATAGGCGTGGCGCTGGTCATGGAACGTGTCCAGCCAGAGCCCCACCTGATCGTCATCGTCAATCAGCTCGCGGCGCAGCATGCGCGCGCGTATCTTTTTTGGTTCCTTGTCAAAAGCCAGAAACACGGCATAAAAGTTTTTGTCCGTATAGCCCAGGAAAGCTTCGGTGGGCTGGCTCACGGGCTCGCCGTCGCGCGGCTCCTGCTGAATAAACTTATCGATCTTCAACATCTTTCGCGCCAGATCGGTGGCCGGTTCCATGCCTTCAAAGTCGGCGAGTTTGGGCCCGGACGGCAGGCGCGGAATCGTCAGGGCGCCGATCTCAGCTTTGAGGTTCGGGGCTGGCTGGCTGGGAGGTTTATGCTGGGCACAGACCGGCGACGCTGCCAGCACGATGACCGCTAACACTCTGGCGAGATAGCGAAGAGCATTGAAGTAAAGATCATTGAAATAAAGATCTTTGAAATAAAGATCATTGAAATGTCGCCGTTTTGCCACGTCGATGTGTACCTGGAATCCGCCTGCAAGGTTCCGAACTATAGACTCGAATTGATATGAAAGGTTAACCAGGGGCCCTGGCTGATGTCCCGCTGTGCCCGATCATTTTTCCACAAAGCGGTAGCTTGCATGGCTGTCATAGTCGATGCCGTGCTTCTTCTTAAGCTCCTGAATGTGCCTGAGTTGTCCCTGGGTATGAGGGCTGGCTACACCATCGCCGAGCGGCTCGTTCGTGTGCAAAAGTATTTCCTCCAGACAGCTTGTAAGACTCATGCGTTTGTACTCAGCCAGATCATGCAGCAGAGCGGCAAGGCGCTTCTCCAGCCGCAACGGCACGTCAACACGCTCAATCTTCAGTGGCGGGCCGACGTTGAACAGGGGATGGCCAAATGACAACCTGTACCCATGCAGGTCCTGGACTGCGTAGTCGCGCAAGCCATAGTCCCTGTCCCCAGGCGGCTCCAGGACATCAACGCCGTTAGCGCGGTGGAACTCATAAAGCTTGTCAGCATTGCCGACGACGAAATAAACCGCACACCCTTTGGGACAGGGCGTGCCCTGTTCCAGAAATATTTGTACCTTACCCAGCTGCACGCCTGCAATCGTTGGCGGTTCACCCCAGGTGAAGCCCATAGTGAATCCTAGTTTTCTTGTGTAGAAGTCGGTGGCGGCACGGACATCAGAGACAGACAAGCCTGGATGGTGCTGTTCACAGTCGATGGCAGGGGCAGTGGGCGTGGTCATGGACCCTCCTTATCCAGGCGGCAACCGATCTAGAACAGTTCCGGCTGGCGTCCGAACTTGATGCCAAAGTGATCGTAGGCCAGGCGGGTGGCCACGCGCCCGCGCGGAGTGCGGTCGAGAAAGCCAATCTGGATCAGAAACGGCTCGTAAATTTCTTCCAGCGCGTCCTGCTCTTCCGCCAGCGCCGCGGCCAGCGTGCTCAATCCCACCGGCCCGCCATTGTATTTTTGAATGATCGTGAGCAACAGGCGGCGGTCCACTTCATCGAAGCCGTGCTTGTCCACTTCCAGCATTTCCAGCGCTGCCTGCGCGGTGGTCTTGTCGATGCGGCCCTGCCCGCGCACCTGGGCAAAGTCGCGGACGCGGCGCAGCAGCCGGTTGGCAATGCGCGGCGTGCCACGGGCGCGGCCGGCCAGCTCGGCGGCTCCCTCAGCGTCAATGGGAACGCCGAGGATCTCCGCGGAACGCTCTACAATGTATTTCAGCTCTTCGCTGCTGTAGAACTCCAGCCGCAACAAAATCCCAAAGCGCGAGCGCAGCGGCGATGACAGCATGCCGGCCCGCGTGGTGGCAGCCACAAACGTAAATGGACGCACGTCAATGGTGTGCGTCCGCGCTGATGGCCCCTGGCCAATAATGATGTCGAGCTTGTAATCCTCCAGCGCGGAATACAGGATCTCTTCCAGCGCCGGTTGCAGGCGGTGGACTTCATCCAGAAACAGCACCTGGCGGTCCTGCAGGTTGGTAAGGATGGCCGTGAGATCGCCTTTGATCTGGATGGCCGGCCCGGCGCTCTGCTGGTAAGGCACTCCCATTTCGTTGGCGATGATGGTGGCCAGCGTAGTCTTGCCCAGCCCCGGCGGACCATAGAGCAGAACGTGGTCCAGGGCTTCTCCGCGCGACTTGGCCGCTTCCACGGCGACCGAAAGGTTCTCTTTTACCTTCTTCTGCCCGATGAATTCACCCAGGTAGCGCGGACGCAGCTTGAGCTCGTACGACGCTTCATCTTCGGCCTGCACGGCGGAGACAAGACGGTCTTTATCTTTGTCAATCGGTTTGTGCTCTGACGCGGACACTATTGGCGATGGTAAAGCGAATTGGAGGAAAAAACCAGAAGCAGATTAAAAGAATAGGTGGAAATCTTCGAATCTGATGGGCGATCGTCGTGTCAGTGCAGTTGAAAAAAAGACGGAAAAATCAAATTAACCCTAAATACTACGAACGTCATCCCGAAGGGCGTAGGCGAGTCCCGCGCTTTCATCAGCGGGCGAGTAGCCCTGAGGGACCTTATGTTTTTTCTGGCTGAAGTCTATGGCGAGCGGTTGCTAACGCCGGGTTAAGGTGCGAGTCCAAAGACGTGATGAGAACCAGTCACAGGTTGGCGGTCATATTTTTCTCAGTGTCGCTGCTGGCCGCGGGCACTCACAGTTACGGCATCGACAAGACGCGCTACCGCGAACTTTTCCAGAAGCTCAGTGATGCGGCGAAGCAGAAAGACTGGCAGGGCGCGCGCGATGTGTTGACTGAAATCGGCCGCGAGCTGCCCGCGCCAACGCCGCGTTATATGCTGAGCGTGGCCACCGTCGAGGCCAAGCTGGGCCACAAAGACGAAGCGCTCAACTGGATTGAGAAGTACGTTGCCACCGGGCTTCGCTTTGATCCTTCCAAGGATGCGGATCTTAAAACATTAATGGCCGCGGGCACCGGCGAAAATGTGGCCGGGCTGATGAATGAGCACACCCTGCCCGTTGCCAACGCCGCGTTTGTCTGCGAGCTGCCGCAGGCGGACACGATGCCCGAGGACATCGCCTACGTCAAAGCCGCAAATGCGAAATCGGCGGGCAGCTTTTATGTTTCCAGCATTCAGCACCACACGATCTATCGCGTGTCACTTCCAAAGACCGGCAGCCGGCAGTGCACGATGGAGGAATTGCCGCTGCCGCCGGAAGCCAAACGTTGGCCCACGCTGGCCGTGGCCGCCGATCCAAAACGAAATGTCTTGTGGATGACCGCTTCCGCCATGCCCGGATTCAGCGGCTTTCCCAAAGAAGATGAAGGCAAGGCGCTGCTCATGGAGATTGATGCCAGGAGCGGGAAACTGCTGCGCAGCTTTGATCCTGGAACCGCGGGCCCCGCCGTGCTGGGCGACATGTGCCTCAGCGGCGATGGCGCCCTCTACGTGACAGACAGCATTGGCGGCGGTGTGTATCGCCTGCATGGGGATTTGCGGACCGCGAAGCTGGAAAAAATCGCAGACGGACTTTTTTCGCCGCAGACGCCAGTGCCGGCGCGCGACGGCCGCCGGCTCTTTGTGGCTGATTACACCATGGGCATTGCCGTGATCGATCTGCCGGGGGTGGGCGCCGCGCCAGACCTGTCCGCCAAACTCAAATACCTGCCGCACCGGGAGAATGTTGCCGTGGTCGGACTGGATGGCCTGTATCGGAATGGCAATTCGCTCATCGGCATCCAGAATGGCGTCGAGCCGGAACGCATTGTGCAATTTCTGATGGACCCTGCGGAAACCGAAATCAAGGGCGCTCAGGTGGTCCACCAGCTGCGGCAACTCGATCCCACGCACGCGGTAGAAGTGGACGGATGGTTTTATGCGGTGACGAACGTGGGTTGGAGCAAAGTGGATGACAATACCGGCCAGCTCAAGCCGGGAGAGAAGTTCACACCGCCGGTGCTGCTGCGGTTTTCAGGGCACGATCCGTGGCACTCAAAAAACTGATCCCAATCACGCGGAGCTATTCTCGCTTGGCGGAAACGCTTAAGTCCTCATAGCGCTTGGCGTCGGCCTTAAGCGTTTCGGCGTCTGGCGAGTTGGGCTCAGCGGCCAGGTAGTCGCGGATTTCACGCGCCGCGCCGGCATAGTCCTGCTTGCGCAAGAGCACATAGCTCAACAGAAGACAGACATCGGGATGGGCATGTTGCGTGTCCAGGGCCTTGAATTTTTTGGCGCTGTCTTCAGCGGCATCAAATTTCTGCAGGTTGTAATTGGCCGCGGCGCTGAAGAAATACGCCAGCGGGAAAGCGCCGCCATTGAGCTTCAAGACCTGGTCGCTCAGGTGGACGGCCTCGTCCCACTTTTTTTCCTGCATGGCGATAACGGTCAGGCCATACGTTGGGTTGACGAATTGGGGATCAGCGGCGGCCGCCCTGGCGTAATCGGTACGGGCGGCGTCAAATTCATTGCGCTGGCGGTGGATATCTCCCAGCAGGGTCCAGGCGGCGGCAAATTGAGGATAGATCTCAACCGCTTTCGTGAGATATTTCTCCGCCTCTTCCGGTTTCTCTGCCTTGACCTTCTGCGCCTTCTCATAGGCGCGCATGGCGTCTTTGGGGGCGGCCATGCTGGTTACGCTGATCGTAGTGCCGGGGGCGTCGCCCAGGCGCTTCAGGAAAATTGTGCCGACTTCATACTGCCAGGTATCTCCGCCCGTGAGCCTCAGTATCACCACGCTGGATTGATAACCGGCCAGCACCGCACGCAACTCGCAGCCGGTGAGATCGAGAGGTCTGCGGCTGGCGCTGCTTCCAGGGCGCGGAATGGAAGCCGGGGTTGTGCGCGAATCGCTCTCGCTGGCGTCCTGGAACGTGGTGTTCTGTCCCAGTTGAAATTCAAATTGCCCTTTAGTGTCCGTGTAGCCTTCGCGGCGGCTGACTGAGTTGCAAACGCGTTCTATTGGGACCGGTTCAGGCAGGGCCCCGCCGCCTTGCAGCAGCACTTTGCCGGAAATGAACACCGGCTGGAGCGAGGAGTCCGGCGTTGTTGACGTCCGCGGCGGAGTGACCGTTCTGGATGATGTGCCGGAAGAACCGGACGAACCACGCTGTGCCGCGGCCAATTGTGCCAGCAGGATAATGCCAACGGCTGCGAACGTCCTGAACAGAGAGGAGTTGAGACCCATTGCACCCTCCTTTGGCTTGCCGGGGCAAGCCGCGGAATTCTTAAAGGCGACGAACGGGGCCATCAGACGACATGCCACGCCAGAGATGGTCCGACAAATAAATCGTACGCCTTTTGGCTTCGCCCGTGTGTGAAAATCGCGCCACGAAAACCTGCTTACAATCCATGGCCTGCTACTGCTGCCGCGCGGCGTTCAGGCCCTCCAGTCGTTGTGCTTCATTTTTGAGCGCGTCCGCATTTGGCGCGTCCGGCTTAAGGGCCAGGTAGTCGCGATAGAGCTGCGCTGCTTCAGCATACTGATGCTTGCCCGTAAGGATATTGGCGAGAAGCAGGGCAATATCGGGCCGGGAATGCGCCTTGTCCACTTCCTGGAACTTGCGCGCGCTCTGCTCCGCCGCATCCAGCTTGCCAAGATTCAGATTGGCCGCCGCGTTGAAAAAATATGCCATCGGATACGCGATGGAATTGATCTGGATGAGTTGATCCGTGAGCTGGGCGGCTTCTGTCCATTTATTTTCCACCACGGCCATGGCCGCCAGGCCGAAGTATGGGCTTGCAAATTTGGGATCGGCAGCCAAGGCCTGCGCGTATTCCTTGCGGGCCAGTTCAAACTGGTTTTGCAGGCGATGAATTTCCGCCATGAGCGACCAGGCAGCCGCATACTGCGGATAGATAGTTACCGCCTTGTTCAGGTCTTTTACGGCTTCGTCAAATTTCTTTTCCGTCCCCTCTTTGCGGCCGCGATCAAAGGCTTCACGGGCATCTTTGGGGATAGACATGGTGGTTACGCTGACGACTGGGCCTTCTGCTCCGCCCAGCTTCTTTAAAACGATTGTCCCCACTTGCAGTTGAGAAACGTCGTTATCCACGCGCATGGGGACCGTGGTGGAAATAAAGCCCGGCAGCGATGCGCGCAGCTCACAATCGTCAAACCTGATCTCAGCCCCGCCGGAAGTACTTGAACGCGCCATCTTGTTGGCAACCATGCGGTCGGAATCGCCCTGGCTGGCGTCTCTTTCCGTTGAATTTCTGCCCAGCTCAAACTGGAAGCTGCCTTTCGCGTTGGTGTAGCCTTCACGCCGGACCATGCCATTGCAAATCCGCTCAATCAAGACCCGCGGGGCGGCGCCGCCTCCCTGCAAAAACACTTTGCCGGAAACGAAAACAGAGCGCGGGTTGGAGTTTCTCTCCATGACCGGAGAACCCGCGTTGGACATATCCACCGCACCACCGGCGCGAGAGGGGTCCACGACTCCGCCGTGCTGCGCGGAGACACAGGGAACGAGAGTGGCGATCACGAAGGCGGCAGCCAAACAGCAGCGAGAGGCAGGAAAGGCCATGTGCCCTCCAGGGGTGGTCCAACCGAAGAACAAAGCTCGACCAGACTATGGTAGCCCAAAAAAGAGAGGGCCGCTGCTGTCATTCTTTACGGGTGTTGCCGATTTCCGCGATGATCTCCTGCCCCAGCATCTTGCTGCCGTCATAGAGCACTTCAATCAGCCGGGCGCGGGAAGCGCGGGCATTGGCCACCACGGTAGCCAACTCAGTGCTGGGAAACAGGCCGACAATCTCCCACTTGTTCTCAGCGGTTTGTACCCAGAGCTCGTATTGCTTCCACTTAGCCATGCGCTGAAGCTAGTGTCTCATACCGGCGCAGCTTTGGGCCGACAACGTGTGAGGGGGAATCAATTCAAATAGTGCCGAAAGGGAATATCGACGTTGAAAGAAGAGTTTCACGCCGGCACTACAGACTTTTCGTCACATAAGGCCGAACCTACCGCTTGTATGACAGTTTCAGGCTGCATGGGCATGCGGTTTGATCTTTTTGACCTTGTTCCTGATTTTCTTGCCGACGCTGCCCAATGCGTAAGACGATTGCAGGTTCATCCAGAATTCAGCGGACGTGCCAAAGAAGGCCCCTAAAAGCATTGCCATGTCCGCACTTATGCCGCTCTTTTTGGTTGTTATATCGCTGACTCTTTGGGCGGTCACCCCAATGGCCTTGGCTAACGCATAGCCAGAAATTCCCATGGGCTTCAAGAATTCATGTTTGAGGATGTCTCCAGGGTGCGTCGCCCAGGCTGCTGAAGTTCTTCTTTCGTAGGACATGTTCGGCCTCTTAGTGATAGTCGGTAATCTCAACGTCGTGCGCGTGTCCGTCCTTCCAGGTAAAGCAAACCCGATACTTGGCGTTTATCCAAATTGCATGTTGGCCCAGGCGATCATCTTCAAGCGGATGAAGTTTATTCCCAGGAGGGACTTTCAGGTCGTGCAACTCTTTTGCGGCATCGATCATATCGAGCTTTCGCCTGGCAACTTTTCGGATATTCGGGGGAACGGCGCCGCTGGTCCCTCTCTCCCAAAACTTGCGGGTTCCCTCGTCGGCGAATGACTTAATCAATTGATTTCCTCACAATAGCTCCGGTTAACGATCATGTCAAGCATTATTAATGTGGCGAATGATTATTGTTGTCAGAGCTGGCATGCGCGTCTTTGATCGAGGATTTACACATCCAGACTCGAACAGACAAAGAGCGGGCGGGCGCTCAAGACCCGCCCTCACCTGAAACAATCAAAACTTGCGGGTTCGTGCTATCTGCTGGTATGCCTTGGCGCGGTTTCGGCTCCGGTATCCATGCCCTGCCAGCCGGGTTTTTCGCCCTGGTTCTGCTCGTCGAGCCATTTTTTGAGCGGCGCAAAGTAGTCGAGGATGGCTGTTGCGTCCATTTGGCGCTGGCCGCTGATGGCTTCCAGCGCATCCGGCCACGGCTTGCTTTTGCCCATACTCAGCATTTTGTTCAGGCGTTCCCCGGCAGCTTTGTTCCTGTAGACGGAGCAGCGATGCAGCGGGCCCTTGATTCCCGCCGCTTCGCACAGTGCGCGATGAAACTGGAATTGCAGGACCCGCGCGAGGAAGTAACGCACGTACGGCGTATTGGAGGCGATGTGATATTTTGCGCCCGGATCAAAATCACCTTCGCTGCGGTCGATCGGCGGCGCAATGCCCTGGTACCTGGCTTTCAGGTCCCACCACGCTTTGTTGTACTGCTCCGGCGCGACCTCTCCGGAGAAAACTTCCCAGCGCCACTTGTCGATCAGCAATCCAAACGGCAGGAAGGCAATCTTGTCCATCGCCTGCTTCAGCAAATAGCCGATATCGGCGCTTTCCGGCGGCACGTCGGTGAGCAGCCCAACTTCTTTCAGATACTCCGGCGTGACGGAGAGGGCGATGGTATCGCCCACGGCTTCGTGAAAGCCGTCGTTCGCGCTGTCTTCAAACAGCGGCGGCTGGTCTTTATAAGCGCGCTGGTAGAAGTTGTGGCCCAGCTCGTGATGGATAGTGACAAAGTCTTCGTCCTTCACCTCAAGGCACACCTTCAAGCGCAGATCGTCTTTCTGGTCGATGTCCCAGGCGCTGGCGTGGCAGACCACGTCACGGTCCTGCGGCCTCACGAACAGCGAGCGCTCCCAGAACGTCTTGGGCAGCGGCTCGAATCCCAGCGAGGTAAAAAAGTTTTCGCCGTACTTGACCATCTTTTTTGCGTTGTCGGGGGTTGCCGGTCCGGAACCGAGGCCTTGTTTCTCCAGCTGCTTGGTCAGGTCGTAGCCCTGGCCGCCATCGGCGGGGGCCACCAGCGGATAAATGTTGCCCCACTCCTGCGCCCACATGTTCCCCAGCAAATGCGCGGGAATCATGCCGTCAGGACGCTCGGCCGCCTTGCCGTATTTTTTGATGAGCTGCTTGCGGACGTAAGTGTGCAGAGAAACGTAAAACGGCTCCACCTGCCGCCACAAGCGCTCGACTTCGGCGCTGAACTGCTCCGGCGACATGTCATAGTTGCTGCGCCACATGGCGCCCGTGTCTTTGAAGCCAAGCTCTTTCGCGCCTTTGTTCGATAGCTGCACAAAGCGCGCGTACTTGTCTTTCATGGGGACGGAAATCTTGTGCCAGCCCGCCCAGGCGTCGAGCAGCTCGTCAGGATTAGTGCTGCTGGCCATGATGCGGCTGAGATCGTTGAGTGACAGGCATTTTTCCTTGCCATCCACTTGCTTGCAGTACTTGCCCTTGCCATACATGCCGTCAAGCTTGCTGGCGAGCTCGGTCAGCTCTTTGCGTTCGGCGTCATTATTCGGGGCCGGAGCCACGAGCGACAATTTCAACAGCAGGAATTTTCTCGCCAGCTCGGGCGGCAGCTTAAGCCCCTCGAAGCGGCGGGCATCGAGCGCCAACTGGGTGACCACGGCGGTGAGCCTCTCATTGGCCTGCGCCGACATGGTTTCCGTGTCATCGGTGATGAAGTTTTCCTGCACCCAGCCGGCGCGGCCGGCGCGAACGCTCAGGTCCAGAAGCTGGTCTTCAGCTTTCTTCATGAACGCCTGCGCCTCAGCGACGGTAGCCGTGCCTTTGGCGTGCGTAGCGGACGATGCGCTGGATGATTTTGAGGCGGGCTTTTGGGCCGCGGGCTGGGCAACGGCAGCACAGGATGCCAGCAGAACGAGGATTGCAGATCTGTAAATGCGGTGCATGGTACATTGCTCCTTTGATGGGGCGCGAAACTGTTTAGCCTAGCCGTTCAGCGCGGCTGGATGCAAATCGCGCGTCTTCGCCGATCGCCAGTCCTACTGCAATTCATTTACGGGCAAGGCCCGAAACCCGTGGGCGAGGGGAAAGCTGTGCGCTGCGCGGCAGACGATTGCGCCGGCCGCGATCCGTGACTTGCCGACGACATTGCGGACGAACTCCAGGTTCACGGCGTCGCTGTTCGTAGGCACTTCGCTCCATTTGGCTTCGAAAAGCTCCAAGCGCCCCCCAATGTCCACAACGAAGTCTACTTCACGCGACCGGTCACGCCAAAAGAACAGGCTACCGGTGCGTCCGGCGTTGCGTTCGCGGGCCCGCAGCTGGGCGTGAACAAACGTTTCCCATATTGCCCCGGCCACTGGGGATTGGCGCAGCGTCTCCTCAGAACGGATGTTCAGCAGCGCACAAAGCAAACCGGTGTCCGCTAGATAGAGTTTCGGACTCTTCACGATTGACTTGGTGCGGTTGGAGAACCACGGCTCGAGCAGTACGATCTGGCCCGAGGCCTCCAGCACGGAGAGCCACTGGCCCGCAGTGGAAGGAGCGATGCCGACATCGCGAGCGAGATCGGCCTTATTCAGCAGGTTTGCGGAACGTAAGGCACAGGCGCGCAAAAAGCGCTCAAAATCCCGCAAACTTCCCACGTTCGCCAGCGACCTGACATCGCGTTCGAGATACGTTGCCAGGTAGGAATTGTAGAAGGCGGCGAGGTCGATCTCCGGATTGGCGTGCAACTCGGGAAAACCGCCGCGCAATATCGCCTCTTCCACGGTGGTTTGTGGCAATGCAGCCTGCATCTCGGCGAGCGAAAGTGTTTCCAGTTCCAGAATGTCGGCACGGCCGGCCAGGGACTCAGAAACGCTCTTCATCAAGGTAAATTTCTGCGATCCAGTAAGCAGGAACTGCCCATTACGGTGACGGCCGGCATCCACTGCTACCTTTATGTATCGGAACAAGCCCGGCGCGTACTGCACCTCGTCAATGATAACTGGGGGCAAATGACGCTGGAGAAAAGTGGTGGGTTCCTTTTCGGCCTGCTCGGCTTCGGTGGGCAGATCCAGGGAGACAAAACTGTGATCAGGAAACAACCGCCGTAGGGTGGAGGTCTTGCCCGTCTGCCGCGCGCCGGTGAGCACCAGAACCGGACGGGTCCGCGCGGAACGGCGTAACCGCGGCTCGATGCTCCGGGGAATCCACATTGTCAAAATATACGATGCAATCGAATATTTTGCAATGCAGAATTACAGACAGGTGTCCACTCATTGCTCCCCAATGCTCCCGGAGCGACCTATCAAAACTCCCGCGCCGGCTTCGGCGTTGGTCTCTCCAGGTCCTTTGACAGGTTGGCGAGCGAATAAGCCAGCACCGCCATCACGGCTGCGTTCTCCTGCAACTCGCGCGGGACCACTTTATCCAGCGTATCCGCGGCGGTGTGGTGGTAGTTAAAGTAAAAGCGATCATCTTGTATCGGGCCGAAACATGGCACACCCAGAGCAAGCAAAGGTCCGATATCGGTCTCAGTATCTTCCGCTGCGCGAAGAATCGCCGCTCCGCTGGCCTGCAAAACGTTCGCTGCCGGCTGGAGTAGTGGCAGGTTTCCCGCCGGGGCCGCCATGCTGATGCCCACGGGATGTCCCGCGCCCAAGTCGCTTTCAATCGCGGCAAAGTGCTTGGCAGCTTCGTCTTTGTGCGCGGCAGCGTAGGCGCGTCCGCCGGAGTTACCAAACTCTTCATTCATCCACGCAATCACGCGGATCGTTCGCCGCGGATGCAGGCCAAGCTGCTTGATCAGCTGCGCCGTCTGCATGGCCACAACAACTCCCGCGCCGTCATCGATGGCCCCGGTGCCCAGGTCCCACGAATCAAGATGGCCGGAAACGATCACTACCTGATCAGCCAGCTCGCTGCCTTTCAGGTCGGCCACCACGTTGTATGAATCCACGTCGGCCAGCTTCTGCGGGGTCAGAACCAGGCGCATGCGCACGTTTCCCTGCTTTGCCAGATATGCCAGCGTGTCTGCATCTTCCGCGGTAACGGCGGCAGCGGGAATCTGTGGCGCATCTTTTAGATAGATCATCGCGCCGGTGTGCGGGATGCGATAGTCAGCGCCGCCGACGCTCCGCACCAGAGCGGCAATCGCGCCCTGTTTGGCGGCTGTGCTGGCCCCAATCGCGCGATAGATTACCGCCTGGCCATACGCAGGTCCGCCATGGCCGGTGGCGGCAAGCTGTTTGTCAAATTTGTAGTTGAACAGAACGATCTTGCCGGCAACTTTGTCATGGCTCAGCGCAGCCAGTTCGTCAAAGTTGTTCACGACCACCACTTCAGCGGTGATTCCCTGTGGCGGTGTGGCCACGCTGCCGCCCAGCGCCGTAAGCACCACTTTCTGCGTTGTGCCGGGCGCCATGCCGGGGAATTCCACCAGCGCCCCGGTTTCTTCTCCGCGCACCCAATGCGGCACGACAACTTTTTCCAGCTTCACATCGAGCCCGAGCTTGCGCAGCTCAGCGGCGACATATTGCGCCGCGTGATTGGCCTGCGGCGATCCCGCCGGTCTGGGGCCGATGTTGTTTGTAAGGTGCGCAAGCTGGTCCCAGGCATAGTCGCTCTTGAGCGCCGCTTCCTGCAGTTGCCTGAGTTCCGCCGTAAGCTGCGGAGAATAGGCCGGCGGCTGCTGAAAATTACGCTGCGCAAAGATGAGACCGCCAGAAAGGAGAATAAAAAGGACGGCAAAGAATGTTTTCAATCTGCTCCTCCAGTACGAACCGCACTGCCTTAAAAAATTCTCAGGAATCGGCAGCCATTATATAGACGTGAGCGCACGGACGTTTCACGACCGAGCGGAGGATTAAAAGCGGGAGGCCGGTACAGCTTAGTCAAAGCCGAGCTTTAGTCAAAACCAAACCATGGCGGCAGCTGCGTGGCAAAAGGTGGCCGTCGAATTTTCTCTGTGCAACTGGCGTCCAGATTTTTGGCCGACCCGTTCTTGATGAAGCTGGTAAAAATATCGCGGAGACACTTGCCTTCGAATTGGTGTCCCAGATACCTGATCTTGAGTTGTCGCCCATTTGGCAGGAACTTGAGCGCGCTTTCGCCGAACCACGTTGGGCTTGAGCTATCCACTTCACCGGAGATCATCAACACCGGCAGATCAGACTTCACCAGATCGATATAGCTTGGAGCGATGTTGCCTTTAGGCCACTCTTTGCAGGCTGTAATGTGGCGTTCCACGCGCTCGGGGCCGACGTAAGTATTCTTGGTTTCATCCACTAGATCTTTCTCGGTGATAAATGGCACGCCTTCAGAACATGTGATGGTGAAGTAAACACCGCGCGCCACCTCTGCGCCGGGGCTGAGATGGACCGCCGCCTCCTCGAATGGCACGTAGTCATTTTCATAAGCCTGATGAATAATCTTGGGGACGAACTGCTGCGAGAAGGTCGAATACATGGCCAGGCGGATTCCTTCCACAAAGCTCGAACGCGCTAACTTGACCTGCACGTGTTCCTTGCTCACCGGATCGATCATCTCCACCGGTATTGGGCCTTGATTGAAACGGGAAAGCACCACGCCAAACTCTTCCTGCAGGCGGGGAAATGTGCTGTGGCAGGTTTTGTCAGCGGTGCAGTCGACAAACAACAGGTCCATGGCGTGCTGCGCGCTGCGGGGAAAAAGCAGAGGCTGTTTCATATTCGGGGTCGCCACGCCAACCAGAAATACCGAACGCACATGTTCCGGATGCTGCCGCATGTACACCTGTGAGGCAAGGGTGCCGTAGGAGAGGCCTACCAGATCGATCTTGTTGTAACCAAGCGCGGCGCGCACATCGTCCAGGTCGTCCATGGCAATGGGCGTTGTGTAAAGCCGCAGGTCTGCATGCTCCTGCAATTTTTCGCGGCAGGCGCGCACTTTATCCGGCGGCAGAATGTCGCCAAAGAAACTGTTGATGTCTTTTGTATCGTCGTCCACATCACAAGTAAGAGGATTGGAGCCGCCTGTGCCTCTTTGGTCCACAAACACCAGGTCATGGTCCTGCCGAACCGGCTTAAGAATCTCGTTGGCCATTTCGACCAGGCCTGTGGCTGGCGCGCCGGGGCCTCCATGCAGAGGAAAGACAGCATCAGGCGCTGGCTTCCCTAGCGATTTCAGGACCACAATCTTGAGCTTGATGGTGCGGCCGGATTTTGTGGAGCGGTCCTCAAAAACTTCATAGGTACCGCAACGTGTGTCGCCTGCAATGCCCGGCAATTTGCAAGGATGAAGTGCAAGGCGCGATGAAGACAAGCTTGCGGCCGCACTGAAATACACCGAGCAGGAAATCAAGACGGCAAGGCATATCCCGCCGAGCAGCACGCTGACAGGCGCGATGGTCCGTTCTTTTACCACACCGCTCTCGTTTTGCATTCGAATTTCACCATTGGCAACTATCAGCCACCACGCACGAATCGTTCGACGGCGAGTATTTTCGCAGCTGTAGGGAATTAGACTGTAGGGAATTAAAAGAGTCATAACGCACTGCGTGTGCGGTTGTGGTATTCCGCTGTTCGAAATCGAACACCGCAATCGCGGAACCTGCGCCGCCGCTCCTGCGTATATCTACTAGGCATTCAACTGCTTGGGGGCCTTTTTCCGATTCGGGCATTGAATTGCCACCTATTTCTTTCACGAACATTTTGGCTGGCCGCCGGAGGTTATTGATGGGAACGCTTTTGCAGGACATCCGCTACGGGTTCCGTATGCTGATGAAGAATCCGGCGATGACGCTGGTGGCGTCGTTGACGCTGGCGCTGGGCATTGGCGCGAATACCACGATCTTTAGCGCCGTGAACGGGTTGATCCTGCGGCCGCTGCCGGTGGCCAATGCTGACCGGCTGGTTGTCTTTGGCGCGCAATCACAAGCTGCAAGTCTGTACACCGGGTTTGCGTATGCTGACTTTCAGGATATTCGCGCCCAGGCTGACGGATTTTCAGACGTGATTTGCTACACGCTTAGCCTGGCCGGCATGGATGCCGGCGGGAAAGTGGAACCGGTCCTCTTTAGCTACGTAAGCTCCAATTACTTCACCGCGCTGGGACTCAAACCCGCCGTGGGCCGGCTGATTTATGGCGCGGAGACGGAGAAAAACGGGACTGAAAACATCGTCGTGCTGGGCAATGACTACTGGAAAAAGCGCTTCAACGGTGACCCGTCCATCGTAGGCAGGCAGGTCAAGATGAATGGCCGCCCCATGACTGTCGTGGGCGTTGCTCCGGAAGGATTTCACGGGACCTATTCCCTGGTCGATATGCAGGCCTATCTGCCTTTCGGCATGAGGACGTTGTGGTCCCAGGCGAAAGACAAAAACGACTATTGGACCAACCGCGATGCCGGCGACCTGAGGCTATTGGGAGTTCCCAAGCCGGGGATTTCCCGCCAGCAGGCCCAGCTCTCCGCGAATGTGGTGGCGCAACGGCTGAACCAGCAATATCCGGAAACCCACAAAGGCGTGACCTACCGTTTGTATCCGGAAAGGCTCGCGCGTCCGGAACCGGATCCTTCTAACGGCCTGCTGATCGTGGGTGTGCTCTTCATGGCTCTGGCCGGCATGGTGCTTCTGCTGGCTTGCTCCAACGTCGCCAACATTGTGCTGGTGCGGGCCACCGCGCGGGAGCGCGAAATGGCGGTGCGCACGGCCCTGGGCGCGGCGCGAGGCCGCATCGTTCGCCAGTTGTTGACAGAAAGCCTGCTGCTGGCCACCCTGGGCGCGGCATTCGGGACCATGGTGGGATTGTGGGCAACGCGCTTACTCAGCTCGATCCGGCTTGAGGTTGCCAATATTCCCATCCGCTTTGATTTCGGTTTTGACTGGCGCGTTTTCAGCTTCGGCATCGCCATCGCTTTGTTCACAGGCATGCTCGTAGGATTGGCGCCGGCCTGGCGGGCCGCGCGTTCGGATTTCAATACGGTATTGCATGAGGGCAGCCGGGGCATTTTGGGCTCGGGAAAATCCAAGGCCCGCAGCGTTCTTGTAGTTGCGCAGGTGGCGGTTTCATTAATGTTGCTGGTAGTGGCCGGATTGTTCGTCCGAAGCACGCAAAATGCCGAGCATTCTTACCTGGGCTTTGATCCGCGCAACGTGCTCAACCTCACCATGGAGACCCGCACCATCGGCTTTGACGAAGCGCGCACCAAGCAGTTTTTCCGCGACGTCAAGGACAGCATCGGCGTGCTGCCCGGCGTGCAGTCGGTAAGCCTGGCTGCCACCGTTCCCATGGGCTATTCGAATGAAGGAGGCCGGGTTTACATCGAAGGCGGATCGGCAACGGCGAAAGACGATAACCCAACCGCGTTCTATAACATCGTTGATCCTCCTTATTTCACCACCATGCGGATACCGCTCCTCCGTGGGCGATTGCTGACCGAGCAGGATACGGATAAAACGCCCATGGTTGCCGTGATCAATGAAGCCATGGCCAAAAAGCTGTGGCCCAATCAGGACGCGCTGGGAAAACGCTTCAGCGCCAAAGGAGTGTCGGGCCCGTTCATTGAAGTGGTGGGAATCGCCAGGCAGGGCAAGTACAACGACCCGGTGGATGAAACCACGCTCTTCTATTATCAGCCCATGGCGCAGAACCCCAGTACCGTCGCCACGCTGCAGATTCGTACCGCGTCCGTTCCGGAAGCCCTGATTCCGGTGGTGGAAGAGAAAATTCACAGCCTGGCTCCGGGCCTTCCCTTGACCGATATCCAAACCATGGAGCAGTCCCTGGGCGGAGCGAACGGTTTCTTTCTGTTCCGTATGGGCAGCCGTTTTACCGTCGTGCTGGGCCTCATTGGCCTGGTGCTGGCGCTGGTCGGCGTGTACAGCGTGATTTCTTACGCTGCGTCGCAAAAGACACATGAGATCGGCGTGCGCATGGCGCTGGGCGCGAACCGTGGTGACATCCTGAAGATGGTGCTGCGCCAGGGATTTATCCTGGTAGGCGCAGGCCTCATCGCCGGGCTGGTCATGACGTTCCTCGCCGCTCGTGGAATTGGATCGTTGCTCGTCGGCGTATCGCCGTCTGATCCCGTCACACTTATTTCTGTAGCGTTGTTGCTGGCCGTGGTGGGCCTGGTGGCGTCTTATATTCCTGCGCGTCGCGCGATGAACGTGGAGCCGCTGAGAGCGTTGAAGTACGAGTAATTTTTAGATTTCAAATCAAACTCTTCGCACTGGTCGCCGGCCGGCCGGCGTGCCCGTTAAGCGTAAATCCCGGGCGCTTCATGCCCGATCTTCTGCACGTACTCAACATACGATCCCGGATACACCTGCGGGTTGCGATCGGTCCCGCTCTCGCCGCCCAGTTCCAGGACGCGCGAGCCGAGCCCGCGCAGGAACATGCGATCATGCGATACGAAGATCATGGTGCCTTCAAAATCCTTCAGCGCTTCCACCAGCATTTCCTTGGTGGCCAGGTCGAGATGGTTGGTCGGTTCGTCCAGCACCAGAAAATTCGGCGGGTTGTATAGCATCAGGGCCATCACCAGCCGGGACTTCTCTCCGCCGGAAAGCGCGCGGACCTTCTTATCGACATCGTCCCCGGAAAACTGGAATGCTCCAGCCAGAGTGCGCAAGGAACCAAGGCCATCGTGGGGAAAATCTCTTTGTAGCTGTTCGAGGATGGTGAGGTCAGGAGCGAGCAGGTCCAGCGACTGCTGCGCAAAATAGCCCATGCTCAGGCTTGCGCCCAGGCGGACTTTCCCCGCGTCAGGCTGGGTTGCGCCGGCAATCATCTTGAGCAGCGTGGTTTTTCCGGCGCCGTTTCTGCCCATCACGGCCCATCGCTCTCCACGGCGGATGGTGAGGTTGAATCCGTCATAGATCACGCGCGGGCCATAACTCTTGTGCAGGTCTTCCAGCACGGCCACCTGCTCGCCCGAGCGCGGCGGCGTGCGGAACTCAAACTTCACAATCTGGCGCTTCTTGGGCAGTTCGATCTTCTCGATTTTGTCCAGGGCTTTTATGCGGCTCTGCACCTGCGCGGCCTTGGCTGCATGCGTCCGGAAGCGGTCAATAAAGCGCTGCTCCTTGGCCAGCATGGACTGCTGCCGCGCGAACGCCGCCTGCTGGTTGGCGGCGCGAATGTTGCGCTCGCGCTCATAGAAATCGTAGTTGCCCGAGTAGGTGATGATCTCGCCCGATTCGATCTCAGCGATCCTGGAAACAAGCCGGTTCATGAACTCGCGATCGTGCGAGGTCATCAGCAGAGCGCCCTGATAAGACTTGAGAAACTGTTCCAGCCAGATAATCGATTCCAGATCGAGATGGTTCGTCGGCTCGTCCATCAACAGGACGTCGGGCCGTCCTAAGAGTACGCGGGCCAGCGCAACGCGCATTTTCCAGCCGCCGGAAAGCGCTCCAACATCGCCATCGATCTGGTCATCTTTAAAGCCCAGGCCGTGGAGCACCTCTCGCGCTTGCGCCTCGAGAGCGTAGCCACCCAGATGCTCATATTCTTCCTGCACTTCGCCAAAGCGCGCCAGCACGCGGTCCATCTCGCCGGCCTTGGCGGGATCGGACATTTCATGCTGCAACGATTCCAGTTCATGGTGGAGATCGCCCACGCGGCCGCTGCCGGCGATGGCTTCGTCCAGGACCGAGCGTCCCGCCATCTCTTCAACATCCTGGCGGAAATAACCTATCGTCAGCCGCCTGGGGACGGAGACCTCGCCCTCGTCGGGCTCTTCCTCGCCTACAACCATACGAAACAAAGTTGTTTTGCCCGCTCCGTTCGGGCCAACCAGTCCAACTTTCTCGCCCGGGTTGAGCTGAAATGACGCGTCGACAAAAACCAGTTGCTTACCGTACTGCTTATTGATATTGGAAAAAGAAATCATCCCGATTTCCAAGCTAACAGAATCCGCAGCGGATGTCCCTGACACACAGGCAGACGGAACAAGCCTGCCTGGATCGATGCGCCGAAGATGCAGGCACGACGGTTGGCTCGAAAAATGTCCGGACGCGGGGCATTTATAGGAAAATGAAATCATGAGTTCCGTGCGGATGGACAAGTGGCTATGGGCCGCCCGATTCTTCAAGACGCGCGCGCTGGCCGCCAGGGCCTGTGAGCTTGGCCGGATCCAATCCAACGGGCAGCCCGCCAAACCCGCGCGTGAAGTCCGCATTGGAGACATGCTGCGGGTGAGCAATGACGGCGGCGACTTCCATGTGGAGGTCCTGCTGCTTAGCGAGGTGCGCGGCCCTGCTTCGGTGGCGCAAACGCTCTATCGCGAGACGGAAGAGAGCCGGGCGGCGCGGCTGAAGGCGGCGGAGGAGCGCAAAGCGATGCGCCAGTTCGAACCTGTCCCGACAGGCAGACCATCCAAGCGCGATCGGCGGAAGATCATCCAGTTCCGGGGCAGAGGATGAGCGCCAGCGGCCTAAGCGCATTTACTGCTGCGGCGTTTCCTTCACTGTGTAATCGGCGGGCACCTGAAAAAGCAGCGGGTCAGGATCGCCCAAGCGGATATTCACCAGCTTGCGGACATTTTTGCCCGATTCCGGGCTCTCAGACTTGCTGAGCAGCTCCATCTTGAGGTCGGACGAAACCCAGCGCTCATTTGTAGTGGTCATGGGCTTGTCATTTCCCATTGCTCCGGCCGGTATGGTGTGCGTATAGCGCCTGCCGGTTGCGGTGAAGCCCTCAATTTCCATGGCGCCAAGGTCCTCGTGTGAGAATTGCGAATTACCCGCAGCTTGCGCGCTGCTCCCGGCGCGTATGCCAAGGGGCTGCATCGCTCCTGGCTCGGCAGCCGTGTTTGCAGGCGCGCCCGGTTTGGCAGCGTTGTTTGCGGGCTGGGCGGGGACACCCAAACCAGGAGCAGCGGAGTTATGCTTTCCAAACCGGAAGAGTGTTGCCGTCTTCTGCTCGGGGTTCAGCATAATAGTGCAGCCCTCGACAGGATCAGAGATCATGATGCGCGTGAACGGCTTGACTCCCGGCGCGAATGTTCCCATCTCAGTTTCATTGCGCGTGCGGCCCTGCGAGTCGCGGAAGGTCCTGCCATGGGTTTCCAGATGGATATGGTTTCCGTCGGCCAGGAAGCGGTCAGTTTCTTCAATCACGTCGGCGGAGAAGGGCTGGCCCGGAATTCCGGTGAAGCCTGGGCCGCTCAAGCCGGCAATGACACCGCTGACAGCGCCGATGCCTGATCCATTGCCGGTTCCCCTACCCTGGCCAACCTGGACGGACGTAACAACCGTGCCTTGAGCGTGAGCTACTACCATGGCAAAAATCACAAGAGAGAACGCGGCTAGAATCGCGCGTAGTTTCGGCATGGCTTGCCTCCTGTGGCGTACGGAGCAGAACTATTCTGCTCCTGAAGGCGAACGCTATGCAACATCAAGCGAGAGCTTCTTAGGACAGCGAACTCAGACGGGCATCTTCGGCGCTAACAGCCTCATAGCATTCGCACGCAGCGCTCTCCAGGCCCTTGCGGTCCAGAATATCGACCTTGCCGCGCGAGTAGACAATTAGTTTGGAGCGCTGCAGGATTCCCGCCGCGAGTGAGACGGTGGCACGGCCGGTGCCCAACATTTGCGCCAGGAACTCATGGGTCAATGGCAGGCGTTTCAGGGCGGTCTTGTCCTGGCAGAGAAGCAGCCAGCGGGCCAGCCGCTCTTCGATGTTGTGTACGCGGTTGCAGGCGGCGGAGTTGGAGACCTGCACCAGTTGGCTCTGAAAATAGCGGCCGCACTGAGCGCGGAACGCGCCCGGGCGGTCAAACTCAGCTTTCAAAGCCTGCGCCCGGATGCGGAAGCCGGAGCCGGAAATCTGCATGAAGGTATGTGTGGGGATGTGCCCTGTGCCAAATAGAATGGGCAGGCCGACGAGGCCTTCATGTCCCAAGATGCCGACTTCCACGGAAACGCCGTTGCGCATGGTCACGACGATCGACGCCATGCCCTCTTCAAGAAAGTAACCGTAGAGGACTTTTTCGCCGGGCAGGCTGAGGTCTTTGTTTTGCGGCAAGAGCAGCGGTTCAAGATTGGGTCGAAGGCGGGCGATTTCAGCCCGGGGAAGACAAGACAAGATCAGATTTTTATATTCCGCTCCCATGGCTGCTCCTTAGCAAGGCAAAAGCGCCTGCATCTGGATGCGCAAGGAGTAGCCACAAGAAGGGCTTGATTGAACAGAATGCGTATTGAGATGTCACCTTAATTGTACGCTGCTATGGCCCCCCTTTTGTTCGGTTGAAAATAAATCGTGCTCTACTGTGTCCGATATCGAACATAAGAGTGTTATCATCCAAAGATAGCTTTTGCCGCGGTCCGCCTGATCTAGCTTAAAGGCTACCCCAGACCCACTTAGCTGCTGAAGCCCGGAAGGAGTTATCGGGCGATGATGGGTCGGGCGAAACCCCGAATACTTTGCGTTTCCCGTTCGTCTTCTCAATTAGAAGCGATCCGCTCAGCTCTGCCTTCCAGGGACTATGAAGTGGTGGCGGCCTCCACGCCGGAGCAGGCCGTGGCGGTGTGTGTGAGCAACAATCTGGCCGCAGTGGTGCTGGGTTCTGAGTTCTCCACGGAAGCCGGCTGGTCAGCCGCCCAGACATTCAAGATGGTGAAGCCACAGCTTCCTGTGGTGTTGCTGGGACACGACCACCTACAGGCGCTGCCCCACGGTGTGGACGCCGTTGCTCCTGACTATTCCGCGATCCAGAACAAATTAGATGAACTGCTGAACCGGCGTTAGGGGCGCTCTTTGGGCAGCGGCACAGCCGCGGCGAAGGCCATGGGCCTGGCAGTTTCACCCTTGTGGCGCTCTTCCATGTGAGAGTTGAATTCCGCAGTGACTTTGTCGAGCCGCTGCTGCGAATTTAACTCGCGGCCAGCGGAAAAAGCCTGGTTGCAATCTGAACAACGCCAGGCCACCGGGTTTCCGTCGATTTTTTCCATGACAACTAATTGAGCCATATGTCTACCATGGCACAGTTGGATGCAGATCGTGCCGCGCCGTTGCCGGGCCTGCGGATGGAAAAAGACCGAAGTGGAACAAGGCAGCGGACCCCAATGCTAGAATCTGCGCCATGAGACGTTCCGTCATTTGCTTTGGAGCGTTCATTCTGGCGCTATTTGTGCCTCAAAAGGATGGGCGGCAGGCCCCTGAACAAGTTGTGGGCGCGCCGACGCAATATGTCATTGCTCCTTGGGCGGCAACGGATTTGTACTCAACGGACCCAACCCATCCCTGGAACCGCCTGTTTCGTCTCTTTTATGTAAGGGCGACGCCAAATGGCCACTTATATGGTGGAGACGAGCTTGATCCGTATCTCTGGCAGCAGACACGCTATTTGCTGCAAGGGCCCTCGCACGATGAAGCCGTGAAGCTGCTGAATGGATTCCTGAAAACACACGCGGAGCAGCTGATTACTGACCCGCTGCGCCGTACGCTGATGCAACGCGATCTCTGGGCCGTCCATGACTGGGTTGTCATGCGAAAGCAAGACCACCCGGAGGCTGCCTTAAAACTGCTCAAGCCGCTGGGCGAGATCATTCGCCGGCTGGCCCTGACGCAAGACCAGATTCAGGCGCTTCCGGATAATTATCAAACAGCGGTCCGGGCGAAGGACTTTCCATCGAACGCTGACGCGGCGCATCGTGAAGCAGCGTTCCTGCCGGACCTGTTCAACCCAGACGGCCCCTGGGTTTGCGTCGGCCAGCAGAAGGAACTGCCGGTAGCGCCGGTGCATCTGGAATTTTTCCGGGGGCGTTCCGTTTTCCTGGTCTTTTTACGGCTTCCTGGAGGACGGGATGAGACTCTGGCCTATCTGCAACAGCTCAGAAAAGTCCCCAGCCAATGGGCGCCCTACCCAGGTTTTCCGCCGGATTCTCCCGCGCGTGTAAGGTCTCCGCAGGCGCAGCAGTTTCCGGTGGGGACGAGCGTGGCGCTGGTGCGCCAGATGGTGCTGATGAGCGAGCAGGGGGAGTTTGTGCCCACGCACCTGACGGAGAGCGTGCAGCTGCGCGTGTATCGCGCGATTGATCCGGACCCGAGAAGGAACTATATCAACAGCGAAAGATTTCGCGCCCAGCAGGATGTTTTCGAATTCAGGCTGGACCGCAGGAAACTGCTCGCGGGAGAGCGCAGCCTGCGCGCTGTGGACGCCAGCGAAAAAGAGTTTCCCACATTTATGACGCATGGCCTTGATGATTTTGAATCTTTCACGACGCCGCAAGACGCGCCCATTTTCCGATGCCAGGCCTGTCATTACGATCAGGGAGTGCAATCTTTTATCAGCCATTCGCGCGCACACTTCAGGCCGCTGCCTGACCCGCCGCCGGACCTCTTGGAATCGACGCCAGAGCAAGAAGCGGCCCGCGATGCGAAATGGAGACACGGGCATCCGGAGTTGAACGCGGAGTTGGCAAAGAGATAGATGTTCACCTCGCTGCGCAAAACGGAGCCCGCGGAGAACAGGCACAACCCTAAACCACAAAGGTCACGAGGGAACACGAAAGGCATTTGCGGTTTTCGGTCCGGGACGAAGCGCGGGAGGAGTTTTTTCCAATCCCATTTTTTCCAATCCTAAAGGAAGCTGCTTCTGGGCTGGAGCCGGCTTGCCCACCGGAATCGGCTCCTGCCGATAAAGGCGCACGGTGTTGCGGACCGCCGAGATCACCATAATCAGCAGCATCCCGGAAATGCCGAGAGTTCCAGCTACGTCAAAGAGCCGGTGAGCGCGGCCCAGCAGATGCACCGTTGACTTCCAGAGCAAGGCCAGGTTGCCGATGGAAAGCAGGATACGCAGCTCAGTGGGGCCCATCTTGTAATAGGAGATTTTGAAGTCGCCCAGAACGTAGGTGGCGAGATAGATCTCAACCGACAACATCAGATAGGCGATAAGCAGCCCGAGTGCGACCAAAGGCGCCATGTAGCCAGAGAGAGCCAGACCGCCGAGGAGAAAGAAGGCGCTAAAAGCGTCTACAACGTGGTCGACGTAAAAGCCATAGCGCGGGCGGGAGTGGTCACGGAAGCGGGCCAGGGTGCCGTCGAGCGAATCGCCCAGCCAGTTGAGGGCCAGGCAAATGACGACCAGGACCAGGCCAAGCCGGTTGGTGGCCGACCACCAGTACGCCACGCCGGCGCCCGCCATCGATAGCAGGCCCAGCAAGGTGAGATGGTCAGAGTTGATCCAGGCGGGCGTACGGGCCGCCAGCCAGATCAAGGTACGCTTTTCCAGGCTGGCCAGGAAACTTTGCTGTATCCGCTTGGCTTCACGGAAATTGGGATTGTGGGACGCTTGTGTTGCTGAAGAATGCGTTGTGGGACGGACGTTAAGCATTGTGAAATCACCTCCGATGACCGATCGCTCGCGACTGGCCTCGCCGGGGCTGGAGAAAAGGCCTGGAAGGAGCTCTTGCGCCTTTCCCCAGTTTTGGCGAAGCCGTGTCGCTTGCTATGACGGCACTTTGCTCCCGGTCGCGCTCAACCGGCAATGCACGCACGCTCAACTGGCGGTAAAACGGAGATCAACAGATAAGTAGCAGAAAAGACATTGGTTGTATGATCGGCAGCCAAGGATTCTGGCAGCGGGTGAGGTGGCGGAAGACCGGTTAGGCCGTCGTCTTCAGGGTGCGGAACGTGGTACAGCGTGAAGAATCCCCTTGAGTGGGGGAGATTCCAGCCGCAGAATGAAACAACCGTGTTCACCTATAAAGGCGTTGACCACATTGCGCTGGTAACCAAGAGGCTTGCCGCCATGAAGACCTTCTACACGGAGAGCCTGGGGCTTACCCTGGAACAGGAAAGCAAGTCCAAAGCCGGTTACAACGTGGTCACGCTCAGGGCGGGAGAGTCGTTGATCGACTTATTTGAGGCCTCGCCCGTAAACCCGGCGCCCATGGCCAACCTGAGCGAAGAACATATCTGCCTATCTGCCACAGGATCAAGTATTTACGATGTTATCGCCACGTTCAAACGCAAAGGCATGGATCCCTCTCCGGCAGAGGTCAATAACGGGTCGAAAGGCAAAGGACTTTCCACCTGGGTGCGCGATCCTGACGGGAACAAGATCGAGATCAAAGTAGATTGAGCCCGAGCGGGAATGCAGAACTTTGCAGAGTTGCACCAGAAATCATGCATACAGACTTGAGCAGTAAAAATGCGGGTCAGCCGATGGGCGCGTGGCTGAAAGGTCGATGGTGCATGGACTTTATGCTTGGTACATGTACTAAATCCATCTTGCGGATGTACTAAGTAAAAGCTTCTAATCACAACTGCCCGAGTAAGTCAGTAGGACAACAGAAAAATTAAAGACCAGTTGGCGAACCCTCTAACTTCCCCCGAGTCGCCGATGCTCTAGTT
>Ga0164306_10000110_pt1 | contig 30709 bp, 55 predicted proteins | sample Whisoiple_242_MG_FD_110213 | JGI IMG/M metagenome (GOLD analysis project Ga0164306, IMG submission 110213) | Soil microbial communities amended with fresh organic matter from upstate New York, USA - Whitman soil sample_242_MG | ecosystem: Environmental > Terrestrial > Soil > Unclassified >... | reverse complement strand
TCCCTTCGTTCTTGGCGATGATCGCTGCCAACTGGCGACCGAGCTGGCTCTTGCCGATCCCGTGATTGCCACGGAGCAGGAGGCTCGCGGATGCGGGCAGCTTTGGGGCGACCAGCAGGAACGTGTGAACTGACATCGTCGACATGTAATCGAAACTCCTAAAACAGAAAGTTGGTAGGTATCAGGGTACCACCTGGTGAGGTGGGTTTGCACCGTCAGGTGACGTTGTGTAGCGACGCTTCGTAAGCTGTTTCGACAGCGACCACGAGAAGCTTATATGCCTTGCGCCAGTCCTTGTTGCTCGTCGAGGCAACGAGCTTCCCGTCGACGACGCACTCGACGTAGTACGTCCCACCCAAAGCAGGTTTTTCTTTGGCGAGAGCAGGCGTCACTCGAGCGCCGTTAACGACGATCTTAGCAGCGTCGCCGAAGAGCGCGCGTGCCTTGTTCGTGACCAGTTGCTTGGGATTGGGCTTGAAACCGTAGTACATTTAGTGAAACGCCTTTCAGTGATCAGTGATGAATGTCAACGAACGTCGAAGTATTCGGTGCAGGTGCGCAGCAAGGCGTCGTAGTCACCCTCCATCGCTTTCTTTGTGAACTCATCGAGCTTCTCGGGAGTCCACTTCGCTTGCTTAGCAGCCAGGCGACACTTCGCTAGGATCGCAAACGCATTGCCGTCGGCACCGACGAGCTTGACCTTGGGTTTCTTTTCTTCAGAAGTCGCCACGTTATGTTCCTTCCAGCTCATCGAGCCACTCTTCAAACCAGGCATCAACCAATTCTTGGGTGAGAGAGGAGTGATACGCTCCCGCCTCAACGTACAGTGTCATTTCATCGAAGGCCTCGTCTGGCGTAAAGCCTCCCGAGTACTCGAGGAAGTCCTTGCGAAACTCTGCGTTTGATATCATACGAGCACGCCCGCAGTCGTCGGCGCAAAGCGCATGTTACGTGGGACCTCGCCTTTGCGAGGGGTCGCGACCACGCTGTCAACGAACTCGTTGATCTCCCTGTCCGAGTACATGCGACTCCATTGGTCACAATGATACCACGCGGTCACGGGTGTCTTGTGAGGTTGCGCCGTCGATCGTAGCGTCACCTCGCCACCGAGTGGGTTAGCGATCACGTGGACCTCGTGGTACACGTCGTCACCGATAGCGAACTCGCCGATCACGTGACGTGCTAACACGAGAGGGGCACCGTTGCGGGCTTTCTTGGTGCGTCGAAGATCACGTTTTTGTTTCGACATGATCAGATCATACCTTGTTCTGGTTTGAACTTGCACTGTCTCTGGTGAGCTTGCTAAGCATCGCGTTCCCAGGTGGGAACCAACCCGTGCAGCCACGTTTCCAAAAGTCGACAGAGATACCGCTGCCCGAACGAGACACGCGAGCCGCCTCGACCAGGACCCACACCAATCCCGAAAAACCCTCAAAGGGTTCGATCTCGAGCGCATGGTGCACAAACGCAACATGGTCGACGACCCACACCTGCACGGGTGTCTGTGTCTCCCAGTCTGCGTAGATCGGGCCTTCTTTCAAGGCCTCCCAGGTGTCGTCCTTGGTCACCATCATGATCTAGAGTACCACGGTGGTATGTCACGTTGCACTGTTTCACTGTTGAAAGTGACTTTCAACAGGATTGTTATACTCGAGATACAATTTCACTTTGTTGGTAAGCAGGGTGTAACCTAGCGTTTTCGTGGTTCTGGGACGCCCAGGAGCCTTCGTTCTTCGGGCGTCAGCTTGGACAACGCTCGCTCGCGAATGTCTTCTGGATCCTCGTAATTCATCTCGACCCTGGCTCCAAGCACGAACGACGATTGTGCCTCGGTGCCGTGGTTGATGGTGACGATGTAACCAGTGATTGGGATGACGTAACCCATGTTTCCCATCGCGCCCTTGCCTTTCGCAGCTTCGTGCGCAGTAGTGTCCCGAAAGAAGTGACCGATGACGTTGCGTGGCCCACGGCCTTCACAGTCAGAATCGCCTTCGACGCGGTAAAATGTCGAATGTGAGACCTTACCGACGATACCGCCAGCGACCACCTCGATGCTGCCAGGTTCAAGGATCGTGATTTGTTGCATGTTCAGAGACTAACACGAGTCTTCCACACGTTGCACCGCACGTCATAAACGATCGCTGGTAACTCGTCAGCGAGCTCTTCGTAAAGCTTCCACTGCCCACGCATGATGCGATGACATGCATAGTACGACAGCCTTCCAAATCTTTCGACCAGATCACGTTGTCCCTTGAGCGGGTGAGGCGCGAAGGCGGAGGCCCACAGCGACCAGTCACCAATACGTTGGAATGTGACAAAATTTCCCGTCAGACTCGCCTCCTGGTAGGCGAGGGTCAACGAGACGTCGGACATGCTATCGATCTGGACCGAAGAGAGCACGCCGATCACGTAGGCCCGAGCGTCAGCACCGCAGCGGATGTCAGTCAGGCTCCTGTCAAACCAGTCATCGAGTCGAGCGACGAGTTCCATGTCAGTAAATAAGCGAGCGCGGGAACGATCACCGATCGTCTTCTTCGTACGCTTGCGTCAGCAGCATCCTGAGCCGCAACGCCTCACCCTCAGCGTCTTGTGCGATCTGCTCTAGCGCTGGGCTTGGAGGACCCAGCTCCTTGATCTTCATCGCTAACGTCCTGAGAGCCTGGGCTCCTTGTTGGGCACCCAGGGCAGCGCTGCGCCGCCCGTATTGCAAGACGGCTCGTTGTATCAACAACGTTTCTAGCGGCCACTGTTGGATGTGTGAGGGTGCCTCTTGTTCTCTTTGTTGGTTTTGGGATCTTTGTGTTCGCCGGGTTCGTTTCCCATGGGTTCCTGGGTAATCAGGCCCACTGGTGTCAACGACTCGCAGGCGAGGTTTCATGACCCCATCCTGTTTATTCATCTTCAATCGCCTTATGTGGCTTCTTTCTTTTTACGTGATTTTTTCTGTGAGGTTTCCGTGGGTTCTCCTGTTGGAGATTCTCCCATGGCATCGTCCTCAGTCGCCTGAGCCTCTGTTATCACCCTCACCTCGGGCGTGACGGGAGCGTCAGGATCGATCTTTCGGCCCGAGATGTCATCGATGACAGGCGGTGGTTCGAGCACCACGACGCCCTCTGTTGGGTTGTTGACAGGATCGGAAGGCCTGGCTGCCTTGAAGTCTGTCTCGTTGGGCGGTTGGACGCCCATCCTGTCGCACCGGATGACGAGGCCTTCGTACGTTGTCAGACCAAACTCGTCAAGGAACTGCCGCAGCGCCATCTTACGACGGCGCAGCAGGTCACCCAGCTTGAGCTTGGGCATGTTTTTTAGGTAGATCTTTGTCATCAAGGTCCCTTGGGAAGATCGCTTACCTCATAAGTATATCCCTTTGCGCACGACGTTCAGACTCGACGACATGAAGCAGGTCAGCGATGCCGTGTTGGAACCCAGGTGACTTAGCGATCTCGTCGACCCTCTTCTCGGTCAACGAGATGTCGTACTCTTTGGCGAAGTTTTCGACAAACTTTCGCATCACGCGCAGGACGTAGTTCCTTGCTGAGGAGTGGTTCATCGAAAACCCAAGCTCTGACATCGTGTCAGCGATCTCGCGATAGTTGACGCCTTCGTCTGTCGCGACCGTTGCGTAACCCCTGTCGACCGTGCTGCCTTTTCTCAGTGACATGTCTCGTCCTCGTTTCATAAGCAAGTGATGATCACTCGTTCTTCGTTTTTTTCGTGTCAGGGTCTGGGTTAGCTCGTTCTGAGCCTGGCTTGATTGGCAAGCGCTGTCGTCTCTCTGCAACAGGCCACGTCTGGACCTGATGGTGGGAGCGAGAGAAAGCCGGCGATCCCGGTCCGATGGGACGCCCGAACTGTGCCCTGGCCTCGTGTAACCTCTGTTCTAATGGATCTACGGTGATAGCAACGTGTTGAGGTTGCCTGTTTCGATCCGGGACGTGATGGGACGCTTTGGCTCGTAACCTGACGTCACTCAGGATCTTGATCGAAAACGCGACACAGACAAGCAACGTTCCGACACCGATGCAGCCCAGAGCGAAGTCAAACGATGAGACCATCTTCAACTCTTTTCAGCAGCGACCTTTTGGTACCTTCGTTCACGAACAGCGCGAACGAGGACGCCAGCACCGATGGAACCTCCGAGCAAGAGCAGCAGGACGCCGAAGGCCACGCCAGTGGCAGTGATGTTATCGAACATGATTTATTGTTCCTTTTCTTCTTTTCGAGAGATGATGCTATCGACGACACGAAGCGTCGTCTTCCAACCAACGTAAAAGCCGGCAGCAAAGACGAAACCGATTGCGATGGGTGTGGCTGCTAGCGCCTTCTTGATGATCACGAGAGTCCCTCACCTTTCATCACCGCGGCGAGCTCTTCGTCAGTGATGGGATATGACGTGCTGTCAGTCGCGTCCTCAACGAGGCCAAACCTCAGTCGTAGGATGGCTGCCTCCTTAGCGGAGAGGCTGTTCAGGACGCGTTTTGTGATCTCCAACAGCTGCTTCTCTGCAACGTTTTCGAACGGATCGGATCCAGGTCGCTCGTCCTCGACCTTGTCCTCGATTGAGTCGCCTTCTCCCGACGAGGAGATTGGTTGCTGCAACGAGATTGTCCCACGGCCCGAGTGCATTGTCGCCTTGACGACAGTCTCGCTCGCTCCGATGAGCAGCTGCAGCTCTTCTGTCGTCGGATCACATCCCATCATCTCGCGGTACTCTTCTGCTGCCTGCAACATCTTGCGTTGCACCGTAGCAGCGTGAGCAGGCAACCTGATCATGCGCTTGCGCTTCAGGACGTGTTGGCCGATCGCTTGCTTGATCCACCAAGTCGAGTACGTCGAGAAGCGATATCCACGCTTCCAGTCGAATTTCTCGATCGACTTCATCAGTCCGATGTTGCCCTCCTGGATCAGGTCCTCGATCGGGATGTTGTGCCCCTTGTACTGCTTGGCGATCGACACCACGAGCCGCAGGTTGCACTCGATGAGTCGAGTCCGAGCGACATCGGCCTCCTTACCACCCGCCTCGTAGGCCTTGAAGAGCTCGACGACCTCAGGATGCTTGAGCTGTGGAAAGCGATGCAACGCGTCAAGGTACGCTGCGACAGCGTTAGACTGGGCCTCTTGTTTCATCAGGAGATCTCTCCAACGAGTCGTAGAAAGTGTGAGTTGTCGAGATCGGCCTGAGGCAATCCCGCTTCTGACTCTGCGTACTCACGCTCGAGCTGCCTCGAGTAGCGTTCGTGAGCGTCACGTCGCGACCTTCGGATTTGCATCTCACGTCGGAGGTAGGCAACCTCCTCCTCCCACAGCCTGGGATCCAGGTGAGCGTCGAGGACCTTGGCGCGATCGTCCTCGAGGGAACGAAGGCGCGTGATGAGCTCTTCGTCGGTGATGACGCTCATCACGTCGATGTTCATCACCTCTGGAAACGAGACAGGATAACGCCTCGGAGCACGGATTTGTTGGACTGGCGCCGATGACGTAACACGGTTCCTATTTTTCTGCACGAACGTACCTCGTAAGTGATTGTCGTCTGACACGAACGGTTTTAGCGTGAGGGATCCACACCTAAGTCAGCTTCTCTGAAGCTGCATCAAGTAAAATCTAATTCTCTTTTGGCCTATGTACAGGCCGCTTGACAGCGCTTCAAGTCGTCGGGCGTCATGGTCTCGATGCTCTTGAGCACGAGCACGGCGAAGTGTTTGTGAACGAACTTGGCAAACTCGAGCGAGCAGCGCCGGGTCAACGCGTTCCAGACCATGAGACGTTGCTCTCCCGAAAACTGAGAGAACTCTTCGACCAGGTCTGCCGCTCCGACGCCCTGGTCGAAGGCGACGTCACACTTGAGTTTGAACGACTCTTCGATATTGATTTTCTGTGTCACTTCGACCCTTCCTTCTCTTTCTTCAGAAGACCATACTTTCGCTTCAGGTCATAGAGCGAACGCGCGACGAGCAACGCCGAGCGGCTCGCGCTGCCGTCCCCCTTGATCACTAAGGTGACCAGGTCGTCGGTTTGCGCGAGCGCATCTGTCATCAGTCGCAACTGTTCTTCGTCGATGGCAACCTTCATTGTAGGTCCAACCTACTTCTGGATTGCCAGCTTTTACACCTTGGCAGGCGCGAGAAGAAATAAGGAAGGAGCCGTTGTGTCAGTTATTGAAGAGGTCAGAATCAGGCAAGCAGTTCGAGAGCGGGTGAGGACCGCACTTGTAGTTTGCGCAAACCTCCCGCACCGCCGCTGCGTCGATGCAGTTGGGATTCGAATCGGTGTACGGTACCATGATGCCCGTCTTGGCGTCGTGAAGACCCAACACGTGACCGATCTCGTGGGTGGCGACAGCGTACGTCTTGTACATGGTGTTGGGTTCGTTGTATCGCTCGAGAATCGTTGAGTCGACCTTGATCTTGATCTGATTGAAGGTCTTAGTCGTCTCCATGTCATGGGTCGGAAACATGTTCACCTTCGTGGTTACCGGGATCGCAGAGCCCTCGTCCGAGAGGAGGTCGACCCCTCCGTCAGTGACAGCGAACCACAGGATGGCAGCGTCCCTGAAGTCTTGGGCGAGCTGCGGCTCGAGGGCCGAGACGTCCAAGTGTGCAGGTAGCTCGACACGATCCACAGGACCGCACGCGACGCCGCTGCATCCAGAGAGTGCTACCACAAGCGCTAACAGGCAAAAATTCGTTTTCATTTCCTCTATCCTCATTTCAGGTTTGATTCATTGGGACTGTTGTGATCCTGTCACGAGACAGCCTAGACCGTAGACAAGATTAGCTTTTCAGCTTCGAACTCCCGTCCATTGATCAGAGTTATAACATGGCCCCAACTGACCTTGCACAACAAACAGCTGAAAAAGCAAAAGCCCTCAAACGAGGGCTTTTGCTGTGAATACGTTACCTGTTGGCCGCTCAGGATTCGAACCCGAATTCTCCTCGTTCAAAGCGAGGGGTCCTGCCAGTTAGACGATCGGCCAGTGCGTCTGAAAATCTGTGTTCTTTTAGATGGGAAGGTGGGATTCGGACCCACATCGTCCACTTTCAGAGAGTGGTGACCTGCCAGTTAGTCGACTTCCCAATGAGGTCAGTTAGAGCTTTGTGCCTTGTTCGACGCAAGCAACGAATCATCAATGACTCGCGTGTCAGCTAGCTTCGCTAGATCGGGCTTGTCATGCGTCTCTTCATCATACGAAATTTCAAACGTGACCTGGTCACCATCTCGAAAGATGATGCCGCTCATGCCGCCGACGCGGAGCTTCTTAGCGTCAGCAAAGTCATCGATGCTTTTGACTGGAACGCCGTTGATCGCGAGCAGCACGTCACCGTACCTGATTCCCGCTCGAAACGTGGGTGAACCCTCGATGCAACCGAGGATCGGGATCCCTTCCAAGAGGGCGGCTAGTTCGAACAGGTCTTTTTTCGAGATCATGGTTCATGATACCACGCGATCGGGTCGAGTTACACAGCAGGGACGGTAGGAATCGAACCCACGTACGCTGGTTTGGAATCAGCAGTCTTACCACTAGACGACGCCCCTGTGCTTCGGGAATTTCTATAGACGCCCCCGACTGGCGCCATTGTTTAACCAAACAGATTCCGCTTAGATATCACCCTAAGCTTTCGCACGGTTGCATTCACCTGCACTTCACGCAGTTGGTTACACGCTCGTGTCGTCCCGATCTCGTGTTGGTGTCCTGACATTGCGTGTTAACCCACAGCACCAAGACGCCATGCTTCTTCGTCCCATGCTTATGATAAGCTAAGCAATGATAGCGGACTACTGACTTTACGATACGGGCCGTCGTAGCGAAGATGACGAGATTCGAACTCGCGTACAGTTCCTAGACAGGGAACCCGCCTCCCATGGCGCACACCTCCGTGTGCCGTCCTTGAAGTTGGGTGGACGGCAACCCGACACTATCGTTTCCTTCTACGTCGCCAACACGGCCTGCATTGCATCTGCAACCCAGACAGTAGTCGTGCGAGCTGGCACCACTTACACATCGTCGGTCCTCCTCTCATGTGAGAAGAGCGACTAACTCGTATCTGATCTTTCCATGTGTTTCCCCGAGAGTTTCGCCCTGGTCTCGCCGAAGCTACACGCAGGACTTCCCACCACACCGGCAAGGTTCGTTTGCAACCGTTGACCTTGTAACGTTAACAGGCGTGATGGGCATTAGCGAGTCTTGCAGGAGTTGAACCTACCGAGCGCTCCCTAACGAGCGAAGACTCAAGGTGGAGACAGGGGGAATCGAACCCCCACGTACTGGGTGCAAACCAATCATCATCCCATTAGATCATGTCCCCATCGTGTCAGTTGCGGACGCAGGAGTCGAACCATGCTGTCTTCGGGTTATGGGCCCGACGAGGAAACCGTTTCTCTCTTCCGCTGTGGACAAGGCGGGAGTCGAACCCGCTATCACGCGATTTAGCACCGTGCTTACTGAATAATCGCATTCCATGCCCGTGTCGTGGTTGCGTGGGGCAGGATTTGAACCTGCGTACTCTTGGTTATGAGCCAAGCGAGGGAACCAGACTCCTCTACCCCGCAGTGGATCCGGTGGGCAATGATCCCACAACCTTTCGGTTAAAAGCCGATTGCTCTGCCAGTTGAGCTACGGATCCGTTTGCTTTCACTTTCCAGGATTCGAACCCCTCTTCCGGCTTTTAGGGCCAGCGTGCTATCCGTTACACTAGCGATCATTGTTAGGATCGTGACTTTAGTTACTCGCGGAGCCCAAGGCAGGAGTTGAACCTACGACCCCCGGCTTAAAGGCCGGTGCTCTACACTGAGCTACTTGGGCATGTCTTTCACCTACGCATACCGGATTCAAAGTCCGGGTTCCTCACCAACGTGAGGGCTTGGGTTACTCGATGGTGGGGAAGGAAGGATTTTAACCTTCGACCTCCGGGCTATTAGCCCGACGCTCTAACACTGAGCTACTTCCCCGTGTCACAACTGACTTTCACTTACACACTTCCAAAGTGGCTGGCTTTCCGATCGCCCTCACCCTCCATGAAAGATCAGGGGAGGATGGCAGGATTCGAACCTGCACCTGCTGTCATTGAGTTACTCTGTCGTTGCGGTCGGTCCGGAGGGAATCGAACCCTCATCTCATAGGTTAAGAGCCTAGTATGTTGTGCCGTTGACACCACGAACCGTCTACGTGCCGCGAGCAGTGACTTACCGGATCCCAAGGATCGGGTGAATGCTGGCGGCGGCTGGCACGGCAGGCTTCGAACCCGCATAATCCTGGTTAACAGCCAGGCGCACTCCCAGTTGTGCTACATGCCAATGAGCCCCCGCGGTTAGTTTCGATCTAACACCCTTCCCGCTCAAAATGCGGGTGCTCTACCATTGAGCTACACGGGGATAAAGAACACAGATTGTCAGAGATCAAGCAGAACAGATCGCTCTGTCGCTGTCTTGGTGGGACGCCAGGGAATCGAACCCTGCTGACTTTCATACCTGGTTTACAGCCAGGCCCGCATCCATAACGGTCTATCGTCCCATTAGAAACTTTCGTCTCTTCCGTAACGACTGTGTGGCTTCTCTTTCTCTCCACTCAATCACTCCGGAAGCTCGGAGCGACGAGGCTCCGACTCACATATCAGTATTCTTGGCGTTGGCTTGTTGCCATCGCTTATACTGCTTTTTGTCTTGTGCGTCTTGAGAGTACATTTCACTTCAACCCTTAAGTTGGTTGATCCAGGTGGAATCGAACCACCGACATCACCCTTATCAGGAGTGCGTTCTAACCACTGAACTATGGATCATCAGTTGTCGCTGCAATTTGCTGCAGTAAGAGTATTATATCCTGGCTCACATACTGAGTACACCACTTTTTTCACTTACGATGCATTTTATATTTCGCTGACGACTGGTCAAATTCATCAGTGAATGCTGGCCGATACGCGACTAGTGTGAAAGGTTACAGTAAACCATGATCACGATGACAGAGAAGGCAGTAGCGAAGGCCAAAGAGATCGCTCAGAGCGACGGGTACGCTCTCACGCTCAGGATGCGCGTCCTCGGAGGGGGCTGCGCTGGGTTCCAATACGACCTGTATTTCGATGAGTTCGAGCCGACTGACATGGACGAGGTCGTCGATTGCCAAGGAGTGAGACTCGTCATCGACCCGTTGTCGTTGCAGTACCTCGACGGTACTGAGGTCGATTACCTTGAGGAAGAGTTCCAGTCTGGGTTCAAGTTCTCAAACCCGAACATCAGCAAGACCTGTGGTTGCGGTTCTAGCTTCAGTGCCTAACGTCTAGCTCGGCGAGCAACGTAAAGTGTCTCAGAACCCGCCGTAGAGTTTGAGCAGCATTTCTTTCACGTGTCCTTGAAGGCTGGGAAACGGCCACTCTTCGTCGTTCTGAACGACGTGATGTACCTGTTCGTCAGTGGGACGTGAGAGCTCCGAGGCGTGTTGTCTCCACGTAGCGCCGTCGTTCTTTGGATTCGACGTTCGGACGTCGACGAGCTTAGCGCCCAACCATGCTGACAGGTTCACCCGATCGTTCTCAAAGCGTGCGTCATTGATCACGATCCGTTGGCCTTGAGCGAGCCTCTCTTCGAGCTTCGGCCGAGCGATCATCGTCCAAATGTCAGGATGGATCATCTGGCGCCCCCACTCGTCACCGAGCAACTGCAGGACCCGACGAGGAGAATTGTCATTGATCTTTCCTGCTCCTCCGCAACCTGGACACGAGACGAAACACTCAGAATAGCAGACTTCGAAGGAGTACGAACCCGTGCCGCGACACTGATTGCAAGGCCTGGCCCACTTCGGATCAGGAACGTTTCGTAGCGATGACTGACCAAACATTTGGTCGTGTGACCAGCCGAACGCGTCCATGCAAAAACGCTTCATCACGTCTGAGAGCGAGAATTTACGATAGTCGAACTGGTCGACGAGGATGTCAGCGACTGAGTCCTTGCCTGCGCCGGCGACGCCTGATAGCACGATGAAGTTCTTGTAATTGCTCATAGCATGGGTCCTGCGTTGATGACGTTCTCTGAAACGTTTTTGAACTTGGTGAAGTTGTTGTTGAACAGCTGGACGAGCTTCTTTGCCTGTTCGTCATACGCAGACGGGTCAGACCATGACAGCATCGGACTGAGGTGATGGTGCGTAGGGGCACCCTCAGGGATGAGGGGAACGTCTAGGTTGAACGCCGCGAGCTTCGTCGTGGGAAGCTGGTCGTAATCACCTTCAAGGATGCTCCTGACGATCGCTCTCGTGTAACTGAGCGACATGCGACTGCCGATCCCGGCAGGACCGCCTGCCCAACCCGTGTTGACGAGGTAGATGCGAGGCTTGTGTTCGTCGAGGTATCGCCTCAGCAACGTTGCGTATACGTTAGCGTGGTGAGGCATGAACGGCGCACCGAAACACGTGCTGAACGTTGCAGTGGGAGCCGTCACGCCTTTCTCGGTGCCGGCGACCTTTGCGGTGTAACCGGACAGGAAGTGATAGATTGCAGCGTCAGGTGACAGCCTGGCAAACGCAGGTAGGACACCAAACGCATCACACGTTAGCATGATGATTGACTTGGGGTGCCCTGCGACTGTTCCAGGTGGGTACGATTGGGGGATGTATTCTAGCGGGTAAGCAGCTCGGGTGTTTTCTGCGTGGCGGGCTGACTCAAAATCAAGTTCTCGAGTCACAGGATCCATGGCGACGTTTTCCAACACCGTAGCGAACTTGTGACATGCCTTCCAGATGTAAGGCTCACCGCCAGATGACAGTTTGATCGCCTTGGCATAACACCCGGCTTCGAAGTTAAAGAGACCGTTCGGTGCCCAACCGTGTTCGTCGTCACCCAACAGCCGTCGGTTCCACTCTGCGCTGAGGGTCGTCTTACCGGTGCCCGACAGTCCAAAAAACACGGCCTGGTCGCCACCATTAGTAGCGTTTGTCGTCACAGACGAGTGCATCGGCATGATACCTGACAGGGGCAGGACCCACGACAAGTACGTAAACACAGTCTTCTTGATCTCACCAGCGTAACTGGTCCCACCGATGAGACACAGTCCCTGCTTGAGATCGAGCGCGATGAATGTTGGTGACCTGGTCTTGTGAACGCTGGGAATCGCCTCACACGTCGGGATCGCAAAGATTGTGAGGTCTGGACGGGTCGTGTCATCGACGTTCACCCGCTTGAACAGGTTGCTGACGAACACAGCCTGCCAGGCGAACTCAGTGACGAGACGACAGCGTGATCCACCTGCGACGAAATCAATGACGTATACGTCCTTTCCGGTGAGGTGCAGCTGGACGTGCTCTTTCAAGCTTTCAAACGAAGCGACACTCATGGGAGCCCCGGCAGGCCCCCAGGCAACGTCAGCTGTCGTTTCTGGTCGTTCAACGATGTACTTGTCGTTCGCTGCTCGTCCAGTGTGAACGCCAGTCAAAACACACAGCTGTCCATCTCTGCCCAAGCTAGCTTCACCTCGGGTGAGCGAGCGCTCGATGAGCTCTGAAGTCGATAGACCCACGTAAACGTGGGAGATGTGCGCGAGCAGGTCTGTCGTCATGAAAGCATAGTATCCCAGACGGGTGGGATGTTCCAGCTCAGATCTTTCGACGCGTGGGCAAGGGAATCGTCGTCCCCTCTGACGGCGACGTGACGCTATACCGACTGGGACTCGTGTTTACGATCACCTTCTTCACCGCAGGAACGGTGTCTCGCGTCATGGGAGTGGCTGAAGGGGTCGGAACGTAACCAACGGGAGGATTTGACGGCGCGGCAACGCCCAGGATCGTCTTTTTTGTCGAGCTCTGAACGCGCTTAGCGCTTGGCAAGGTGTCTCGAGCCTGACGATCTTGTGCCGCTCGGATCTCAGCGAGCGAAGCGTCCCAACGTTTCATGTCATCGTCGCTCGGAGACATCAACGACGTCGGACTCAACCGGCGAGGCGCAGCCAGAGCGTTGATGAGCTGGTCAGCGACCTTCAGCGCGACCAACGCTCGGTGTTCAGGATCGACGCCGCGCATCAGCTCAACGTTTCCGATCGCCAGGCCTGCAAACCACTCTCGCAACGTCGTCCCGGACGGAGCTGGGGGCGGAGGCGTGGGCAAATCATTTCGTTGTTGATTTATGATGTTTTGCAACCTGCCTGACGACGTCCGACGTTTGTCCATGTACAATTGATAACACGCTTGTCATTAGCTTTTCACTGGTGTGTCGTTCACGGAAAGAGAAATTACCTTACAATTCACACCGAATACCTATCGCAAGGGACCCTGATGAACATACCGACGATTCACGTCCACACGGCGGTTGACAAGTCGACAGTGCCTTTTGCTAGGTTCATGTGGGAAACGATGATTTCATTAGCGAATCATCCAGACAACTTGAGATTGACGGTCCACTGCATGGGATCCACCGCGCATGCACGTATCGTTGACTGGCCGGGAAAGAACGACAGCATGGTGACCCCTTGCAAGAAGGGCGACCCTCTACACGGTTCTCGGGGACACGGGGTGTGTGTGATGGAGGCCTTAGACATGACTGGCGACGGTGACATTCATGTCATCGCCGACAGCGATACGGTCATCGCAGCAAAGGGATGGGACGATTACCTTCGAACTCGATTGCTCACCGATGGCATCGCCATCGTCGGCTCTACGTACGAAGACCTGGGTGGGTTTAGCAGCGGGAACTCAAAGACGCAAACGTACAAAAGGATCCCAACGTTGACCTGGTGTGCGCTGTCTCCGCTGCACGACTGGCGAGCGCTAGACGTCTTGCCAGACAAGGGAAAGCAACTCGTCATTGAGACTGAGGCCCAATCGAACATTTACAACCTCCCCATCGGTTACACAATCCTCGGAGACGTGGCCTGGCAACTGCCGCAGTATCTTCACGATCACGAGCTAACGTACGAAGGGTGGCGGCAGCTGAAGCCCAGCAAGGACGCCGTCATCCTTAAGGGTCTCAGCGATTACCATGAGGAGTTTCACGTGGGTGACGTCCCATTCATCACCCACCAGCGCGGTTCGATGACACACGCCTACAGAGGTAACAGGCTGTCAAACGCGTTTTATGCTGCCATCGATAGGCACCTGATCGCTGAGCAGGTTGGACCTGCTCGATTTCAGTGGACGGGTTCTCCTCGTGAGATACCCATCTTTAAAGAAGCCTCGATTGAGCCCACGCTGCCTTCGCAAGACGACATGCCCGAGACCGTAACGCCTGAAACGTACGTAGCCCAAGGCAAGGAGTGGCTGAAGGTCACTTATAGTGGCACCGTCGTGTTAGCACGTAAGAACGCTAACCGAGTCTCTAAGTTCGAACAGCTCATGTTCGAAGCGCCAAAAAACAACCTGATCGGTCACCTTCGCATCGAGGGATCGCTGGAGTTCGATTACTCGATCTCGTTGCCTGCAACGTTTCGAGAGGCGTACCTGGTGACTGTTCGTAACGTGACGGGCGCGACGATTCGGGTGTGCTCAGCAGGCAACGATAGGTTCGTGTCCGTTCCCACGAACAAGACATGGTTCGTGCTCGTCGACGTCGACGGCGTTGAACGTGTCGAGTGATCACGGGATCGCTTCAGGATTCTCTCGCCAGTCCTTAAACTGCTGCGTGTGCCTGTCCCAGAATCCCCATTCGCCCGTGCGAGGCCCAGCGAAGAACAACGTCCAGGCACCTTTCTGTTCATCGTGTAGGTCGACGCGATGAAAGTCACCAGCCTTGATGAGGTTCAATCGTCCAGGACGTTTCTCGCGCCTGGCGACGCCATCGCCTTGACGATACTCCTCGCTGTATCCTCCCGCCATGATCAGCGACATGCCCCATTTCCACGGGTGGTTGTGAAGCTCGTCGCCCTGGTCAGATGAGTGAAAGTGATGCAGGTAGATGTTGCCCCACGTCCTGTCCTTGCCGAAGACGTAGCACCTGGTCAGGTAGGGCTTTCCCTGGATCGTGATCGTCGTCTTCGGAAGCTTCTGTTCGAGCCAACGACACAAACGCTCAAGCACGCTCATGCAAGCATCGTATATCGTGCCAGTTTCAAACTACACTTCGTCGAGCTCGTCGAGACCTGCGTCCCACGCCTTGCCGGTTGGGTCAGCATGGTTGTCCCAGCGTGGGTCGCCCACGTGGTCCTCTTCTGACTCATCGAGCTCGTCGCCTTCAGGCAGGTAGTCACCATTGCGTGAGATGCTTGCGACTGCATGACGTCGAGCACCCTTGCGATACGGGTTGAGCATCGGACGGCCGTACTCGTCCTCATCGTTCTCGTCGCCCAGTCTCGGAAAGTAACCTTTCATCTTGGAACCGGGCATCACTTGTTTCAATGAAAAGACCATCTGGCCCGATTCACCTGACGTCGGATCGATTTCACCGACAAACCCAGGTCCTTCGAACATGTCGTCCATGTATTTGTTTGGACGCTGCGACGGATCGTTCGGAACAAATCCGGTCGCGTCGCGCACGTCGTCTAAAAGCTCGATGACACGAACGGGAAGCGTTCCGATCTCATCAACGTCTACGTCTACGAGATCACCAACCTCAACCGTGTTAAGCTCATCATCCAGCTCGTTCTCGACCAACCGTCGGATCGTCTCACGTAGCTCTCCGAGCGACATACGCTTCTTCATGTGGTTTAACTATTCGTCACAGGATCACGCCAACGCGATTGTCGCTTGAGTTGCAGCCTGGCCACCACCTCGTCCGCTCGACCTCCCTTACCGACGTGTTGGTCATGGTGGATGCCTTTCATGTTGTTGCACCTAGCGCATGCGAGCGCTAGGTTACGAGGATCAACAGCGTCTCCCGCGTTACATAGCGGGTTGATGTGCTCGATGGTCGCAGGCGTCGAGCCTTGTTTCGTGACGAATAGCTTCGAGTTGCAGTGGATGCACTTGCCAACCCAATCGTCACCGTGCAACTGAAACGTGAAATCGGTTGCGACGATGGAAAGCACGACGTGTGCCTTGTTGTTTCCCTTGGGCCTGTGGCCCTCAGGTTGCCCTTCGTGTTTTTTCCTACGTGCCATTGGAGAAACCTAACCCAACTGGCGTCAGATTTTCACGGGGTCTCGTCAGACCCATCGGGAGGCGTTTCAGCCCCACCTGCGTCACCACCAGGCGCAGCACCAGGAGCTCCAGAGGCGCCTCCCGCATGAGGCGGCGCCATCGCCGCTGTTGGGTCCGGGTGCATGCCCAGGTACTCGTAAGGATCGTCAGGTCGTCCAGGATTGTTGCTAGGATCGGTGTCGACCTCGTCGAGCTCGAGCTCTACCACCTCATCGTCTTCACCGAGCTTTGAGTTGATCCTGTCGGCGTCCTCGCCTGACAACGGCTCAGCACCTGGATAGTAACGACCAGGAACCCACGTTTGTTCGCGCAGAGCCTCGCGAACCAGTCTCCTGAGGGTTTTCAGCCTGACTTGCATGCTGATAGGTATTCAACGACCCGAGGCGATGACGACACCAGCTAGCACGAAGGCGACGCCGATCGCTTGTTTGATGTCAGGACGCTCGCCCAGGAACAACGCTGACAGCATCAACGTGATGATTGGGCTCGCTCCAGCGAGCGATGACACGAAGCCCGCGTCGTTCTGCTGGCGTAACGCAAACATGAAGACGATCGTGCCAACCGTGTTGACTAACGTCGCGATCAACGTCCAAAACAGCCCAACCTTGTCCCATGGACCTATGATGCCAGTGCCAACGCGCCAAATGAAACTGAGGTATAACGGGATCAGGATGACGTGAACCAGTCCTGCTAACGACTCGTACTGGAACGGGTGCAGTCTCGTCAGCGCAAGCTTTCGTAACACGGTGGTGAGTCCAAAGGCGACCGCCGAGATGCCCACTAGCAACGCTCGATCGTGACTGATTGACTGCCCCATTATAACATGTAGGAGACGCCTCAGGTTTTTGAATGACGGATCAACCAGTCGGCGACGTGAGGCGAGACGAATTGGCTCACGTCGCCTCCATACCTCGCGATCTCACGAACCGCTGAGCTGGAAACGAATGACAGCGAGGGTTTCGTCATCAACACGACCGTCTCGATGTCACTGTTTTGCGTCTTGTTCGCGTGGGCGATCGACTGCTCGTACTCGAAGTCTGCTGCGTTTCTGGCGCCGCGGACGATGTAGCGAGCGCCACAGACGTCACAAAACCTCACGAGAAGCTGGCCAGTGAACTGCACGACGTGCACGTTTGAAACGTTAACGAACGACTCTCGCAACAGCTCCAACCGCGTCTCGACGTTCATGAACCCGGGTTTGATTGGGTTGGTGCCGACGGCAACGTAAAGCGTGTCGAACAGCGGAGCTGCTCGTAAGGCGATGTCCTCGTGCCCGAGGGTGGGAGGATCGAACGAACCTGCGTATATCGCGACTCTGGGCATGGGTAACCTTCTCTTGCTCATCCGAACATGTACCATTCAGCATCAATGACAGGTATCAACGCAAACTCGGGCACGTTACGACGTGGGACCCGGGTATTGAGCCAGTCAACGAATTTCTTCTCGTTGCCGATCGTCTTTTCTTTCTTTTCGATGATCTTCACAGCCTCGAGCAAGGAAGCCGTGCCACGCACGTGGTTACACCGCCAGTGAGAAGGCGCGCAGTTCTCCGAGAGAAGCTTGTCCTTGTTGAGGCTCTGGGGGATCACGTGCTCGATAGAGACACAAGCGAGGTTAGCGAACGGGCGTCCGCAGATGACGCATGCGTAGCCCCACTTGCGTAAGAGCGCAAAGCGACGACGAAAGTTCTTTTTTGACATCTGATGCTGTTGAACACGTGACATCTTAGAAGCACCTCGAGATAACAAGGGAGTTAAGGGTCTCGACCTTGTATACCACGAAAGGTCTGTCACACCCTCGGTCCCACAAGACAGCGACAGTGTTGTTGCGATTCGCAACGACGAGACCGATACCAAAGTGGTCTTCAGACTTGAACTGCATCAACGATCCAGGTGGCCAGCATCTGGCGTCGTTGACCTGAGGTTTCTGCACAGAGCTCATCACCACTCCCAGCTAAAATCGAGCCGGGTCCCACGAAACGAGAGGTGCAACATCCAGCCCGCAGCACGGTTTCGATATCGCCAAACTCGTAGTGTGACGATAGAAAAGCAGAACACGCGCCCAGAGACCGTCATGTTATTGTCGGTCTTGACCGCGCGGCGAGGTTTCGTTCGATCGATCGTCCATGCTAGCGACAACTCGGGTGACCGTTCCATTAGAACCAAGATACCACGTGTCAGGCGTGAAATGCACTTCGGGCAGGCCCAAAAAGACCCACCCGAATTCATCGTGATTGTGTGGGTTACTGCGTCAGCGACACGGGGCCGGCTTTTTTGCTCTTGAAGGCCTCTTCGGTCTGTTCGTTGATGACCGGATCGTACTTCTTCAAGTCGACCTTCGGGAAGCCCAGGAAGTGCGCGACTGCTCCGCCGGGAAACGACCCGATCGTGACCTGGTAGACCCTGCGCTTGTCGAGCAACGTCTTCTGGTCAGCCTCGAAAGAGTTCCTTCCTGATTCGATGACCTGTTGGATCTGGCGATAGAGCGAGCTGTCCAACGTCGGGTTCTTTTCCTTGATGAATTGAAAGACAGCTTTCGAACCGTCAGCGCCGTAGCGTCCCTTCATCACGCCGTCGTACAGTTTCTGAAGGTCATTGGCGTACATGGTCGGGACCTGAGCGGTCTCCTTCAGCTTGTTGAAGTAATTCGCGTAGTTGTTTTGATTTTGTGAGTACTGTGCCTCGAGGCCAGCTTCCTGTGCTACACAATCGTTATTGATTCCGACGCAACACCCGAAGATGCCGAGGCCAGAGATGAGCAGGAAGCCCACGATGACGATGAGAAACTTTGATGTTGTTGACATGTCTTTCCTTTGATGCTTGTGTCTGACGTTGAAGTTGAAGCGATTTTACCCTGGACCGCCTGAGAAAGTGTTGAACCTGGTTCGCCGAGAGTAACACTCGTCTCCGAAGACGTCGTTGACCTGCATGTAGATCGTCAGCGCCACAGAGATGAGCAGCGTCGCGATGAGGGTGACGATCCATTCAGTGGTTGATGGGACGATCTGCGAGCTGAGGTACTCGAAATCCTTCATGGGTTTTCGAGCGTAATACTTGGCGACGTTCGTCTCTAGCGTCCTGACGATGGTCTGACGGTCGACGATCTGCTCGTCCATGATATCATCGCGAAGCTTGATCTTGAACGTCTCGTTCGTCGTCCAGGCCATGACAGAGGCCCATTGGGGTTTCATCTGACTATCGACACTGACGATCAGGATGGCGTCGTTTTTCTTGCCACCGATCCAAGATTCCTCCAGGGCGTAGTACCAGTCATCAGGCTTGTTCTGGACGAGGACCACGATGACGTTAACCTGCTTGGGATGTCCCAACTCGGCATTGATGCGTGACAGGTCCTCGTTCCAGTCCTTGGCGTCTGGCAGGGACATTCCCACGGTGACGAGACGATCCAACCGATAGTAATCGTATACGTTTTGAGGGTATGTCGGGATCGAGGTCGCGTACTTCTCGCTGAGTCCTTGGTGCCTGAACAGAGAACCTGGTGATGCTTTCACGTAGTTCGTGTAACTGTGTGTCGTCGACGTCGGTTCTCCGATCACGACGCTGGTGAACCTCGGTGGCTCGTTTGAGCCTCTCCTGTCGATGCGCTCGGTCGACATCGTCTCGCCGAGCGAGGTGTAAACGTCCCAATCCCAATCGTTGGAGTGTTCATAGCACGTGTCACACACCTTGTCATACGTGCACGTTCTATTTTTGCCAGTGCCCGTGCAATTTTTTACTTGTTTGCAGTGACACTCGTATGAGTGAGAGCACGAAACCTTGACCTGTTCCTTGCCAGTCACCGTTCCGTTCCACACCTCGGTGTCAGAAGTGTTTGAGAACGAGACGATCCCAGCTGAGATCGCAGCGACCAGCAGGCATGCAGCACCGATGACGCCAAACTCCTTGAGGGACACGCCGTCAAGGAAAACGAAGGCGATGCCACCGATCGCAAGCGGGACCAATAACACGATCAGGAAGAACGCGAACATCAGGTGACCTCGTTGATCATGGGTAGACCCTACCACGATCGGTAGAAGTGATTCACTTTGTGACTGACGAGCTGTTCCCAACGAGCCTCGAGAAAGCGAGCGTAAGTCACGCTGGGCAACCCGTAGCCTCCCAATGCATATCCGTCCGTGACTTCCACGAGAAGCGTTTCTCCTGTCGAGCTGACGCCCAAGTCAAGAGCGAACGCTGCTGGCATCTTTCCCTTGCAACAAGCCAATGCCTTGTCAAGGGTCTTCTTGTCAAGGGAAACGAAAGGATCGCCTGTGTAGTGCTTGACGCCGACGAGCTCGTCGCGGCAGACGAAACACCTATACTCGCTGACGAACTCGATCTCATCGGCGATGAAACACAGCGTGTCGTTGTCGTAGTTCGCGACCTTAAATCGGCACCTAGGAATCATCGGATCGTATACGAAACCACTGAAGAGTTTCTGTTGGACGGGCTTGACGAACTTTCGGGTAACGAGACCCCGGACGTGTTCGAGCGTGACGAACGAAAAGTCACGTCCCATCATCCAGTGAAGGTGATCGGGATAGTCCACGGGCATGGGCTTGGGACGACCCATCAGCTCCAACGCCTTCCACACGTCGCCGAGAAAGCCACAGAAGATCGTGTCAGGTCCGACGTCTGGCATGTTCACGACGTTGATGTCATCGAACCCATAGAACGGGACGACAGGGATCCCTAGCGTTGAAAACCCATCGGCTGCGGCGAACGTGTTAGCGCTGTCAGGTAAGCTCTCGCGAAACCTGACGTATGCCTTGTTGAGCATGCCTCATGGTAACACACAGCGCTACTGTTATTCATCGGGAGGCGTCTCGAACAACCGAACGTGTCTTTCTGCGACTTTTTCCCAAGTGTTTTCGTTGAGGTATGCGAGCTGGCGCTCGACCTGCCCCTTGCGAGCCAACGGGTTGGAGAACATCATGTCGAGCGCCTCTGCGATCTCTTCGGGCGTGTCTGCCTTGAGGGTCGGCACGTCAGAAAAATGATTGACGTTCGTGGTCACCACGGGTGCCAGCTTGGACATCGCCAGACGAGCAGCGCCTGAGACGCCGAAGACCTCGTGCGCTGGGTGCGACACGTACGGAAAGACAGTGGCTTGGTTCGTTCTCATGTAAGAGTCGAGGGCTGCGTCTGACTGGTAGCCCCTGATCAACGCCACGTTTTCTTGTACCCCGAGCTTTTCGATCAGCGCAGTCAGCTCGTCATAATAGACCTGGTGATCGATGGCATTGAAGGGTGACTCGCTGTACAGGCCCGTGAAGAAGACGTCAGGATGTTTCTCGCGAAGCAGTGCTGTGGCCCTGATCGACTTCTCCCATCCCTTGTAGCGAAAGCCAAACCCAAACTGAACGAAGGTGTGATTGCTCTTGTAAAAATTCCACAGGCGTTGGTTGTCAGTGACGGGTGAGCAACCGTGGGGTAACACGTGGATCGGGCTGTTGATGCCCTTTTCGTCCTGCAACACCTTCTTGGCTGCGTCGAGATGGACGATGATCTCAGGCATGCAGGCCTCCACGATCGTCTTGTCGCGGTGATGGAACACAGAGTGCATGGTGACGATGACACGAAAGTCGCTAAGCTGGCTCATCAACGAGAGCCAGTGTCCAGCGTGTGGCCAGATCCCAAACTCGTGTTGGAACCAGATGACGTCTGGTTCGTATGCCTTGATCGCGTTAGCTAGCTCGAGCAACGAGCCTCCCCTGCTCCAACACGGATGGACCTTCTCAGGTGGGATGGCAACGTCTCCCAGCATGTTAACCGGCCCTGTCGGGTTATCGTTACGTTCTATGAATAGCTTGAAATCACCGAAACACTTAGCGACCTCTGGCAACAGGTTCTCGCTGTACGTAGCAATCCCACATCGCATCTTCCAGTTGCCCACGAACGCGAGCTTGAGGGTGTTGGCAGGACCGTGCCTTCTCTTGAGCCGCAACGTGCCGTCCTTGACCCGGTATCGGGTGAACAGCCTGTCGACGCTAACGTCCCTTAGCTCTTCTGGGACAGAGACGAGCTCAATGCCGTCATCGTCACCAGCGACGACCGGCGTGTTTGAGACCAGACAGATGTTACCCTTGCGTGCGCCAACGAACTTAGTCACTGCTTCCTCGCAACAACGTCGACGATCGTGTCGACGAGATCATCGTAAACCTGCCTCGGGACCCTGTGCGGTTCTAGCGTCATCTTTAACGCGCTCTCGATCGATGATATCAACGATGCCTTGGTCGCACCGTAATAGGGCACGTGCACACCTCGGGACGGCGTGGCGTTTTTTAGCTTATCGTGATGATCGATCGACACGTATGGGACGCCTGCTGCCTCAGCAAGGATGATGCCATGATAGCGTTGCGTGACGACTGCCTTGTGCCTTCTCATCGTTGAGACGATTCCCATGCCCATCCCCACGTAGACGGGCCTGACCTTCGGACGACGTTTCATCCGAGCGATCAGCTCTGAGGTCGCCCAAGCGTCTTCCATCTGAGGGTTCGAGCACATCAGAAGGTACGATACGTTAAGCCCGTTATCGACCAACTGATCTATCGCTTGTGAAAACTCGTTCTTGTAGTGTTCCCAGGCCACGTGCTTCCAGTGAGCGTCCTCCCACGAAGGGACAGTCTCAACGTTTGGGATGACCAACAAACCGTCAGACTGATGATCGATCTCGAGGTCAGGGGTGGGCAGCGAGAAGACCAGGTCAGGGATGTCACGCTCGCGATAGGCGACGACCCGAGCGACCTTGAGCAACTGCTGGTGGACTGGGTGGACCTGTGTCTCGCCTCCCACGCCAAGGTAGAAGACGGGAACCTTGTCGCTAAGCATCAACTGTAACGCCGCAGGCGTGACGTCAGGCGCTCCGTAGAGGATGCTACCCCCGCCGAAGATGACAGCGTCGATGACCTGGTCCCCAGGCTTGCTGTAATCGAGCAACTGAGGCACGTCGATCCTGTCGACGAAGCTCAGCTCGAACCCCCGAGGTTTGAACATGCTGACCAACGCTTGTTTCATCAGCTCGTCGCCAGCGTTTCCACGCCCGTACCATCCGTAGACCAGCGCAGTCACCATCGGTAGCTCTCCTCTCGGGACGTTAGCGGCTCGGCGTCTTGATCGTCCACACGATCGCTCGTGTCCTGTTAACGTTCCAGTTGATGCGTAGGCGCAGCTCTTCCTTGCCGTGATGCGGGTGTCGGAAGATGATCAGTTCCCAGTTCAAGCAATCTGGCACGTCGTGCCCTGCGCAAGGAGGAGACAGGTGTCGGTGTGGGTCAAACTCGACGCTGACGTACCTGTGAGGGTGCTTGAACATCTTGGGAGAGTGTGACACCACGTCATCAATGACGACCTCACCCTTACCGGTGACGATCAGCTCACCACCGAAGGCGGGAGAACGTGAGGGGTTATGTGACATGCTTCTCCTTCTCTTGAGGAAGAGGAACAACGTCACGAGTAGCATCAAACCTGATGCGGCAGTGATGATCAAACGCTGCGTCAAATCCATAGTCCCTAAGTATCGGGATTGAAAAATAGATTTGCGATCGTTTTAGGTTACTAAGATGACACCTGAACTGATGAGTCCCAGCCCGGCAGTGACGTAAAAATCAACGGGTTGTCCAGTCGCTAGCCGCCCGTCTAGCATCATCGCCTCGAGCTCCTCTCGAAGCTCGTTGAGCCACGCTCCCGGTCTCACGTCAGGAACCTTCGTCATGATGACACCCATCGTGCCTTTCGGTAACCTAGGCGCGTTGTCCAACGCGATGACGTAATTGACACGGGCCACGAGCTCTGCTGAGCGGGCCTCAGCGCTAGCGCGCTTCCTTGGGTTCTTGGTCGTCAGGTCAGCACGAGAGAGCATCATCAGCTTCTCGAAAAAGCGCCTGTCTCCACACTCCGTGACCAGGCGACGGACAGCGCTGTCTGTCCAGCCCTTGTTGTACCCTGCTGGTCTCAAGTGCTCGAGGACCAGGTAACGAACGGTACGCAGCAAGGCCACGTCATCCTGGAACAGGTTGGTCCTGTCGTTGAGTGAGTCGACCAGACGTGCGCCGACGGCGTCGTGGTTGTGAAACGTCACCCGACCTGCGATGAGCCGTCGGGTCTTCACCTTACCGATGTCGTGCATCAGGGCACCCCAACGCACGTCGAGCTCAGCTGGGACGCCCTTGACGACGGCCTTGGTGTGAGCCCACACGTCCTTGTGGAGGCCACCCTCATCACCCATTCCGTTCATCGCTGAGACCTCTGGAAAGAGGGCGTCAAAGACACCGAGCCGGCTCAACAGCTCGAGCCCGTGATCGACGCTTGTGCCACACATCAGCTCGTCGAGGACGCGCCTGACCCGCTTGGGCTCGGAACGCCATAGCTGCTGGTAGTCACCAGCGTTGAACAGGCGTGGGACGAAAGCGTCAACAGGAGGCTTCGTCTTCTCAGTCGCGACATCGCGACACAACTCAATGATTTCGATGGGATCCATGTTCACGTCACTCACGCGTCGCTACGACGATGACCAACCGAGAGGTGATTCCCTTGTCATCAACAAGGATTATCTCCGGACACGCGCCCAATTGGTTACCTTGCACGGGCCTGTCAGCCAATTGACCGACCAATAACGCGATGATGTCTGTCGCCTCTTTACGTGTTACGACCAGGTCTTTCAGGCCACGTAAGTCAGAATCCTCATGGAATCTTGCCATGTGTTCACGCTTTCAGATGTCGTCTTCGTCTTCGCTGTTGTCGCCGTAACGGTCGTTGAACTGCCTCACGGCGCGGTCGGCGACCTCAGCCGCGGCCATGACTGACGTGTCCTTCTTGAGCTGCATCTTAAAAACGTCGACCCAGAGGTCGACCTCGTCCTGTGTTGGCTCAAGATCATCATCTCCTTCGAACCTTGCTACTGGAACGTGAGACGCCTGGGTGGGCCTGGCGACAGCAACGCAATAGACGAGCGCGATCACGACCACGATAGCGATCGATAGCAGGACGCCTTGAGCAAACGGAGGAATGGATGACATGTGACAACTGTATACAGTTCGGACGAAAAGTTACACAGCTGTCATCGACCCGCCTGTGGGTCAATGCTGAACTCGATCGTCAACCTGTCATCGAGGATGACCGGCTTCACCAGCCTGCAAGCGACCCTTATGGCCAAGGTCGGTAGCGGCTCTGCGTGCGGGTCCAGGACCATCGCCTTGCCCGAGTCGTCGACTGAGATGACGATGCCGCCAAAGGCGACACGATCGCCAGGCACGGTACGTGGCCCGACGAACTGCTCTTGTAACATGGGAGGAGGAGCGAGGTCGACCTGGACGCTCATCCCGTCTTTCCTGATGGTGTTCTGATCGTTAGCGAGCTTGAACAGGGTGTTGTGAAGCGTCGCGTTGACGCCGGTCACGACGTTCTTTAACACCTTCTTCTTGTCCTGCCCCGGCAGGAACAGGACGTTGCTGACGTACCAGCGAGCCTGCCTGATGAGTTCCGTGGTGACGTTACGCGCGACAGCACGAGCCTCAGGATCGTTCAACTGTCGTTCGAGGCGTTCGTCCTCCCACTGGCCCATGACCTGCTGCTCCCACGCTTGCCTGTTGCTGCCCATCCCCATCCTCGTCACCTGGCCTTCACGTCGAGCTCGAGACGGGTGACCTGCTCGGTGACCTTCGGGTGACTGACCCGCATCTCGACGTTGACAGTAAGGGCGTATGGGTTCTCCGCTGCCACCGGATCTAGGACCATGCCTTTCCCGCGACCGTCAGCGGCGATGACCAGCCCCGTCGTGCCCACCTTGTCGCCTGGACGGGCTCGACCGATCTCGCGTTTCGAGATCAGCCTGGGCGCTGACACGGCGACGAACAACTTGTAGTCAGAGAGGAGGCCTAGGTGTGGTTGCCTCTCGCCGTTGCGACCCTGGGCGCTGATGCTCCAGAGCTCGTTGTTGACGACCTGCAACAGCGAGTTCTTGATAAAATCGTGGTCCACCATAACAGAGACCACCGTTGGGATGGGCGAGTTTATTTCTCGGAACCCTGGAGTGAAAGCAATGATGGCTCGTTGGAGCTTCTTCGCAACCAGGTCACGAACCTGTCGCAACGGGTTGTTCGGCTCGATGTCATCGAACACGCGTTTTTCTGTGACCTGCATCTTCGTATCCTATCCTAAATGGGGTCTGTTGACTTACGCGAGCGCGACAAGCCACTTCCGCGACGTAACCATCAGGCGTGGTTGTGGCGTTTGGGTCAGGACGTAGACGCAATCGAGGTGTCCTCCGTTGTCGATGTCACCGGGCCTGACGTAGCCGACGACCAGGAGCCGGTCGATGTCGTGGCGTTCCAGACGAAAGTTCCAGCCTTGTGACTTCCACTTGCCTGGGTCCCAGGCGGGAATAGTCCCCGGCTGTGTCTTGCGAGGGTCACGCGTTGCGGGCCTGCAGAGCCGTCCCGGCATGACCCTCGCGCCCCGCCACGACTCACACGCCACACAATCACAACAGAAAGGATCGTCGAGGTCGTAGTGCGGGGGCTTGGCCCGCCTGAGCTCCTCGCGGTCCTTGTCGATTTGGTGACGGGTCAACGTCATTCTCGGAGCCCTCGTTGCTGCCATGCGAGACCAACCTACCACGACCGTGACCGAGGTTTCACTTTCATGGACGAGCCAGGCCACGACGATCCTTCAGAACTGCGGGTCCCATGGCCCGGGCGGCCCGGGCCACAGGACCAGGCACTTGGGCAAGCCATGAGGCGTGAAAAAATCGACAGCGATTATCAGCCCGATCTCGCGGCTCGTGCCCGCCTGCGTCGGGCTCCAGGCCAGGCTGACGAGCTCGCCGGGTCGAGGCTGACGGGGCGCCAGGCCCATGGGTCGGTACGAGAAGCGGGTCCCATCGTCGACGGCGACCAACGTCAGGGTCCCAGGCTCCCAGGGACCGCACTCCATCAGGACGGGGGTGACCACAGGACGCCTGCCTCGTAGCGGTCCCTGCCGTAGTTGCCGCCTGACACGCCGTAGCGGGAGTCGACCCACTCGCCGACCCAGATCACCAGGCCCACCTGGGCGACAGCCGGTGGAGCTGCAGCTCCGTCCTCCTCGAACAGCTGCTCGCGGACCAGGTCACCGGGCACGTGGCGGTGCTCCCAGTCACGTTGGGAACACGTCTCGTTGACCAGCAGCTGCGCGTTAGGGACGACCTCATAGGTCGGTCGGGTCGGCAGCCTCCGGATCATGGGAGCCAGACGATGCGTGACAGCCAGTGCTGCAGGCCGAAGCCCACCAGCATGAAGAAACAGACGATGACCAGGACGCACGACACGACGAAGGCCACGTCACCGAAGGCACCCAGGGCACGGTTGACCCAGGCAGGCCGGGGCAGCGTCACCCCGTCGGGCAGCGGAGGGCGGTCATCACAGCAGCTGGGCAACGGGACGCAATCGAGCCGGACGCTCCCTTCCTCGTCCTTCTTATTCATCGGTTCCTCGTCGCTTGCCATCATCACTTGGCCTTTCGACCCCACGCCTCGGGAACCTTGTGTGCTGGGCGCCTGACGACGTCGAAGCCGCCGACGGACGGAGGCAGCTCGACACCGTCACCGACGAAGGCGTAGAGTCGCCAGGCCGAGGTCCGGTCAGGCAACGACATGTCACCGAAGCCGAAGCCCGGAGCGACCAACATCCCAGGCAACAGGGTCCGCAGGTCTGCCAGGGCGACGACCATCTCCTTGGGTTGTGGGGGTGGCGTCCGCGGGTCGACAGGAGGCGGGGGTGCGTTGGGATCGGGCTGCTTCTGCTTGTTCCACTTGCTGGCTCGTCTCATCATGGTACCCAGAACCTACTACACGTCGTGGCGCAGTTCAAGTCGCACGCTTGTACGGGTTGGGCGGGTCTGGGACCGACCAGTCGCCCTGCTTGGCGTCGCGGTTGGCCCATCCCTTGTTGTACGCCTCCTCCCAGATCCTCGCGCGGTCAGCTAACAAGGCTGAGACCTTGAGGCGCGAGCGTCGCAGCTGTTCCTCGAGATCGTAGATGACGTCATCGAGGTCATCGATCTCGTCACACAGGGCGTCGACAGCCGACTGCTTCATCACGGTCCCATCTTCTCGGGATGGGTGCCGATGCTAACCGTCCTCTCGACGTCGCGGAACCGCTGGGCCAAGGCCTCAGCGTCCCTTCGAAACATGGGCCCGCTGCCCGCGAGGTGCCAGTTCCCGTCGGGCTCGTTGACGTGCACGTACCAGATGAGACGGTCGTCTTGGATGTCTTGGATGGGCGGCCCCTTCTGCGTCTCCTCGAGCCGGACCCGGATGGGTCCCAACGTCGGTTCGGATGCCCGAGCTAGGTGAGCTGCCAGCGGACGATCTTTGGCCTTGCCTTGCTTGGCAAGCACCGTCTCTGTCGACGAGTGTGGGTTCGGGTGGGTGCCCCACCGAGCGTAGCGCGAGTCCGACCAACCGGATCCGTAGCCTTCCTCCCAGGTCGACTCTCGGGCGGCGAGCAGCGCGACGACCTCCGACCTGAGGCGAGCGATCGTGTCGATCTTGCACCTAACATCCGTGCGAAAGCTCAGTTCCTTGCAACGGGCCAGGCACCCGCCGTCACCGAAGGTGACTGCGTCGGGCTTCCCGCAATCAGGACACGCTGGCGTTTTCGTGGTGGCGTTCATTTCTTCACTCACTCTTCATTCCTTCCTGGCGCTGGCGAGGTGGGCGTCGACCAGCTCGATGACCCGCGACCACAGGCGCCAGGAGGCGCCTTCCCGGCGCTTGGAGTTGAGGCGAGGGGTGCCGTCCGAAAAGGCAGGCAGCTCGACCTTCGACTGGCACCAGCTGCGCTTGGCCGAGGCGAACTTGCGGGCCTGTTGGTAGTCGCGGTGACCCGAGCCCTCGGCCTTGGGATCGCCGCCGCGGCGCAACAATCGCTCGAGGACTGCGTGTGCCCGGGCGTCGATGGACCGATCGAGACAGGGACCCTTGGTGAGCTTCTTCATGTGAACATCCTACCATCGACTGGGACGAGCGTTCACCGTTGCCTGGGCGCCACGATCGCCGCCGTCGCCATCCTGACGACCTCAGCGTTCATCTGCCGCTTCTCGTCCAGGTCACGCCAGCCACGATCCATCATGGCGAAGTACGAGGTCCCGGAGATGGTGAAGTACGTGCCCACAGCGAGCGGGACCTCGTTGACCTCGACCTCGTGCTCGCTGTGAGCGCCATCGACCTCGAACGTTGCCAGGTAAGCGTCGCCCGCTAGGTGCCTGACGCTGACGAACCGTAGCCAGCAGTGTGAGGATGAAGCCATCACCGTCAACTTCGTTCCTGATGATCGAGATGATCGAACTGGTTCTCGACGGTCGCGACGCCACGCATCGGCTCGATCGCGACCTCGAGGCCAGCGCCGCAGCAAACACGTAACCCGTACCTGTTGTAGAGATTGACCAGTGCCTCCTTGAACTCGTTGGTCACGATGCGGCGGGCGACCTCGAGCCGCTGCTCGGCTTGTGTCAGGTCGAGCTCGGCGTCGCTGAGCGCCTCGAGCGCTGAGGGCTCTTCCGCGTGAGCGTCAGGCCGAGACCGACGAGAAACGACAGCGATTGGTGGCAACGTCGCCTCTTCTTCATCACCTTTGAGGTAGCGTTGGCCTTTGGGTGTGATCGAATATTTCCGAAATCGTTTTGGACCCGTTGACGCGAGCAACCCTAACCGCATGAGGACAGAGATCGTCGAACCGATGCTGAAGCAGTTACCACTGACGTGAGCAGCAACCTGACCCATGGTCGCCATCGGATTATCGTTGACGTAACGTAACACCTTGTCTCTAAGGGTTTGTCTCATCGTCGTCCTCCTTCTCAGTACGCCCAGACGATCTCAACGTCGTCGATGACCGACGCGATCGAGGTCGAGGTCCGGTTGAGTCCCACCCTGACGATCATGGCGTCCTGGCAGGCGAGCGTGCTCGCGATGGTGACCTGCTGCCACTGTCGGGTCGACGAGGGCGGGAAGTCGAAGTCGGCGATGGCGAGGTAGAAGTAGTCGGGCGTCAGCAGCTGGAACGACCCGTTGGCTCCTTGGGTCGCCGACGGCCTGACCCAGACGGAGGCAGAGCAGTAGCGCAGTGGCGTCGAGGCCGTGGGTTGCGGGACGGTGCAACCCGACTTCCGGGTCTTGGTCTTGACCAGGTCGTTCCTCGTGATGTACCTGTCGGCGACCAGGTAGCTGCCGTTGGGCTCCGACGAGGCGAAGGACATGAACAGCCCACCGGTGCCGGAATGGACGGTGCTGGTGCTCGAGGCCTTGACCTCAGCGAGGCCGGTGACCGTGTTTCCCCACGTCCACCAGTCACCCGCGGTGTTGGACTCGAAGCCGTCCTGGCTCGTGTACTTCCAACACCAGGAGAACGGGACGGGGGTGATCGCTTCCTGCCCGAGGTTTTCCGTGGGCTCGGTGTCAGTGACGGTTGAGGAACAGGCGGCAAGCAACAACGAGCAACACAAGAAAAGTGATCGAACGTGAACGTGATTTTTCATGGGATGATTGTCTCCAGGCAATGGGTCATACGCAGCAGTGACGAACGGGAAAGGAAGGAAAGTCGCCTTTCCTGTTTTCAGGAACGTAAGGGTCGCAGGTCGCTCGTGTACAGGCCCAGGTCGAGGCACCACCGGGACCCGAAAAGGTAGTTGA
>Ga0164306_10000108_pt1 | contig 30867 bp, 23 predicted proteins | sample Whisoiple_242_MG_FD_110213 | JGI IMG/M metagenome (GOLD analysis project Ga0164306, IMG submission 110213) | Soil microbial communities amended with fresh organic matter from upstate New York, USA - Whitman soil sample_242_MG | ecosystem: Environmental > Terrestrial > Soil > Unclassified >... | reverse complement strand
GGCCCGGTCGGGCAGTACCCGGCGATGTAACTGGGGCCGCCGTAATACAGGTCGGTGCGGGTGACGGTCTCCGGGCGATCGGTGAAGACTCGCCATATGCCCATGCCCGTCGGGGTTGTTTGCACGTCGATGCCGATCGCCCGACGGGTCCACGATCGGACCCCGTCGGCACCGATCACCAGGTCGTACCGGCCGGAGGTGCCATCGTCGAACTCCACATCGACGCCTTCCTCGTCCTGGCGGAGCGACACCGGCGCCACTCCCAGCCGCGGCTTGGCACCGACCTCGATGGCTCGCTCCATCAGCAGACGGGCGAGATCGGGTCGGTACATGCCCGCCGTCGCCGGCAGATCGGGCCCGCCGGTGCGCATCTCATCCAGTTCGACGATCAGCGTGCCGTTCGGGTCCGGTGCCCGCAGGCCGAGGGAATCGTAGGAGTAGCCGAGTTTTTCGGCCTGCTCCCAGACACCCAGTTCACGCAGGGCACGTAACGCGTTGCCCTGCAGGGTGATTCCCGATCCCAAAGCACTGACATCCGTCTGTTTTTCGGCGATGTCGACAGCTACTCCGGACTGCGCCAGGCGGATGGCGCTGGCTGTTCCAGCGAGGCCTGCACCGATGACAAGAACGTTGCGCACCGCGGGCATGTATGACTCCTTCGTCATCAGAACTCAGTGGAGGATCCGACCTGACCGCGAAGCGCGGACGTGACGTCACGCGAGCGGCAGAGCCGGCGAGTCGTCCGTCAGGGCGAATGACGTCCAGCGTCGTGCACATCTGTGGGATCCGGAAGACCCGATCGCTGATGAGCGGCATCACCGACATCGATGTGTCGTGAACTCGGTTTCGCCGAGCAGACTCCGTGCACGTCCAGCCGCCCGCCCGGCTACAGTGGCCGCACTGTGACCGCACCCACACTTCCCTCGACCCTCCGGGCACTGTCCCGCGTCGATCTGAACCTGCTCATCGCACTGGACACGCTGTTGCGGGAGCGGTCGGTCACGGTGGCCGCCAGTCGGCTCGGCCTGAGTCAGCCAGCACTGAGTGCGTCCCTGGCGCGGCTGAGGCGGTACTTCGATGACGAGTTGCTCACTCGCGTCGGGAACAAGTATGAACTGACGCCGTTGGCGGTCGCGCTGCTCGAACGCACCACCGTCGCACTGGCCGCCACCGCCGAGGTCTTCACCGCGTCAGCTGATTTCGACCCGACCACCGCGGAGCGCGAGTTCGAGTTGTACGTGTCCGACTACGCCGCATCGGTGCTCGCCACCGAACTGTCGAGGCTGACCCGCGCCGAGGCGCCTCGGGTCCATCTGCGCCTGCAACAGCTGAACGCGACCGCGGTCGACAACGCCGCCATCTTCCTGCGGGATCACGACGGGCTGGTGGTTCCGCACGGACTGGTTGACGACGCACGGTTCGTCGACCTCTTCAGCGACCGCTTTGTGCTCCTGGTCTCGGCCGACAACCAGGCGATCGGCGATTCGATGACGGTGCAGGAGATGATCAACGCACCGATGGTGGTCGCCTACAACACCAGGACCGGCCGCAATACGGCCGTGCACCAGATGCAACTTGCCGGCCTCGAACCCACTATCGCCACGGTCACCGAGAGCTTTCTGATCATGCCGTTCCTCATTGCCGGAACCGACCGCGTCGGTCTGGTCCCCGAGATGCTCGCCCGCCGACTGCCCGCGCTGGCCGATGTCCGCGTCATTGCCTGCCCCTTCCCGGTCGCTGACCTGGTCGAGTGTCTGTGGTGGCACGAAAGGTTCGAGGACGACCCGGGACACCGCTGGTTTCGCTCGTTGCTGGCCAGGGCCGCAGTGGCCGCACAGATTGCCAACGCGAACGATGCCTTGTCCGGACAACATCAGTGAGCTGGATGGGCGTCATCAAGGATCTCGACTTCCCGGCCGCCTGCCGGTGAAGCATTGTCAGACCAGCAATTTCTCGCACCCTCTGGCATGAACCCACGGACACCGCTATCTTATGTGCTGTAAGCACGTAAGAGTAGTTGTCGACGTCCGGAGTCCCGATGAGCACACCGTCCTCCCCGCAGGATGCCTTCGTTCACGGGCAGCTGATCAATTTGGTGCGTACCGGGCGTGCCCGCACCAGGCCCGGGCTCGAGCAGGAAACCGGCCTGGGCCGAAAACTCGTCGCACAGCGCGTGCAGCAGTCAATCGATCTCGGCCTGTTGGAGGATGCCAATCTGGTGCCGTCCGGGGGTGGTCGACCCTCCCGGCAATTGCGGTTCCGCTCCGAGGCCGGTCATGTTTATGCCGCGCTGATCGAATCAACCGAGATCAGGGCCGCCGTTTGCCGTCTCGACGGCACGGTGGTCGAGTCCAGCCACGCGGAATGGGTGGCCGCCGACGGGCCGGATGCGACCATGGAAGTGCTGGACGGGATGTTCACCCGGCTGCGCAGACGTACCCGCACCGAACCGTGGGCGTTCGGGATCGGCGTCTCCGGACCCGTCGATTTCACCACCGGGCGATTGGTGGATCCGCCCATCATGCCCGGCTGGGACGGCTACAGCGTCCGGGCCTGGCTCCGGGACCGCTACGACGCCCCGGTGTGGGTCGACAACGACGTCAACCTGATGGCGCTGGGTGAATGGCATCGCGGTTCTCCCCGGGACGGGCGCGACCTGCTGTACATCCTCATCGACACCGGGGTGGGCTCGGGCCTGGTTTCCGAGGGCCGGGTGTTCCGCGGGGACACCGGCGCGGCCGGGGACATCGGACACACTTACGTCACCGACGACCCTTCGGTGATCTGCCGATGCGGGCAATCGGGATGCCTGGAAGCAGTGACCGGCGGCTGGGGCCTGGTTCAGGCATTGACCCCCCGAGCGTCCGAAAGTCCCTATCTTGCAAAGAAACTCGCCGAGAACGGACACCTGACGGCGCAGGACATCGGCCAGGCTGCCGCGGCCGGCGAATCGTTGGCAGGTGATGCCATCCTCGCCGGTGCTCGAATGGTCGCGGCGACGGTGGCGAATGTGGTCAACTTCGCCAACCCCGGCGTCGTCGTGGTCGGCGGTGGTGCCCTGCGTAATGGGCCGGAGATGTTCGCCGCACTGGAGGAGACGGTCCGCCGACGGGTCACCCGGCTCGCGGGACAGCGATTGACGATCCGACCCGCGTCGCTGGACTTCCAGGAGGGCGTCATCGGCGCCGGGATCATGGCGATCGAGCACCTGTTCAACCCCGGCTCCCTCGGGATGTGGATCCAGAACGGCTCACCCATCGGGCGAGCGGCCAACCTCCAGCAGGCACCCGCAGTCTGACCTGCTCCGAGAAAGTCTCAAAGACTCTCTTGACATACGTTCCTGTGGCACTAAAGTAGTGCCTACCGGAAGGCGATGTGCCCACCGGTCAGCTCAAACCCGGTGTGATTTCTCGAAATGTCACCCACCCCAGTTTCCCGTGTCGTCGCGGACCAACCCGACGACATCTCCTGTGCCCTGGCCACCGACGTCCCTGGAGTGAACGTGCGAAAATCCATCATCGCGGCGATAGCAGCCGCAGTCCTGCTGACCGTCTCCGCCTGCGGCGGCTCATCAGACGGAAGCGGAACCAGCGGGAGCGAAACCAGCAGCGGCGGCACCCTGACGCTTGCCGCGGTCACCCCTCCCAAGTCCTTCGCCGTCGGCGAGATGGCCTCCAACGGCCCGGAGAATCACTACTACCAGGCGGTGTACGACACCTTGCTCGGCCTGGACAAGGACGGGAAACCGGTCGCGAACCTGGCGACCGAGTGGTCCTATGACGCCACCAACACGACACTGAGCCTCACCCTGCGCGATGACGTCAAGTTCACCGATGGAACCGCGTTCGACGCGGCGGCCGTCAAAGCCAATCTCGAAAAGGCCAAGCAGTCCACCGGAGAAGCCGGGTCGGCGCTGCGCGCCGTCGAGAGCGTGACGGTTGTGGATGCCACCCATGCCGATATCGTCCTGTCCGCGCCGGATCCCTCGCTGGTGGACAGCCTCGCCCGGAGTTCCGGGTACATGGCGAGCCCGAAAGCCTTGGGCAACGCGGACCTGGCCACCAATCCGGTTGGCTCCGGCCCTTACGTCTACGACGAGTCCAAGAGCACGGCCGGCAGCACGTACGCGTTCACCCGCAATGCGGATTACTGGAACAAGGCGGCCTACCCCTACGACTCGGTGGAGATCAAGTATCTCGACGACACCACAGCGACCCTGAATGGCCTGCGGTCGGGACAGATCCAGGGTGCATCAGGAGCAAGCTCGGACCTGGTCACCGGCGCCGAACAGGCCGGACTCACCGTGACGCAGTTCCCCAGCGGCGGCGTCGAAGGCGTCTGGCTGTGGGACCGGGACGGAGCCAACACACCGGCTCTGGCCAATGAAAAGGTCCGGCAGGCCATCAACTATGCCTTCGACCGCAAGACCATCGTCGACAAGATCAAGGGTGGGCTCGGGACACCGACCGTGCAGATCTTCGGGCCGAGCACCAACGCCTTCGACCCGGCGCTGGAGGACTTCTACCCCTACGACCTGGACAAGGCCAAGTCACTGATGGCCGAGGCCGGCTTCGCGGACGGGTTCAGCATGACCTTGCCGGACTTCTCCCCGGTGTACCCGGACGAGCAGGCCGCAATGACCGAAGCCCTGACAGCGCTGAAGATCTCGGTCACCTACACACCCATCACCGGCGATCAGGTTGTCGGCAGCATCATGGGCGGCCAGTGGCCGATCAACTTCTTCTCGCTGACCTCTGCCTCCGCCTGGGAAATGGCCCAGCTGACACTGACTCCGCAATCACCGTTCAACCCGTTCCACACCGATGACCCGACCGTCCTGGGCCTGCTGGACAAGGCGCAGTCAGCGACACCTGACGCGCAAGGGCCGATCATGCAGGAGCTCAATGCCTATCTGGTGGAGCACGCTTGGTTCTCCCCGTGGTACTCGCAGGTTGGCGTCTACCTGACGACCACAGGTGTTGCCGTGCAGGCAATCCCGGGTGTCAACGTGCCGCCACTGGCCAGCTTCACGCCGGCCGGTAGCTGACCCTCACCCTCGACCCGCCCGGCCCTCGCAGCTCCGACCGCGGGGGCCGGGCGGGTACCGACCGATCGATTGGGAGCCAACGGTGTTTCTCTTCATCTTGCGCCGGCTTGCCGCCGGACTGGTGCTGGTGTTCGTCATTGGGACACTGACCTTCTTTCTCACCAGCTTGACCGGGTCCGACCCAGCCCGACAGATCCTTGGCAACCAGGCAACCCTGGAGCAGATCGCCGACAAGCGTGCCGAACTGGGGTTGGACCAGCCGCTGCTCAGCCAGTACGGGCACTGGCTCGGTGGAGTGGTGCAGGGCGATCTGGGCACTTCGTGGTCGAACAATCAATCGGTCAGCAAGCTCGTCAGTCAGGCGCTCCCGATCACCATGTCCTTGGTCCTCGGTGCGCTGGTGTTGACCGCGATCCTCGGGGTCGGCCTCGGTGTGCTGGCTGCCGTTCGCGGCGGATGGATCGACAAAGTGGTCCAGGTCGTCTCCGTGGTTGCCTTCGCGGTACCGAACTTCCTCCTCGGCCTGGTTCTTGCGTTGGTGTTCGCGGTGGGGTTAGGTCTTTTCCCCGCCTTGGGGTACACCCCCTTCGCCACCAGCCCCGGCCGGTGGCTGGCCTCGATCACCTTGCCGGCCATCGCCTTGGCGATCGGCGCCATGGCAACCGTTGCCGCGCAGACCCGCGGATCCATGGTCGATGTCCTGCAACAGGACTATGTCCGCACCTTGCGGAGCCGGGGCATCCCGACCCGCAGCGTGCTGCTCAAACATGCATTGCGGAACGCCGCTCCCGCCTCCCTGACCGTGCTCTCGTTGCAGTTCATCGCCCTGATCAGTGGCGCCGTCGTCATCGAAAAGGTCTTCGGGCTCACCGGCATCGGCGAACGGGCCACCTCGGCCGCCAACCAGGGCGACATTCCCCTGGTGCTCGGCATTGTGATGGTCACCGTCGTCCTGGTCGTCATCGTGAACCTGCTGGTCGATCTCGCTCTCGGCTGGCTCAACCCGAAAGTGCGGATCTCATGAGCACGGTCAATGGTGGCCTGGCCGCCAATCTCGCCACGCCCCCACTGGCGGCAACGGCTCAGGCGCCCCGGCCCGGTTTCCTCCGCCGACTGCTGCGGGATCCGCTCGCCGTCATCTCGTTGGCGTGGCTCACCGTGGTCCTGCTCGCGAGTGTGTTTGCCCCCCTGCTCACCTCGCAGGATCCCATCGCCTCGAAGATCACCGACGCCCTGGCACCGATGGGCGGCGACCACCCGCTCGGCACCAACGGGATCGGCACCGACGTGTGGGCGCAGTTGGTGTACGGCGGGCGGACCAGCCTGATCGGTTCGCTCATCGTTGTCGTGGTCGCACTGCTGGTCGGGTTGCCGGCCGGGATCATGGCCGGGTACTACCGGGGATGGTTCGACTCGGCCGCCAACTGGGTGGCCAGCTTGATCATGGCGCTGCCGGCGATCATCGTTCTGCTGGTGGTGCTGGCCGAACTCGGTCGCAGCACCTATCTCGCGATGGCGGTCTTCGGGCTGTTGATCGGGCCCGGGGTGTTTCGGCTCATCCGGGCATCAGTTGTCAGTGTGCGCGAAGAGCTCTACGTCGATGCGGCCCGCGTTTCCGGCCTCGGCGACGCCCGCATCATGCGCCGGCACATCCTGCCTGTCGTGGTCGCGCCAACAATCATCCAGGTCTCCCAGCTGCTGGGTATCGCCATCGTCATCCAAGCGGGCCTCGAGTTCCTCGGCCTCGGATCGGCGAACCAGGCCAGTTGGGGCGGGATGCTCAGCGACGCCTTCCAGAACATCTACTCCGCACCCAGTCTGCTGCTGTGGCCGGGATTGATCATCGTCCTGACGGTGACGGCCTTCTGCCTGTTGGGCAACTCCTTCCGGGACGCGCTCGGAGTTGGCGGCGCGGCGGCGCACGCCCGTTCGAAGAAGTTCGCCGGCATCAAGGATTCCGTCGTTGCTGCGATCGACACCGCGCCAACCGGAACCTCGACGACAGCCAAGGTCCCGGACGATGCGGTGCTGGTGATCGACGACCTGAAGGTCGCCTATCCGCTCCCTGACGGAACGGAATCAGTTGTCGTCAAGGGTGTGTCACTCACCCTGCGACGAGGGGAAATCCTCGGGCTGGTCGGCGAGTCCGGTTCCGGGAAGTCCCAGACGGCATTCTCCGTCCTGGGTCTGCTGCCACCGCAGGCTCGCACCACCGCGACCACAATGACCTTCGACGGTCAGGACCTGCGCGAGCTGTCAAAGAAGGCGATGAACCAGCTCCGCGGTCAGGGCATCGGGTACATCCCGCAAGAACCGATGTCCAACCTGGACCCATCGTTCCGGATCGGCAGCCAGCTCACCGAGCCCATGCGCCACCACCTGGGCATGTCAGCGGCAGCAGCGAAGACTGCGGCCGTCGGTCTGCTGGCCCGAGTCGGTATCCAGGACCCAGAAAGAGTATTCGCTGCTTACCCGCACGAGATCTCCGGTGGAATGGCGCAACGCGTGCTGATCGCCGGAGCCGTCTCCTGCAACCCGGATCTGCTGATCGCCGACGAACCCACCACCGCCCTGGACGTCACGGTGCAGGCAGAGGTCCTCGACCTGATCCGCGAACTGCAGGCCGAGCGGCAGATGGGCGTTCTGCTCGTCACGCACTACTTCGGTGTCGTCGCGGACATTTGCGACACGGTTGCCGTCATGCAGAACGGGCGCATCGTCGAGACGGCACCCGCGAAGCAGTTGTTCGCAGCACCCCAGCACGAATACACCCGAATGCTGCTGGCCTCCACCCTGGAGGACGGCGCAGCCCGACCGGCGCTGGTCTCCGGTTCGGAATCGACGTCGCAAGCCGTGACCTCAGAAGGAGCGAAGCAGTGAACGGGCCACAGCAGCTGGTGGAGATCGATCAGGTCGTTGTCGACTATCCGGTCAAAGGCTGGCGACGCCCCCCGTTCCGGGCGCTGTCAGACATCTCGCTGAACATCGGAGCCGGCGAAACCGTTGGCCTGGTTGGTGAGTCGGGTTCGGGCAAGACCACCCTGGGCCGGGCGATCCTCGGGCTCGCTCCGGTCACCGGTGGCGAGATCCGGTTCGAGGGCAGGGTGATCTCCACCCTGGGCCGCCGCGACCGACAGGCATTGAGCAGGGACATCCAGGTCGTCTTCCAGGACCCGTACACCTCGCTGAACCCGGCTATGACCGTCAACGACATCTTGACCGAACCCCTGCTGGTGACCGGCACCACCCGGAAGGACGCCGACCGGCGGGTCCGGGACCTGCTCGACGAGGTTCATCTCCCGACCGACGCCGGCCGGCGGCTCCCGCGGGAGTTCTCCGGCGGCCAGCGACAGAGGATCGCCATCGCCCGCGCGCTGTCCCGTGATCCCAAGCTCATCGTCTGCGACGAGCCGGTCAGCGCCCTGGATCTCTCGACCCAAGCTACGGTTCTCGATCTTTTCATCGAGATCCAGAACCGCACCGGTGTCGCCTATCTGTTTGTCACGCATGACCTCTCGGTGGTTCGACACATCAGCCACCGGGTTGCGGTGATGCACCGCGGTTCCATCGTCGAACAAGGTGATGCCGCAACGGTTACCTCAACCCCGTCGGAGTCTTACACGCAGCGGCTATTGCTCGCGGCGCCGGTGCCTGATCCGATCCGACAGGCAGTCCGACGCGAGGAACGCCGCGCCTTCGCGGCAGGAACAGCATCTGCGGTCGGCTGACCGAAAGCCAGAGCGCACCGCGGCGGGAATCTGCTGCGGTATCCCTGCACCCCCTGAAACTCTCGAGGAGGAACCGTGACCCCTGCTGTTCGTGCCGGCATCATCGGTACCGGATTCATGGGAACCGTGCACGCCCGGTCCATTCTGCGTGCGGGCGGAGTGATCACCCGCATCGTCGGATCGTCGCCGGCGTCCTCCCACGCCGCGGCGGAGCGGGTCGGCGCGACAACGCCGACCGACACCGTCGAACAATTATTGGCGGCCGACGACGTCGACATCGTGCACATCTGCACCCCGAACGCCACCCACCCCCCTTTGGTGCGGGCAGCGATCGCGGCCGGGAAGCATGTCATCTGTGAGAAACCCTTGGCGGTCGATGTTCTCGAAGCGCAGGAACTCATCACCCTGGCGGAGGCGGCAGGAGTCACGGCAACGGTGCCATTCGTGTACCGCTTTTATCCCACCGTCCGGGAGGCCCGGGCGAAGGTGATCGACGGCTCTGTCGGCACAGTTCGACTGCTGCACGGCTCGTACCTGCAGGACTGGCTGGCATTGGACACAGACGACGACTGGCGGGTCGACGCCGCAGCGGGCGGTGCCTCCCGGGCCTTCGCCGACATCGGGGTGCACTGGTGTGATCTGGTCGAATTCGTCTCCGGTCATCGCATTTCCGCGCTCTCGGCCCGTTTGGTCGTTGCAGTGCCGAACCGCGGTGGCCGACCGGTGCAGACCGAGGACGCCGCCGTGGTGATGTTCGAGACCGATCTGGGCGCCACCGGCAGTGTGACGATCAGCCAGGTCAGCCACGGCCGGAAGAATCGGTTGTCGTTCACCGTCGACGGGTCCGCGGAAAGCCTGTTCTTGGATCAGGAGAATCCCGAGACCCTCTGGATCGGCGGCCGCAACGTGAACCGCCAACTGCTGCGCGGCACCGACGGGTCCGCCGCGGCGGCGCGCTATTCGGTCGTGCCGGCCGGCCACCCGCAGGGGTACCAGGACTGCTTCGCCGCATTCGTCGGCGATACCTACGCAGCGCTGACCGGCGAACTCCCAGACGGGTTGCCCACCTTTGCCGATGGCCTGCGCGCCGCCCGACTGACGCAGGCGGTGCTCGACTCGTCACGCAAGGGCAGCTGGGTGGAGATCCAGCCGTGACTACACGGTCCACTCTCGTTCGACACCAACCCACCAATCCACGAAACATTCCTCATCGCAGCACTATTCGATTCGCAAGGGACAACCAACCATGAGCAGAGTGCTCCCCGATCTGGTCGATGTGGTTATCGTCGGCAGCGGCCCGACCGGAGCCGCGTATGCCCGGATCCTCAGCGAGCTGAACCCGGGTGTCAGCATCACCACCCTCGAGGTGGGGCCGCTACTCGCCGACCCACCGGGGGTGCACGTCAAGAACATCGCCGACCCGGCGGAACGCGCGCGCGCGCAACGACTGTCGGAGGGACCACGCCCGCAGGGTGCCCACACGCACACGGACACCATGAAGGGGTACAACGACGCAGCTCCCCGGTTGGTCCGGCCGGGAACGTATCTGCTGTCGGCTGGCTACCAGATGCCCGGCGAGGATGGACTTCCCGCGGCGGCCTTTTCCAGCAATGTCGGTGGAATGGGTGCGCACTGGACGGGAGCATGCCCACGGCCCGGCGGCAGCGAACGAATCGACTTCATCCCGGAGCTGGACGAGCTGCTGACCGAGGCCGAACGGTTGCTGAGCGTCGACTCGCATGCCTTTGACGACGCCCCCTTCGCCGACGAGGTGCGCAAGCGGCTGAGCGTGGCGATCGACACTGGCCGGGCCGATGACCGGAAGGTTGCCGGGATGCCGCTGGCGGTGATCCGGCACCCCGATGGGCGGCTCACCTGGTCCGGCTCCGATGTCGTCTATGGGGACGTCACCAGGGCAAACCCGAACCACACGCTCTACCCGGAGGTGTTGGTGACCCGGATCAACCGCGACGGTGCCGGAAGGGTCACCGGCGTCGAGGTCAGGGACCAGCAGACTGGGCGGAAGCACACTATCCGGGCGCAATTCGTGGTGGTCGCCGCCGATGCCCTGCGGACCCCGCAGCTGCTCTGGGCGTCCGGCATTCGGCCTGCCGCACTGGGCCGCTACCTCAATGACCAGCCCCAAACGGTCTTCGCCGTGCGACTCCGTGACGTCCACAACGAACCCGAGACTGCCGCCGTCGGGACAGAAATCGTCCCGCAGAGCGGCGTCAGCTGGGTGCCCTTCACCGATGACGAGCCCTTCCACGGCCAGGTCATGCAGATGGACGCGTCCCCGGTGCCGCTGGCCGACGGTGACGTCACCGCTCCCGGATCGATCGTCGGGTTGGGGTGGTTCTGCGCCAAAGACTTACAAGCCTCCGATCGGGTCGAGTTCGACCCCACCGAGGTGGACAGCTACGGCCTGCCGGCTATGCGGATTCACTACACCCTGACCGCCGCCGACCATGCCTCCATCGACGCCGCCCGGGCCGCCGTCGTCAAGCTCGCCGGCGCGCTGGGGGAACCCCTGAACGACGACCCGCCACTGACCTTCACCCCCGGTGCTTCGCTCCACTACCAGGGCACCGTGCGGATGGGACAGGTCGACGACGGAACGTCCGTATGCTCCCCCACCTCACAGGTCTGGGACGCAGCCGGCCTGTACGTAGCCGGCAACGGCGTCATCCCGACCGCCACCGCCTGCAACCCCACCCTCACCTCTGTCGCACTGGCCGTCGCCGGCGCCCGGCAGATCGCCGCTTCGCTCAACCACCAGGGAGACTGACATGCTCATGCTCGACCGAGACATCATTCAAGGCCGGGGTTTCCGCAACCTCGTGGACGGCGACCGGATCACCGGATTCCAGTTCCAGCTGCGCAACCCCAACTACCGGGGCACGTCGGCCAGCCTGCTCGACGGCATCGACGTCACCATCGACGGGGAGAAGATCCCCGATCACCTCCCGGTATGGACCCTGCAGGGCCGGACCTTCAGCCTTGACGAGCTCCGGGCCTCGACCGACGCCAGGTGGCAGCTCGACGAAACCGCGACGATCACCGTCCCGAAACCCGGCGGGCTGAGCGTCGGCGTGCACGACATTGACGTCGTGGTGTACCTACGACGCCCCTATTTCCCGCCGATGGTGTCCCGGTCGGCGTTCCCGGCGCAGGCCAAGCGGGTCATCGTCCCCCCGGTACCGGGAGGCGGACTGCGCTACGCAGTGTCGACCTACAGCCATTCCGGCGACCTCTACACCTCGATGACCCTCGAGGACGTCCTCGCCGATACTGCCGACATCGGCGCCACCGGCATCGAGATCCTCGGCGAGGCAAACGTTCCCGGCTACCCGACGCCGAGTCCGGCCTGGGTCGACAGCTGGCACGAATTGCTCGCGACCTACGGGCTCACCGCCACCAACTTCGGTGCCTGGGTGGACACCGCGATGTGGCGCGATCGCGACTTGACCGAAGAGGAGGCGGCAGCGCAGCTCCAGCTCGACCTGCGGTTGGCGTCCCGGCTCGGCTTCACCTCGATCCGTCCGAAGTTCGGTGTCACCTCGTTCGAGTTGGACCCGCACCCCGTCTGGTCCGGCGCCGTGCAGCGGTCGCTCGACCTGGCCGCGGAACTGGACGTCCTGATCTGCCCGGAGATCCACAGCCCGACACCGATCAAACACCCCGTCACCCAGGGGTACCTGGAGTTCATCGAGCGAACCGGGACCGACCACTTCAAGCTGCTGATCGACACCGGCATCTTCCAGACTGCGCCGGTCGACGACGGGCACGAGGGCGTCGAAATCGAAGAGGGCAAGAAACGGCCGGCGTTCCTCGAACCACTGGCGGTGCCGATCAGCGATCTGGTCGAGATCCTGCCGCAGGTGTATTTCATCCAGACCAAATTCTTTGAGATCGACGACCAGCTAGGCGATCTGCACGTGCCGTGGGCTCCCATCATGGCTGCATTGGAAGAGGCGAACTGGAACGGCTGGCTCTCCAGCGAGTACGAGGGACGTCGCGAGCCCTACCGCGGCCGCGACCAGGTGCGCCGCCAGCACGCATTGCTGCGTTCCCTCCAAACCCGGCCGTGACCGCCACCAGGCCCAGCATCGGCCTGGCCCGGTATCTGCCACCACCGGTGCCCAACGGCACCAGGCACTTCGTCGGCGCTGTGTACGCCGCGGTCGCCGGGTACCGGACCCTCCAACTCGACCTGCACGTCCCGGCCGGGAGCGGGCCGGTCCCGCTGGTAGTCTGGGTGCACGGCGGGGCCTGGTTGTTCGGGGACCGCCGGTTCCTTCCGGAAACCCTGGCGCCGGATCAGATCTTCGACGCACTGCTGGCGAAAGGGCTTGCCGTCGCCACGATCGACTACCGGCACGCCAGAGAGGCCCCCTTCCCGGCGGCCCTGCACGACGCCAAAGCGGCGATCCGGTGGTTGCGGGCCTACTCCGGCGAGCTGGGGATCGACCCGGACCGGGTGGGCATCTGGGGCGAGTCCGCTGGTGGGCACCTCGCCGTACTGGTCGGGCTGACCGCTCATCGGTCGGACCTGGAGGGCACCATCGGTGTCGCGACCGAATCCAGCGCGGTGTCGGCGGTTGTCGACTGGTACGGAGTAGCGGACCTGGACACCATGCCGGTCTTCACCCCACCACCAGAGGTGGTGGCGGTCATCCCGGCCGATAAACTCGTCGACCCGCTCGATGTCTTCCTGGCCGGAGCGGATGCGAAGACCAGGGCCGATGCCAGCCCCACCGAACATGTCCGGGCGGGCGCACCGCCTTTCCTGATCGTGCACGGGACCGCCGACTCGGTGGTGCCTCACGCGCAGAGTGTTCTGCTCGAGAAGCGGCTGACCGCAGCCGGCGTCGACGCGCGGTTGGAACTGGTTCCGGGCGCAGGACACGCCTTCTCGGGCAGCCCGGACATCGACGCCCTCGTCGACCAGGCGGTCGACTACCTGGTCGAGCGGTTGCACTGAGCACGACGAGCGAGCCAACAAGAAATGCACACCGAAGGTACAGGAGCGAGCGCACCGAATGATCCAGGTCACCGATCTGCATGCCGAGTACGTCCGCGGCGCAGTCACTTTCGTTGCGACCAGCCGTCCGCGACTGACCTGGCGCACCCTGACGACAACACCCAACTGGACCCAGGCATCCGCTGAGCTCCGCGTCACCCGGTCGGACGGGCACTCGGAAAATCATCGCGTCAGCGGCGCAGACTCAGTGCTCGTCAGCTGGCCGTTCACGCCGCTCGCTGTACGAGAGCGGGTCACAGCGGCGGTGCGGGTCATCGGCGCCGACGGCGCGATCTCGGGTTGGGCCACGCCGATTACCCTCGAGGCCGCGTCGCTGGACCCCGGCTCGTGGCATGCCGACCTGGTGGCGCACCCCGACCCGGAAGAGAACCTCCGCCCGGTGCAGTTCATCCGGGACTTCGCCGTCCACGACGGCCTCGTCGCTGCCCGCTTGCGGACCTCAGCACACGGCGTCTACCAGGCGGAGATCAACTCCGCGGTCGTCTCCGATGACGTGCTGGCTCCGGGGTGGACCAGCTATGACGAGCGGCTCCTCGTACAGACTGCTGATGTCACGGCCTTGCTGCGTGCCGGCGCGAACCGACTGGCCGCCACCGTCGCGGCAGGCTGGTTCGGCGAGAGCTTCGGCTTCCTCGGCCATGCGAAACGTGCCTATGCCGGCCCACTGTCATACCTGGCCCAGTTGGAGCTCGATTACACCGACGGCACCACCGATGTCATCGCCACCGATGCCGACTGGCTCGCCACCCGCTCCGGGCCGATCGTGCAGAGCGGCATCTACGCCGGTGAACGGCACGATGCGCGACTCGAGACCGTCGGCTGGTCATCCGTGGGGGTGCCGCTACCCGATCTGATGCCGGTCACTGTGATTGCGTTGGATCGTGAGGTCCTCGCGCCGGCCACCTCCGAACCGGTCCGGCGGATCGAGACGATGGCACCGGTCCAGTCCTTCCTGACACCGACCGGGCGCCGCGTGCTGGATTTCGGGCAGAACATCGCGGGTCGGGTACGTATCGAGGTCACCGGTGCCGCGGGCGACGTCGTGACCCTGCGGCATGCCGAGGTACTCGACGTGGACGGCGAACTCGCGCTGCGGCCGCTGCGGTTGGCCAAAGCCACCGATGAATACACCCTGGCGGGGAACGAGCGTGAGGTGTGGGAGCCGCTTTTCACCTTCCACGGATTCCGCTACGTCCAGGTGGACGGCTGGCCCGGTGGTGCTGACCCGATCGACGACCTGACGGCCGTGGTCTGCCACAGCGACATGAGCCGGACCGGCAGCTGGTCGTCGTCGCATCCACAGCTGAATCGGTTGCACGAGAACGTGTTGTGGAGCATGCGCGGCAACTTCCTGTCCATCCCCAGCGATTGCCCGCAACGGGACGAGCGGCTCGGCTGGACCGGGGATTTCCAGTTGTTCGCGCCAACCGCGTCATTCCTGTACGACGTCCGCGGCTTCAGTGCGTCCTGGCTGGCGGATCTGGCAATCGAGCAACGCCAGTGCGACGGGATCACGCCGCTGGTCATCCCGTCCGTGCTCCCCCCGTTTCCGGATCCCATCGCCGGTTGGGGCGACGCGAGCACCGTCGTGCCGTGGACGATGTACGAGCGGTACGGCGACCGAGGCATCCTGAACGGTCAGTATCCCAGCATGCGTGCCTGGGTGGAGGCCGAACTGGGCCGCACCAATTCCGCCCTGCTGTGGCTCCACGGCGGGCAGATCGGCGACCACCTCGACCCCACCGCGCCACCGGACCGCCCCACCGAGGCGAAGACCTCGCCGGCCATCGTTGCCTGCGCCTACCTGATCCGGTCTCTGCGGATCGTGGCGGATGCCGCATTGACCTTGGGTTTGCACGACGATGCGGCGCACTATGCGGAATCGGCCGAGACAGCCCGGGCGGCTTTCGAGCACTATTTCGTCACACCCGGAGGTCGGATCATCTCCGATGCGCCGACCGCGTACGCGCTGGCTATTGCCTTCGACCTGGTCACCGAACCGGTCAAGCGGGCGGCGCTCGGCGAGCGACTGGCAGAGATCGTGCGGGAGAACGGTTTTCGGATCGGCACCGGCTTCATCGGCACCCCGGTCCTGGTGGAGGCCCTGATCGCCACCGGGCACCTGCACACCGCGAGCAACCTGCTGCTGCAGACCCGGGCGCCCTCCTGGCTGTATGCCGTGACCATGGGCGCGACAACGGTGTGGGAACGGTGGGATTCGCTGCTGCCCGACGGCAGCGTGAACCCGGGCGAGATGACCTCGTTCAACCACTACGCCCTCGGCGCTGTCGCGGACACCCTGCACCGCCGCGTTGCCGGGCTCGCCCCCGGCGCGCCGGGATACTCACTGCTGGATGTCGCCCCGCAGCCGCTACCGGGCTTGACCTCCGCCGCCGCCACGATCGATACCCCCTATGGCCGAGCACAAGTCGGCTGGAGCATCGAGAACGATGTTCTCGCCCTGCAGGTCGAGGTGCCGGCCAACACCGGCGCAGATGTCACTCTGCCGGGATCCGCCGAGGTGTTCCGGGTCGGGTCAGGCCGCCATGATTTCTCCTGTCCCGCACCGAGCGAACGGGCGGTTCTTGGGCCGGTGGACATCAGGGGCACCGATCTGGCCACCCTGATCGACGACGCGGAGGCGCTCGGCGTGATCGTCCAGGCATTGGCCGTCCGAGATCCGGCCCGCTCGGCCAGCCTGCTCACCGACACCCAATGGAAGCGCGGCGCGTATTTGACTGACGTGCTGATGTTCGCCGGCCCGGAGGTTCTCGCAGACGTTGAGCGGGCCTTGGAGGACCTCAACCGGAACCGCGGTGCACGTTCCGATATGCAGTAGCCGTAGGTGATCTCGGAACGGATGTGACTGTGGCGCCCACAACAGCCTTGGCTACCTCTTCTGACTGAACTTGAGCCTGTCCACCAACGACTTCGGTGGGGTGTTCGACAGCGACAACACCTGATGGTCTTACTCTCGCTGGCCGAGCATCGCATCGAGGATCTCTTGAAGCCCCGCAAGTTGTTGGTCGTTGAGCCTGGCCAACGGGGTCGCCTGGGCCATCTGTCTCCAGACACCTTGTACCAGCACGTCCCCTGCCGGAGACAGGTGCACTCTGCGCACACGACGATCGGTAGCGTCCGGCACCCGCACGACCAGGCCACGACGTTCCAGTCGGTCGACGGCCACAGTGGCCAGGGACGGATCGCAGGCGAGGAGTTCAGCGACGCCGCCCATGGTCGTGTCACCACCGATCAGAAGATGCCGCAGCAATTTGACCTGAGGTGCGGTCAATCCGGCGTCGTCGATGACCTCTTCCCAGCGCTCGGTGATCTCCGCAACGACGCGCAGGACCCGGTCGGCGACCTCTCCGGCGAGTTCGACCCGGCGCACTTCGACTGTCACGGTCTCACTTTAACCGCAATTCGTGGAGCCTGGTCAATATTTGAGTTTGCTCAAGCACTGTGCTGGACTGAGGGTTGAATCTGAGGAGCCCGACCATGAAGCCAGCCGACCCGGCAACCGCTGTCCCCACGCTCACGCCGCATCGGTGGCGTTCATTTGCCGTCCTTGCCCTCGTCCAGTTGATGTTGATCCTGGACACGACGGTGGTGAACGTGGCACTACCGACAATCCGCGATGGGCTGCACTTCTCCCAGGTCGGGATGGCCTGGGTGATCAACGGATATGCCTTGGCGGCCGGCGGGTTGTTGGTGCTCGGTGGAAGGCTGGGTGACCTGCTGGGTCGCCGCCGGATATTCCTCGTCGGTGTGGCGGTCTTTGCGATTGCTTCATTGGCTTGCGGCGCTGCGGCCGAGCCGTGGCAGCTCGTGGCAGGCAGGTTCGCCCAGGGAGTCGGCACCGCGCTGGCCACCCCCGCCGCGCTGGCACTTGTCTCGTTGCTCTTCCCCGAGGGGCCGGATCGGATTCGAGCCCTGTCGTGGTGGGGCGGGTTGGCGGGTCTGGGCGGGACCGCCGGAGTGTTGCTTTCGGGTGTGCTGATCGAGATTGCCAACTGGCGGTGGGTTTTTCTGATCAACCTTCCGATCGCGGCGTTGGCTCTGCTCCTCGTTCCACGCCTGATCAACGCCGATCCGGTGGCTGAGCGACGGGATCGGCTCGATCTGCCGGGCGCGATCCTGTTGACCCTGGGCCTGGTCAGCGTGATCGACGGTGTGTTGCGCGCGGCCGAGGACGGCTGGGCCGCGGGCGGAGTGATCGCTCGCCTCGCCGGTGGGGGCCTACTGTTGCTCGGCTTCCTGGTGGTGGAGGCCAGGACCGCCCGACCGTTGGTGCCGCTGACCTTCTTCCGTGATCGCACCCGGGCGACCTCCTACGCCGCCGCCGTGATCGCCAGTAGTGCGATGGCCGTTGCGTTCTATTTCGTCACCCTGCTGCTGCAGGACACCCGCGGCTTGTCGGCGCTGCAGACCGGGATCGCCTGGGTGCCATTCGGTGTCGTGATGCTCATCGGCCTCTCGATCGCCGGTCCGGCCCTGCGCATCCTGGGCATCCGGTGGGCATTGGCGCTGGCGTTTTCCGTTTCCGCCGCCGGGGTGTTGATGCTGTCCATCCTGGGTCCGAACGGTGATGTCGTCCTGGCAGTCATCCCGGGGACCTTGCTGCTGGCGCTGGGTACGGGGATGGCATTCCCCGTTATCCAGGGCGCCGCCTTGCACGCCACCTCCTTCCGGGACGCGGGCTTGGCCAGTGGTGTTCAGGCCACAGTTGCAAACTTGGGCGGCAGCCTGGGCCTGGCCCTTTTCGTGGCGTTGGCGGCAGCCCGGCTCGGGGACGGGAGCGCCGGCGGGCAATCACCGGCCTCCGCCCACGCCTCATCCACCGTGTTCCTCGTTGCCGGCATCATGCTGCTGGCCGGCGCCGTTCTGGCCGCCATCTTTGTTCGAAATCCCGCTACCACCATCCAGCCTCTCCCCAAGCCGCTGGAGAACGCCGGGACCTCGGTTGAACAGGCGAACATTTCAACGGAAGAGGAAACCACTCACCATGGCGCGGCTGGAGTGCCCATCATCCTGCCGACTCGTGACTGAACCTTGGGGTTCAGCGGACCAAGGTGATGGAGAAGGTGTAGTTCGCGGCTCGATACAGGTGCTGCCCCCACTCGATGGGTTGGCCCGAGTCATCGAACGCCAGCCGGTCCACGGTCAGCAGAGGGCTTCCGGTCGGTTCTTCGAGGAGTCGGCATTCCTCTGCCGTGCCATTACGGGCACCGATACGTTGAGTCGCGGTTGCCATTTTGACCCCGTTCCGGCGCATCGCCTGGTAAAGGCCACCGAATCTCAGCTCGTCCTCGTCGAAGTCCGCGAAGGCTTCCGGCAGGTAGTTCTCCATGATCGCGAGCGGTTCCCGTTGGGCACTGCGGAGTCTATGCAGGTAGAGAATGGTTTCCCCGGGCGCGATGTTGAGCTTTTCCGCGACCTGCTTGGACGCCGGGAGCACCTGGTGGCGCAGCACGATAGTGCGGGGTTCTTGACCGGACTCGATGAGATCGTCGAATAGGCCGGTCAGCTTCATCGGACGGGTCGTTGCTCCATGGACTACCTGGGTGCCCACGCCTCTGCGTCGCACCAGCATCCCCATGTCAACCAGTGTTTGAATGGCCCGGCGCATGGTCGGACGGGACACTCCGATCCTCTTGGCGAGCTCGATCTCGTTGCCCAGCTGAGTTCCTGGGGTGAGATCATCGGATTCGATCGCACTTTGAATGTGCTGGGCGATCTGAAGATAGAGCGGCAGCCGAGAGGTCTTGGCGAAGTCCAGCGTGAGGAACATCAATGGATCGGCAGGCGCTGGCTCCGTCGACGCGTTGCCACGGTAAAAACCGTCGTAGTTGTGGTTTCGCGAAAGGACCAGCCCGTGGTCGGATTCCCATGAGGTGTGATCTGTCGTTTCGCTGGATGCCGAGACTGCAGTGACGCCGTTGAGTGCGGTCGCCATGTCAGGTTCCGAGTTCTTTGCTGACCCGTTCCAACATCCGGCGGTGAATCTCGTCGGCGTTTTCCTCCCACCCGAAAACGCACACCGTCGCGATGCCGTCGAACTCGAACTCTCGAAGGGTGCCGAAGAATTGGTCCCAGTCGATGTCGCCGTTTCCGATCTCGTTGTGCTGATGGATCCGGGCGTCGACTCCGGGTGGATTGATGATGTAGCGGTTACCGACGTTGGCCCGGTGGTTGTAGCAGTCGGCGATGTGCAGGTGGGTCATCTTGCTGCCGGCATACTGCATCATCCGGCGCAGGTCACCAGCACCGTCGGAGAGGTGGAAGGCGTGCGGCGCGCAGAACACGTAGTTCACCCACTGCTTGTTCAGACCCCTGATGATCTGCACCGCATCGTCATTCGTCTCAGAGAAGTCGTACGGGTGCGCCTCGAGATTGAGCCCGACACCGTACTTCTCGAAATCCGGGGCAAGTTCCTCCATGGACTTGTAGAACGCGTGCTCGGACCGGAGCGGGTCATTGGGGTCGCCGGAGAGTTCGGAGTTGACGACCGGGCATTCCAGCTCCGCCGCGATCTCCAGCAGTCGCCGCCAATTGCGGACCTGCGCCTGCCGCTCCTGTTCGTCCGGTGAGGACCAGTTGAACACCGGCACCAGGGTCAGCAGGGTGACACCCGTTTCCTTGCATGCCTTCTTGACCTCCGCGATGGCGTCGTCGTCGGCCTTGGGGTAGCGGTGCCAGAAGAAGAAGTCCGGCCGGGGTGAGAGCTCGAGGTACTCGTACCCGAGTTCAGCTGCCTTTCGGACCTCGTCGGTGACCGACAGGTCCGCGTGGTACATCGCCGGGTCGAGCGCGATCTTCACCATGCTGTTCTGCTCCTTCACGAGAATGGCTGTCCGGCAAACGGGAGTCAGTTCGGCCAGCGCCGGACCGGACCCAGCCCGCAGGCGGTGAGGTAACCGGCGGCCCGTGCCTGGATGGCCAATGGAATGTGCGGCGCGACCGGGTAGAGGTCCTGCTCGAGGATGGTGAAGATCTCCCGGTCCAGCCGGGCCAAGGCGTCCAGCAGGGGCGGCACGGCAGGCTCGCCGTACGGCGGCTCCACCATCACTCCGAGCGGCACGGCCTCGGCCAGCGAGAGCTTCTCAGCCCTGACCCGTTCGCGAACCTTCGGGTCGACGAACTTCAGGTGCACGTAGGTGATCCGGTCGGGCGCTTGCTCGATGATCTGCAGGTTGTCCCCGTCGCAATAGGCGACGTGGCCGGTGTCCAGACACAGGTTGACGAACGTGGGGTCGGTCTCGTCCAGGAACCGCAGGATCCGTTCCTGGGTGTCCAGGTGGGTGTCGGCGTGCGGGTGGGAGACCAGCTCGACGCCGTACTTCTCATAGATGATCTTGCCAAGTTCATTGGTGCCGGAGATCAGATTCGACCAACCCTCCGGATCCAATTCACCGGCCTCGGTGGCCGCACCGGTATGCATGTCGGTGTACTGCTCGGGCAGATGGATCAGGTACTTGGCGCCGACCTCGCTGAGCAGCTTCGCTTCCTGGCTGAACTCGGCAATCGCCTTGTCCAGCCCCTCCTTGCCCTTGTGCAGGCCGGCGAAGACCGTTCCGCCGCAGACCTTCAGGCCGCGGGAGTCCAGTTCGTCGCGGAGCTGGGCCGGGTCCTGCGGCAGGAAGCCCTGCGGTCCGAGTTCGGTCCACACGTAACCGGCGTTGGCGACCTCGTCGAGGTAGGTGTTCCAGGTGACCTGCTGGGGATCTGTGGGGAACCACACCCCCCAGGAGTCGGGTGCGGTGCCGAGCAGCAGCTTCGACACGTTCTCGGTGGGCACGTTCGCGGACATGGTCAGTTCTCCTTGAAGGGGGTCAGATAGGGGCGCTGGGTGGCTTTGTGCTGCGAGTACACCTGATACGCCTGCTGGGTGCTGTCGAGTTGGGACACATCGGACACCGGCACGTCCCACCAACTTTCGGAGGACGGCACCGGGGCCAGCGGGTCTGTTTCGATGTGCACGACGGTGGTGCGGGTCGACGCCCGTGCCTGGTCGAGTGCCTTGCGGAATTCGTCGACGCCGGTCACCCGGATGACGTCGGCACCCAACGATTCCGCGTTGGTGGCGAGGTCGATGGGGAGCTTCTCGCCGTCGAGCAGGCCGGTGTCGTCGTTGCGGTAGCGGTAGTAGGTACCGAACCGCTGGGATCCCAACGATTCGGAGAGGGATCCGATCGAAGCGAAACCGTGGTTCTGCACGATGACCACGATCAGTTTGATGTTCTCCGACACCGCGGTGGCGATCTCCTGGGCCATCATCAGATAGGAGCCGTCCCCTACCAGGGAGTAGACCTCGCGCTCCGGAGCGGCCATCTTGATGCCCAGCGCGCCAGCGATTTCGTAACCCATGCAGGAGAACGCGTACTCGACGTGGTACTGCTTGGGATCCTCGGCGCGCCAGAGCATCTGCAGATCACCCGGCATCGACCCGGCGGCCTGGACGACGGTGCCGTTCGGCCCAATGGACTCGTTGAGTGCGCCGAGCACCTCGGTCTGCGCGGGCAACGGCGCGTGGCCCAGGTGATAGGCCTCATCGACCACGGTGTTCCAGCGTGCCTGGTGCTCGGTGTGCTCGGCCGTGTATGTCTCGGGAACGGTGTAGTCGGACAACGCCGATGTCAGGGCTTCCAGTCCTTCCCGAGCGTCGGCCACCAACATCACACCGGAATTCTTCGCCGCGTCCAGAGCCGTGACGTTCAAATTCACGAACCTGACGTCCGGGTGTTGGAACGCGGTCTTCGACGCGGTGGTGAAGTCGCTGAACCTGGTACCGATCCCGATGATCACGTCTGCGTCGCGGGCCAACGCATTGGCCACGGGTGACCCGGTCGACCCGACCCCGCCCACGGCCTGCGGGTGGTCCCAACGGATACCGCCCTTACCGGCCTGCGTGTCGGCGACCGGAATACCAGTCGCGGTGGCGAAGTCGGCCAGCGCCTGAGTCGCCTCGCTGTAGATGACTCCGCCGCCGGCGACGATCAGCGGCCGCTCGGCCGAGCGGATGACGGCGACCGCTCTGGCCAGCGCGGACGGCTCCGGCACCGGACGGGGGATGTACCAGACCCGTTTGGCGAAAAGCTCTTCCGGCCAGTCATGACCTTCGGCCTGCACGTCCTGAGGCAGGGCGAGGGTGACCGCACCAGTCTCGGCCGGGTCGGTGAGTACCCGCACGGCGCCGAGCATCGCCTGCGGCAGCTGCTCCGGACGCCACACCCGATCGAAGAACCGGGACAGCGGCCGGAACGCGTCGTTCACCGAGATGTCGTACCCGCTGGGCAGTTCGAGCTCCTGCAGCACCGGACTGCCGACCCTGGTGGCGAAGATGTCGCTGGCCAGCAGCAGCACCGGCAACCGGTTGGTGGTGGCAAGCGCAGCGCCGGTCAACATGTTCGCCGAGCCGGGACCGATGGACGCGGTGCAGGCCAACGCCTGCAGCCGGTTGCGGGTCTTGGCATACCCGACGGACGCATGCACCATGCCCTGCTCATTGCGAGCCAGGTAGTACGGCAGATCGGCCGAGCCCGTCGTGGCGGCCTCCAGCAGGGCCTGCCCGACGCCGGCCACGTTCCCGTGACCGAAGATGCCGAAGCAGCCCGGGATCAGACGTTGCTGCACGCCGTCCCGCTCGCTGTACTGGTTGGCCAGAAAACGCACCAACGCCTGCGCGACGGTGAGTCGAACGCTACCCATGAACGGGTCGCCTCATTCCTTGGATCGATGACCGAACGTAGCCGGGATGATGTGATGGGTCAGCGGTTCTCACGAGCCTCGCTCGCGGGAGTGGAAACGGTCTCACCGCAGACAGCGACTCGACCCAACGGCGCGAGGATCGGATGAAGAGTCGACATCTTCGACGCGCCTGTCGCTGGTGTCGTGGGGATCAGCCGTACAGACCGGGCTTGTCGACAAGTTTGACGTCGACTCGGGTGCCGTCATGCAACGCCTCGACGGCTGCATCGGACACCACCGCGGCCGCGTACCCGTCCCAGGAGCTGGGACCGAACTCGCCATTGCCGGCGATTGCGTCGATCCATTCCTGGAATTCGATGTCGTAGGCGCGGATGAACCGCTCCCGCCAGTCCTCGGGAACCCGGCCGGCAAACGACGCAGCGGACCGGGTCACGATGGGCGTGGATTCGGCGAGCGTGACGGTGCCCTGCTCACCGACGACCTCACCGCGGATGTCGTAGCCGTATCTGATGTTCACGTTGGTCTCGATGTCAACCAGCACGCCGGACTCGGTTTCGAACACCAGCAGCAACGGGTCCTCCAGATCGCCACCCAGACTGTTCTTCCGCGGCTTGAGCACCTGCGCAGCAACGATCTCCTCACCGAGAAGCCAACGCGCCACATCGATGTCATGCACCGCCGTGTCTGTGATGGCCATCTCCCTGGTGTAGTGCCCGGGCACACTGGGATTGCGATGGGCGCCGTGCATCATGGTCGGGGCACCAATGTCACCGCTGTCGATCACCGCCTTCAACGCCCGGTAGGCATGGTCGTACCGGCGCATGTAGCCGACCTGCACCACCCGATGACCGAGCTCGGTCTCGGCCGCGATGATCCGCAGGCAAGCCTCCTGCGTGGTGGCCAGCGGCTTCTCGCAGAAGACCGGCTTGTCCGAGGCGATGGCGGCCAAGACGTACTCCTCGTGGGTCGGACCCCAGGAGCACACGATCACCGCATCAACGGATGGGTCGTTGATCAGTTCTTGACCGGTGGCGAACACCTTCGCCCCCACCGGGGCGGCGACCTGCGCAGCCTGGTCAGCGTTGACGTCGGTGACCGCGACGACCGCGGATCCTGAGATGACCGTGGTCAACCGCCGAATATGGTCCTGGCCGATCATCCCGACGCCGATGACTCCGACATTGACAGTCACGTACTGCTCCTTCTCAAGGGATGCCGACGTCCCGGACGGGTCCGTCGGTTGGCGGTGTGATGACGACGTGCCTCGGTGTGCGAGACCGTCTCGTGCGGAAGACTATTCGTTCTGCGGGAATCCGAGGTTGAGGCCGCCGTGGCTCGGGTCGAGCCAGCGGGTGGTGATGACCTTGCCCCTGGTGTAGAAGTGGAACCCCTCGGTGCCGTGCGCGTGGGTGTCACCGAACAGTGAGGCTTTCCACCCGCCGAACGAGTAGTAACCCACCGGTACCGGGACAGGGACGTTGATGCCGATCATGCCGACCTGCACCTCGTTCTGGAACCTGCGGGCGGCGCCGCCGTCATTGGTGAACAGCGCGGTGCCGTTGCCGTAGGGGTTGGAGTTGATCAGGTCGAGGCCCTCGCCGTACCCGTCGACCCGGACCATCGACAGCACCGGCCCGAAGATCTCGTCGGTGTAGATGCTCATGTCGGGGGTGACCTTGTCGAAAAGGGTCGGGCCGAGCCAGAAACCGTCCTTGTTGCCGTCGAAATGCTGGTCGGGATTGCTGGCCCGCCCGTCGACGACCAGTTCGGCGCCGGCATCGACCCCGGCCTGCACGTAGCCGGCGACTTTGTCCCGGTGCTGCTGGGTGACCAAAGGTCCCATGTCGCACCCCCGGCGGCCGTCACCGGTACGCAGGGTGGCCATCCGCTCGGTGATCTTGCTGATCAGCTGGTCGGCCACGGAATCCACAGCGAGCAGCGCGCTGATCGCCATGCACCGTTCGCCCGCACTGCCGAAACCGCCGTTGACCGCAGCGTCCGCGGCCAGGTCAAGGTCCGCGTCCGGCAGCACCAACATGTGGTTCTTCGCGCCACCGAGTGCCTGCACGCGTTTGCCGTTCGCGGTGCCGGTGGAGTACACGTACTGCGCGATCGGGGTGGATCCGACGAACGAGACGGCTTTCACTCGTGGATCTTCCAGTAGCGCGTCGACCGCGACCTTGTCGCCGTGCAGCACGTTGAACACCCCGTCGGGCAGGCCGGCTTCCTTCCAGATCCCGGCCAGCCAGTTGGCGGTCGTGGGGTCCTTTTCCGAGGGCTTGAGGATGACGGTGTTGCCCGCCGCGATGGCGATCGGGAAGAACCACATCGGCACCATCGCCGGGAAGTTGAACGGCGAGATGATCCCGACGACACCCAGCGGCTGCCGGATCGAGGAGACGTCGACCTTGGTGGAGGCGTTTTCGGTCATGCTGCCCTTGAGCAGATGCGCCAGACCACAGGCCAGCTCAACGATCTCCTGGCCGCGGGTGATTTCACCGAGCGCGTCGGAGAGCACCTTGCCGTGTTCGCTGGTGATGATCTCAGCGGCCTCGTGCTTGCGTTCGTTGAGCAGCTCGCGGAACCGGAACAGCACCTGGGTGCGGCGGGCCAGGGACATGTCCCGCCACCTCGGGAACGCGGCGGCGGCCGAGGCGATCACCGCCTCCGCGTCGGCCCGAGATGCCAGAGCGACCTGTTTGGTCACGTCCCCGGTGGCCGGGTCGTACACCGGCCCGGTGCGCTCCGACTCCCCCGCGAACGGCGCCCCGTCCATCCAATGCGGCAGCACTCCGCCGTTGCCTGAGTAGTGATCGTCGACGGACGGAACGGCCTCGGGATCAGTGATCATCGTCATAGAATTTCGGCTCCCTTGTTCAGGTTCTTCTCGATGTGGACGCGCACTTGCGTGGTCAGCGGACCAGGGCGGCAGCGGTGTCCACGGCGCCGGCGACGTCGTCGTCATCCGGGTAGAGCAGCGTGCGGCCGACGACCAGGCCTCGGACCGACGGCAACTGGAGTGCGGCCCGCCAGGAGGCGAAGGTCTCCTCCGGGCTGGTGTCGGGATCGCCGCCGAGCAACAGTGTGGGGAAGGTGGTGGAATCCATCACCCGCTCCATGTCGGGCACGACCGGGAGCTTCATCCAGGTGTAGGCCGAGGTTCTGCCCAGTGCACTGCACACCCCGACAGATTTGATCACCGCATCGGCCGACAGGTCGTTGCGCACCTTGCCGTCGACCCTGGACGACCAGAACGGCTCGACCATGGCCACCAGGCCGAGAGCGGCGAGTTCATTGATGGCCGTGGCGGTTCCGGTCAAAGTGTTCAGGGTTCCGGGATCGTCCAGGGCGACCCGGGTCAGGGTCTTGCCGCCGTTGAATCCCATCCCCGCGATGGTGGCGGCGTCGTAACCGGTGAACTGGTCGTCGAGCTCGAAGGATGCGCCCTGCAGTCCGCCGCGGTTCATCGACCCGAACACCACCTTGCCCTCGAGCGCGCCGAGCAGCAGGAGGTCCTCGATGATGTCCGGGCTGCCGAGCAACCCGTCGACCCCTGGACGGGACAGCGCGGTCTGCAGCCGCTCCAGCAGATCGACCCGATTGCCCATGGCCAACGGCCGGTTGCCGACTCCATTCGCGCCGCGGGCCGGGTGGTCGCAGGCAATGATCATCAGCCGGCCGTCGGCGGGGACCACCGTGGCCTTGGTCCTGGCGTCCGCCGCCCGTTGGATCGCACCCGGGTCCAGAACCCTGGTCCTGGTGATCGTTTCGTACTTGTCCCGCAATGTGGTTCCGCCACCGCCACCGTTCGCCGAACCGTTGGCGTCAGACATGTTCGACCTCTTTCAGCAGGGACTGCACTTCGTCGGTGGTGGGCATGGCGGTGGAGCATTCCCGGCGGGTGGCGACAATCGCGCCGGCGGCGTTGGCGAACCGCAGAATGGTTTCCAGGTCCCACCCTTCGAGCAGTCCGTGGCAGAACGCACCGCCGAAGCTGTCTCCGGCACCCAACCCGTTGACCGGCACCACCGGGGTGGGCGGCACCTCCACGAACGTGTCCCGGGTCATGCCGAGAACACCCTTGGGACCCTGTTTGACAATGGCGATCTCGACGCCCGCGTCCAGCAGGGCCTCGGCGGCCCGTCGTGGCTCGGTCTCGCCGACGGCGACCTCGCATTCCTCCTTGTTGCCGATGGCGATCGTGACCTGCGACAGCGCGGCCCGCACCTGCTCGCTCGCCTGCGACTTCTCCTTCCAGAACACCGGCCGGTAGTCGAGATCCAGGATGGTGTGCGGTTGACGACCCCGAGCCTGCCAAGCCGCATGGTGCGCAGCTCGGCTCGGCTCGGCCGAGAGCCCGGTGACGGTGGACCAGTAGATGCCCGCATCGGCAATGGCGGACAGGTCCAACTCGTCAGGATTGATCACCAGGTCGGGGGCGATCGGCAACCGGTAGAACTGTAGTGGGAAATGGTCCGGCGGGTAGTTCTCGCAGAAGGCAAGCGGAGTGAGCAGGTCCGGGACCTCAGAGATGTACATGTCGGAGACCCCCATCCGGGTCAGCTCCTGATGCACGAACCGGCCGAACGCGTCCGGGCCGGTCCGAGTGATCACCGCGGTCCGCCGACCGTGCTTGGCTGCAGCGATCGCAACATTGGTGGCGCTGCCACCGATGGACTTGGAGAACGTTTCGACATCCTCCAAACCAACGTTGTCCTGCAGCGGGTACAGGTCGATACCGACCCGACCGATCGTCAGTACATCGAAATGCTCTGGCACAGGGTTCCTCTCAGGAGTGTGACGCCCGAGGGCGCGCGCGATCAATGAGCCGCTGACGTTGCGGCAACCCTCCGGGCGGCGTCACAAGCCGTGCACGTCCGCCGGAGCCGTGTGCACGAACTGGACGACAGTCAGGAACCGTGCACGTTCGCCGGAGCGGTGTGCACCAGGTGGCTGGCGTCGTGGGTGCGGAAGTCGTCCTCGAGTTCTTCCAGGGTGCGGCCCCTGGTCTCGGGGACGAACTTGGCGACGAAGAAGATCGACGCCAGGTTGATGATGACGAACAGGCCGAAGGTCACCGTCGCGCCGGCCGCCTCGACCAGGATCGGGAAGACGAACGAGATCAACGCATTCACGCACCACAGCACGAATACCGCGATACCCATCGCGAAGCCGCGGATGGCCATCGGGAAGATCTCCGACAGCAGCAGCCAGACCAGGGTGCCGATGAACCCCTGCACGAATGCCACGAACAGCAGCATGGCGGCCAGGATGAGGTAGCTGCGGAACGTCGACTCCGGGAGCAGGAACGACAGGGACAGCACCAGTTGTGATCCGGCGACACCGGTGAACCCGATCAACAGCAACGGCCGTCGGTTGAAGTACCCCAGCAGCACGATCCCGATGATCGTCATGATCACCGAGGTGACGCCTACCGCGATCGTGGCGATCAGTGCCGCGCTGGTGCCCAGCCCGGTGGATTCCAGGATCGTTGGGGCGTAGTAGTTGACGGTGTTGATCCCGGTGGCCTGCTGCACCGTCGCGAGACCGCAGCCGATCCACAGCGTGCGGCGCATCCAGGGGAACGCGCGCAGATCACGTAGCGCCGCACCCTTGTCCTCGCCCATGTCCCGCTTGGCGTGCTCGGCGATGATGTTGTATTCCTCGGCGGCCTCGGCCTCGCCGCGGCTCAGGTTCAGGACCCGCTTGGTGTCGTCCAGGCGGCCCTTGACCGCATACCAGCGCGGGGAATCGGGCAGGAAGAACATCCCGACCAGCAACGCGATGGCCGGAACTGCGGCGATGCCGAGCATCCACCGCCAGACATGCGGGTCCTTGATGAGCTGATCGAGCACCGCGTTCATGATGAACGCCAGCATCTGACCGGTGACGATCATCAACTCGTTGATGGTCACGAGCTGGCCACGTCGAGCGGCCGGCGCCATCTCGGCCAGGAACAGCGGGCAGGTCGCCGCCGCGGCACCGACGCCCAGTCCCAGGATGATCCGGGCGACCAGCATGACTTCGAAGTTGGGCGCCATCGCACAGGTCAGTGCGCCGACGAGGAACAGGCCGGCGCAGACCAGCAGGCTGCCCTTGCGGCCCAACGCGTCGGCGAGCTTCCCGCCCAGCAACGCGCCTACCGCGGCACCGGGGAACAGCAGCGCGCTGACCACGAGAGCTTCCTGCGTCACGGTCAGTGCGAGGTCGTCCTTCATGTACAGCAACGCGCCCGAGATCACCCCGGTGTCGTAGCCGAACAGCAATCCACCGAGGGTGGAGATCACCGTGAGTTTGATCAAGAACCGGTTGTGCTTGCCGGTCGTAGCGACGCTCGGCGCCGGACCAGATGAACCCGCCATTGGGCTTCTCCCTATTTCTGAATGTCTGCTTCGGTCGGTAGTGCGCCCCGTTCGGACCTCAAAGTCGTCCGGTGGCGTGACATTTGCGTGCGACCGGTCAGTTCCGTCGCATGCAGACGGTCCGAAGGGCGGACCGCGAGAGATGACTCCCTCCAACTCGTTGCGTCTGGTGGTGAACTCTGTCGTCGGTATGACCCCCGATGACTGGTTGGCGTCATCAGGTGGTGTGACCATCCGTCGCGGGCGACTCCTGCGACGCCAACTTCACTCAAATCTCTGCACCGATCTCAATGACGGCACGCTCTCCCCACCTGATTCGCCTAGGCCGTCCACGTATGCCTCCAGGTCCTTGACCCGAAATCGAGCCAATCTTTCGACATGTACCTGCGGCAACCGGCCGGTCGCGACAAGACGTTCGACTGTCCTCACGGACACGCCCAGCCGTTCCGCCGCTTCGTCCTTGGTGATCAACAACCGATCGGCCATGCGGGAATGCTGTCGTGTTCTGCTGTCCAGCGCAGCTAGTGGCGCTTCCTGACGGTTCCTGGCGAGTTCCTGGCGGCTCGTGGCGAGGTGCCGGAGGAACAGTGACAACTGCTCGACCTCACGTGGCACCTGCAGTCCTTGCACATGCAGCCGTCGGACATGGCCGTGCAACGCAAAAGTCAAGTGATGAACTATTTCTGGGACCCAGGGAGGATCGTCGGGAGAGCCCGATCGCTTGTTTGACAGAGGATCGCATTGATTCTCGGCGTCAGTCATCGGTCGCTGCCCGCCGTGAGGTAGGCGGCCGAACCGACGAACAGAGGCGTGTTCGGCAGCGCGGTCGTCAACTCGAACATGAATGCCACCCTTCGGGCATAGCAGCAGTGGGAACGTGGATCACTGACTTGGTCTCCCTGTGGCGAGCACCGGTACTTCGCAGCGCCGGGAGCCATGCTTCGCGTAACCAGACGATCGAGATCGAGCATCTTGCTG